>Ga0255349_1000012_pt1 | contig 67030 bp, 64 predicted proteins | sample CBST25v15metaG_FD_189947 | JGI IMG/M metagenome (GOLD analysis project Ga0255349, IMG submission 189947) | Peat soil microbial communities from Stordalen Mire, Sweden - C.B.S.T-25.v15 | ecosystem: Environmental > Terrestrial > Soil > Wetlands > Peat | place: Sweden: Norrbotten County, Stordalen...
TTGTAGACCAGGGCCGTTTGCGGCAGCGCGGGGCTGGGCGGGGGCACGCCGGGCGCGGGTTTGGCCAGCGGCGCAAGGCCCTCGCTCTGGGCCAGCGGAAACTCGTTGCCCTGTGGCGCGGCGGACGGGCAGCCGCAAGGCTCTTTCTCGTTGTCCACCACCTGGCGCAGGCTGCCGTGCTCGAACATGACCCGCTGTCCGGACTGCACGCGGTAATCGCCGCCGTCGAAGACGCTGCTGACCAGCACGTAGGGCGCATCCGGGCCGGGGAGCTGGGAGTTGTCCACGCAGGTGTCGCCGTGCTGGCCCAGGCGAACCTTGACCTCGGCGGCTCCGGGCCCGCCGATGAGAATGCGGAAATCCGGAGTCAGCAGGAAATCGGCGTTGCGGTCGCGGGCGAGGCTGGCCGCCAGGCTCAGCTCGATGGCGCCGTGATCCATGGCCATCATCAGGCCTGGAACCTCGCCGGCGGGAGCGCTGGAGTCGGCGGCCAGCCTGACGGCGGTCGAAGAGCAGACGCGCAGCAGGCCGCGATGCGGCAGGATGACCTCGGTCGTCCGATTGCCCGAAGTGACGGCGCCGCTCGATCCGATGATGGCCTTGCCCTCGGTGACGGTGAGCGCGCCGGCGACCTGGGCCGCGGCGTCGGGGTCTTTGCCGCCGATGGGCACGATGGCGATGGGGCCGGATGGAGGCGCGGGCGCAACGGTCTGGGCCTGGAGCAGGGGCGCGGCGAAGAGGCAGAGCAGCAGGAGCGGGGCGGCGCAGAAGAAAGCTTGAGAAAGAAATCCCTCAGGGGCTAAAGCCCGGCCTTTTTCTGTTGCATGTGCGGCACGACTAAAGTCGTGCCCTTTCAAAACAATGAATTTTTGCGCAGCCTGTAATGCCGCAGTCCTTGTTGACGGCTCTTTGGCACGGCTAAAGCCGAGCCCTTTCAAAGCGAGGGATTTTTGCGCAGCCAACGGAATCATTCGGCGCATAGCTGGTCCCATCACCCCTACATCTCGAGAAAGTTGCGGATCATCTGGTGGCCACCCTCGGTCAACACACTCTCGGGGTGGAATTGCACGCCTTCGATGGGCAGGCTGCGATGGCGCAGGCCCATAATGACCGATTTGCCGGCAGACTCGCCCTCCGCGTCTTCGGCGCTCTCGGGCGTGCGGGCGGTGACGATGAGTTCGGCGGGGAGCGACTCCTCGGCCACGATCAAGGAGTGGTAGCGGGTGCAGGTGAGCGGCGAGTCGAGTCCGGCGAAGATGCCCTTGCCGTCGTGGGTCACCGGGCTGGTTTTGCCGTGCATCAGGCGGCTGGCGCGGACAACCTGGCCGCCGAATGCCTCGCCGATGGCCTGATGGCCCAGGCAAACGCCAAGAATGGGCGCTTTGCCGGCCATGTGGCGGATGAGTGGAACCAGAATGCCGGCTTCGCCGGGCGTGCAGGGACCGGGCGAAAGCAGAATGCGCTCGGGATGGAGCGCCTCGACCTCTTCGACGGTCAGCTCGTCGTTGCGGCGCACCACGACCTCCGCGCCCAGCTCTCCCAGGTACTGCACAAGGTTGTAGGTGAACGAATCGTAGTTATCGAGGACGAAGACCATGGTGAACTTTAGTGTACGGCATTGGATGGAAAGGGAAATCTCATGAACCGCAATACCGCGGTCGGCCCAACGGGACGGACTGATGGCGCGGATTCCATTCCCAGGGTTACGCTTCGCTACACCCTGCCACCCCACGGACGAAGACCTGTCCGTGGGGGCCCCGGCTCTGGGCTATTTTCGTCTGCTCCCTCCGGGAGCAGTGGCGAGGGTTCTTCCACGCTCGTTCATTCGATTGCCTCTCCGGTTGCGTTGCGGCAGCGCATCTGTAAGACTTTTGACGATGGTTCTTCATTTTCTGGTTCAGGGCCGCGTGCAAGGGGTGGGCTTTCGCTGGTTTGTGCAGCGGGAGGCCGGCGAACTGAGCCTGCGCGGCTGGGTGCGCAACACCGACGAAGGCGAAGTCGAGGTGGTGGCCGCGGGCTCTCCTGCCGCGCTGGACGGGCTGCGGGCCAGCCTGCGCCGCGGACCGCGCGGCAGCCGTGTGGACCACCTCGTCGAGCGCTTTCTGGACGAAAGCGAGGCCAAGGGGCTGCGCTCCTTCCGGATTGACGGAGCGTGGTGAACAGTGCAGCTTCTAGCCTCTAGCTCCCAGCTTCCGTTTTTGTGAGTTGGCGGCTAGAAGCTAGAGGCTAGAAGCTCACCCTGTTCCCTTATAATTTGCAAGGAACCTCACCAAGGAGCCGATGGACGTATGCCCGATGCGATCAATTCTTTCGATGTGAAGGCCCTGAAGGCGCTGGTGCGCACGGTGCCGGATTTTCCCAAGCCGGGGATTCTGTTTTACGACATCACCACGCTGCTCAAGGACAAGACCGGCTTTGCCAAGCTGATCGACGCGCTGGCCGGCCACTATATCGAGCGCAAGGTCGATCTGGTGCTGGGCATCGAGGCGCGGGGATTCATCTTCGGGCCGGCGCTCGCCTACCGGCTCAACGCCGGCTTTGTGCCGGTGCGCAAGCCCGGCAAGCTGCCCGCCGTGGTCGAGCGTGTGACCTATGACCTGGAGTACGGCTCCGACACGCTGGAGATTCACCAGGACGCGATTCGTCCTGGTCAACGGGTGGTGCTGGTGGATGACCTGCTGGCCACTGGAGGCACGATGGAGGCCACGGTGAAGCTGGTCAAGCAGTTGGGCGGAGAGATTGTCGGGCTGGCCTTCGCCGTCGAGCTGGACTTCCTGAAGGGCCGCGCGCGCTTCCCGGAATACGACATCTTCAGCCTGCTGCATTACGACGAGTAAGGACTTCGCGTCCAGAGGGAATTCCCAGGTCTCAGAATCGAGACCTGAGGCACCCGAAGTTTTTGGTCTTCAGCTTGAGCCGCCGGGGAAGGGCAACTGGCTGAAAGAACTCCCTCAGGGGCTAAAGCCCAACCTGCTTCTGCTTTGCATGTACGGGCTAAAGCCCGTACCCTTCACCCGAAGCCAAGTTTCTGGACAGATTCTCAAGGCGCGTCTGCCTGCACGCTGTTCGCCGCCGCGCCTTCGGCCGTTTCCTCGCCTAACATTTGAGCGTCGGCAAAGCGGTAGCCCACGTAGACGTCGGTGAGCAGGTAAAGAGGCTTCGACGGGTCGTCTTCGATCTTCTTGCGCAACTGGCGGACGAAGGTGCGCAGGTACTCGACTTCTTCGCGGCAGTCCGCGCCCCAGACGGCGGTAAGCAGCCGGGCGTAGGTGATGACGCGGCCGGCGCGGCTCATCAGGCAGTGCAAAATGTCGAATTCCTTGCGGGTCAGGTGCAGCGGCTGGCCGCGCTTGGTCACCTTGCGCTTGACCGGGTCAAGGCGCAGCTCGCCAATCTCGATGGGCGCATCTTCGGCGCGCACCGGGGCCTGGACGCGGCGGACCGCGGTGCGGATGCGGGCAATCAGTTCGCGGGTGCTGAAGGGCTTGGTGACGTAGTCGTCGGCTCCTAGTTCGAGCGCCTCGACTTTTTCCTCTTCGCCGTCGCGCACGGTGAGCATGAGGACCGGCAGCCGGGGCGCGGAGGAGCGGATGCGGCGCAGGGTTTCAATGCCGCCGATGCCGGGCATGTTGATGTCCAGCAGCACTACGTCGAAGGCGCCGGTGCGCAGCACTTGCAGCGCCTCTTCGCCGCGCGAGGCCTCGACCACCAGAAAGCCGAGTTCGGTCAGTGGAGGGCGGAGCGCCCTGCGGATGGCCGATTCATCGTCGACCAGAAGAATGCGAATCGCGTTCTGCTTCATCAGGAAACCCTCTTGCGCGCCGTGGCGGGAATGGCCGCAAAGAACGTGGTGCCGTCCATCTCGTCGCTGGTGACCCAGACGGAGCCGCCATGGATGAGCGCGACGCGCTTGGCGACCGAAAGGCCGATTCCGGTGCCGGCGGCGCGGTTGGAGTAGGTGGTGGAACGATAATAGCGGTCGAAGATGCGCTCCCGGTCGTTGATGGGAATCACCGGGCCGCGGCTGTGCACCGAAAAGATGACCTCGGCGCGCGAGCGGGTGGCGCGAACGGTGATGGGAGCGCCGAAGATCGAGTACTTACAGGCGTTGTCGATGTACTGCGTGAGCAGCATGACCATCAACTGGCGGTCGCAGTGGAGCACCATATCCTCTTCGGGAATGTCGATGGCCACCTTCATGCTGGCCACGCGGTCGCCCAGGCTGGTCACGACCTCCTCAATCAGCGCCGCCACGCCCACCGGGGTCGAGTGAATCGTGACCTCGCCGGCATCCAGGCGGGCGGTGGTCAGCAGGCGCGTGGTCAGGTTGCCCAGCTGCCCGGCCTGCTCGTCGATGAGGGCCACCAGTTCGGCCTGCGCCTCCGACAGGTGGCCCATCTCGCCCAGGCCCGAGGAGGCCGCGCGGATGGCCGTCAGCGGCGTCTTGTAGGCGTGCGCCAGGCTGTCCAGAACCGTGGAGCGCAACTGCTCGGTGCGGCGCTCGGTCTCGATGCGGTTCTCGTTGGCGAAAGCCCGGTAGCGGTCGAAGGCGATGGCAATCAGCGAGGCGATGGCGTTGTTGGTGAGCGGGCTGGTGTCGCCGCGCACCACCAGGCTGCCAACGGGCGCCGCGCCCAGCCGGACCACGCGGCGTCCCAGTCCGCTCTCCGGGTTGTCGTCCGAGGTTCCAAAATAGTAGACGTTTTGCGCCAGCTCGCGGGGATCCTCGTTCCAATCCCCGACCGGGTAGACCTGATGCAGCTCCGCGTCGAAGACCGCCACCGCCTCCAGCCCGAAGGTCTCGTAAACCAGCTCAGCCAACTGCGGCCCCGGCTCGAGGTGAAGATTCATCTCCAGCGTACGGCGGGTGAACTCGTAGAGATCGCGCATCTGCCCGCCCCACGATTCGGCCTCGCGGGCGTGGCCGGTGACGCGCGCGCTGAGCCGGCTGACCACCAGCGCAACCAGCACGAAGACCAGCAGGGTTACGGAATTGGCGGGGTCGGCGGCGGTATTCGAGAGCGGCTGGCGAACGGTGAAAAGACTGTGCATCAGCACCGCCGACAGCGACACGATGACCGCCTGCCAGAATCCGCACAGCAGGGCGGTGGGCACCACGATCAGCATGAAAAGAAGCACGGAGATGGGAAGCAGCCATCCGGACCAATGCGCAAGGGCCGACACCAGCAGAACGGCCACAACCCCCAGCGCAGACTCCAGGATGAACAGGAGCGCGCGCAATCCGGAGCCGCGCGAACGCCGAGCCCCGATGAAGGAACGAACAGGGTTGAAGCTCAAAGACAAGAGGCCGCCCATCATTTCGTTGGAGCGGAATTTGAGAGAAACGGCGCCCTCGACGGGAGACCCCGTGAACGGTTCCGCGTCCCGCTGCTCTTCAGATCCCAGGGCCACTCGAGGCCAGCAGGAATTCTTCTTGCAGTTCCGCCTTGAATGCAATAAAACTTGAGGGAATTTTAGCAGGTTCTTCGCTTTTTCCTTGAGAAAGAATGCGCTGCCGGCTGAGATGCCAGGCGCGCCGGCGCAGGTGAGCGCGGCTGCCGCCTCCCTGCTCCGGCGCTCGAGCGGAAGGGCGCTCGGAGCGATTCTCCGGATGGCATCGAGGAGGAGGCGTTTCCTCAGGGGCTAAAGCCCGCGGATTTTGCGGCATTTACGGCACGGCTGAAGCCGCGCCCTTTCAAAGCAACACCAAATCAGGACACTCCCAGCAAGCGCACGAACAGATTCGCCGCGCCGGGATGAACTACCATGATTGCCATGCGCGTTCTTTCCGCTGCCGAGATGAATGCCTGCGACCGGCTGACCACAGAGCGGTACGGCGTTCCGTCGCTCGATCTGATGCGGGCGGCATCGGCAGCCGTGGCGGCCTTTGCGCGCCGCGAGTTTCCGGCTGCAAGGCGGGTGACGGCGCTTTGCGGGCGGGGCAACAACGGCGGCGACGGCCTGATGGCCGCGCGGCTGCTCGCCCTGGCCGGCCTGGAGGTGACCGTGCTGCTGATGGGTGACCCCGGCAAGCTTTCCGGCGACGCGGCCGAGGCCTGGCGCGAGCTGACGAGTCTGGCCAGCTCCCAGTCAGGGCCTACCGGCTCCGCGCCGGCGCGCCTCAGACTGGCCGTCATCGAGACGCCGGAGGATCTGGCCCGGCACTCGGAGGCGCTCCAGACCGACTTGATCCTCGACGCACTCGTTGGAACCGGCTTCAAGCGGCCTCTGAAGGGGCTGGCTCTGGCGGCGCTCCAGTGGATGGAGAGCGGCGCAACGCCGGTTCGGACGCCCGTTCTCGCTTCCATTTCCGCCCCCGTTACCGCCCCGATTTTTGCCCCCATTCTTGCCATCGACTTGCCCTCCGGCTGGCCGGCCGACGAAACCGCGGCTGTCGCAGCCGGTCCCGTCTTCTCCGCTGACGCGGTCATCACCTTCACCGCGCCCAAGCCGGCGCACGTCTTCGGACAACTCACCCGCCATTGGGACCAGCCGGTGGTGGTCGCGCCCATCGGCTCGCCGGAAGAGGCGATTGCCGCGGCGCTGGAGCCAGATTCGCTCGGCCTAAGCTGGGCGGGCGCGGCGATGAAGATGGTGCAGGCTCCGCGCGCGGCCGCGGCCAACAAGGGCAACTTCGGCCACGTGCTGGTGGTGGGCGGAAGCCTGGGAACCGCGGGCGGCAAATCCGGCGCGCCGGCGATGGCCGCTCTGGGAGCGCTGCGGGCCGGGGCTGGCCTGGTGACGGCGGCCATTCCCGCGCCGGCGCTGCCGCTGGTGGCCGCCGCGGCGCCGGAGCTGATGACCTGGCCGCTGGCTGCCAATGCGGCGGGTCAAATCTCGTCTGCGAACCTGGACGCGGAAACGCTAGACGCGCTCACGGCAGGAAAAACCGTGTTGGCCATCGGCCCCGGCCTGGGCCAATCGCCGGATACGGCCCAATTCCTCGCCGGGCTGCTGGCGGCCACCAATATTCCGGCGGTCATCGACGCCGATGCGCTCAATATTCTTGCAGCCAATCCGGATCTGCTGGCCAGGTTGAGCGAAAGCGCGCGGCTCGGGCGCAACGTGGTGCTGACGCCGCATCCCGGCGAGCTGGCGCGCCTTGTGGGCGCTTCGGTGGCTGAGGTGCAGTCGAACCGGCTGGTGGCGGCGCGGGAGTTTGCCCGGCGGACCGGCTTCACGCTGGTGCTCAAGGGCGCGCGCACGCTCATCGCCCACCCCGATGGCCCCGTAGCGGTGAACACGACCGGAAATCCCGGCATGGCCAAGGGGGGCTCGGGCGACCTGCTGACCGGGCTGGTGGCGGCCCTGGTGGCGCAGTATCCGGCTGAAGCGGCTCGGGCGGTCGAGGCGGCGGTGTATCTGCATGGGCTGGCCGGCGATCTGGCCGTCGGCCAGGGCGATGAGCACACGCTCGTGGCAACCGACAGTCTCGCACAGCTTTCGCGGGCATTTCGCCTGCGGGCTTTTGACTTTCGCGGAGGCGGCCCAAACGGGTATCTTTGGTTGCAGGGGCTGCCGCCGGAACCGAACCCGGCCGCGGCCTCCCAAGAGGCAGCAGAATGAGCAATGCCGCAGGCTCCGCCACAGGCAGAACGCACGAATTCACCACCAAGAGCGGCGCGGACACCATCGAAGTGGGACGCAAACTGGCCGGCCTGCTTCTGCCGCCGCAACTGCTGATCCTCAGCGGCGATCTGGGCACGGGCAAGACCACGCTGGTCAAGGGAATTGCGCAGGCGCTGGACGCCGCCGATCCGGACGAAGTGACCAGTCCCACCTTCACCCTGCTGCACGAGTACGACGGCGCACGCGAGGGCAAGCCGGTGAAGCTCTTTCACCTGGACGTCTATCGCCTCGAAGGCGAGCGGCAACTGGAGTCGCTGGGCCTCGACGAGCTGCTCACGCCGGACGCGCTGGTGCTGGTCGAGTGGGGAGAGAAATTCAAGAGCATCCGCAAAAAAGCCACTGGGGAGATCGCCATCCGCTCGGCCGGCGGCGACGCGCGCAAGATTACCGTGACGCTGAAGGAGTAGAGCAGCTGGAAGGTTGCTTCGGCGGCGCATTCCGCGCGGAAACGCCTGCGCCTCAGGTCTCGATTTTGCGATCTGGGATGCAGGAGGTGGACCATGGATGAGCGTCTCGTTCCCAGGTCCGAAAATCCGGACCTGGGGCACCCGTTCCTCTTGCGGTCGTCGGATGTGGGCCACCCGCCAATCGGTTCTTTCGGAAGAAATGCTGCCATCATCTTGCAATTTGACTTAGAGCATTTTCGGAAATGGTGTAGACCGGAATTTTACTGGTATCCCACCCATTCCGCAGAAAAACGCGGAATGGATGGGGCACGGAAGTCTACATCAAAAGCTAAAATGCTCCAGGAAAGTCGCAGTTCCCATGAACTGAAGCAGTAAAAGGAGATTCCGCGTGAAGAAATTCCTCTTCTTCTCCGATGAAAGACTTTTACCGGTTTCTCCGGAGACGGTTTCGCGGGAGTCTGCCGGTCGAAAGTGGATGCAGATTGCTGGGAATAAAGCGCAGCCTCAAAATACGTGCTCAAGGGGCCCTCGCCGCCACCGTGTTGGCAACGGGGTGCGGCGTTCTGGCTGGTTGTTGGATCTGGCGCGAGGCGACGCTGAGTATGACCGCAGGAAGGTTGGCTCACGAGGCGGCGCGAGTCATGAGCGAGAGCGATACGTATGCCCTCGAAGTACATCGCACGCTGGACGCCGTGAACGCTTCGCGCTATCCCTATTGTTCCGAGGAGGATATGGAGCTTCTCAGCCATCTCCTCGATACCTCGCGTTTTCTCAAGGAGATAGGCCGCATCCATGACAACAAGATCGTCTGTTCCACGATGCTGGGGCGTGAGCATCTGTCGAATAACGAACTGCCGAAGCCGGATTCCATCGGGACGGACGCAGTGAAAGCGTTCCGGGACAGTCCAATCTTCCGGTTGCCGAATATCAAGGGCGTCGTCGCCTTGCAGGCGGGTGATTCCTATGTGGTTTTGTATCCCTATTTCGATAGTCTTCGGGAACCCTCCCCCATTCATAGAAAGATTACAACGGTGTCTGACGACGAGCGGAAACATCCGATTGCGCTGACGGGCGTCTCGGAGCAACCAGCGTGGCCGCAACTGACCAGGAACAACGATTTCCGCGTCGGGGAGACGATGTTCTCGACTCGTTGTTCGTTGCTCAGCATCAACCACATTTGCACGACGGCCTATCTTTCGGTATCCGAAGCACTCCAAGCCAATCATCGAGGACTACGAGTTTTCATTGCATTTGGCGGGCTGGCCGGCGCCTTCTTCGGCTTCTTCTGTTCAGTCATCTACTGGCGCAACCAGAGCATGGAACAGCAGCTTCGCAGGGCGATTCACCGGGACCAGTTGAGCGTGGTGTATCAGCCAATCGTGAATGTGGCGAGCCGGCGGATGGTGGGGGCTGAAGCTCTGGCGCGCTGGACCGATGAAGAGGGCGTTGCGATCGGCCCCGATATTTTCATCAAGATCGCGGAAGAGCGCGGTTTCGTGGGAGAGATCACCAGGCTGGTTGTGCAACGCGTGCTGTGTGAATTTGGAGCGACGCTGCGCGACAATCCTGATTTTCATGTCAGTATCAACGTGGCTGCAGCAGACCTGGAGGATCCTGGATTTCCGTCCATGCTGGAGCAATCGCTGGAGCAGGCGTCGGTTTCGACTGAGAGCGTGGCGATCGAACTCACCGAGAGAGGCACGGCCCGGCACAACCTGGCTGCAGAGGCGATCCGGCAATTGCGGCAGAGAGGCCACAGCGTCCATATCGACGACTTCGGCACCGGATACTCAAGTCTGGCCTATCTGCACGATCTTTCTGTAGACGCCATCAAGATCGACAGGGCTTTCACCCAGGCGATCGGCACGGAGGCGGTGACCGTGGCCATTTTGCCGCAGATTCTTGTCATGGCCGAGACGCTCGGTCTGGATGTGATCATGGAAGGGATCGAAACCGACCTCCAGGCCAGCTACTTTTCCGACCTGGAGCAACCCATCTTCGGCCAGGGATGGCTCTTCGGACGTCCTGTTCCGGCAGACGAGTTTCATCGCCTGCTGACCGAGGACAAGAAGGCACCGCCAGTCCCGGTAACTGTCTGTGAAGGCGATAAGACGCATAGGGCGCTTCGCCTTATAGGCCATGAAAATCATTTGTGAGTTTTCGGCAAGCATCCGTGACGCGATTTAGCTCGTGGTGTGTCTCAATCATTGCCTCTGTTGTCAGCTCGCCATAACGATCAGGCTGGGTTGAACGGGGATCCCTCAGGGGCTAAAGTCCGGTTGATTTTGCAGACTTTACGTACGGGCTAAAGCCCGTACCCTTCAAGTCCGATAAACGATGATCTAAGTGAGACATACCACTCGCATTGTCAATGTGAATCCGCCGGCGCGCCGGCGGATAACCCAGGTTCCGCTTTTGGGCCTGGAATTCTGCGGCGTGGAGGCTGGAAGATCGCTCTGACGGCGCATCCGGCGCGGGAACGCACGCGTCTTCGCTCAGCGCAGGCGTCCGGGCAGCACGAAATGCTCCGCGCAGCGCGGTTCGCAGGAGTCGCCGGGCATCTTGATGGGGCTGTCGCAGGGCGCGGGCCGGGGGCGGTCAGCGCGAGGGAGCTTTCTCGCCGGTCTTTGTCTTGGCCATCAAAAAGACAAGCAGAACGGCGCTCAGCGAGAGCAGCGCCAGCCCCTCGTAGACGTCGGTGAAGGCCAGCAGTCCGGATTGCTGCTGAAGAATGCGATACAGGACGCCCAAAGACGGACCCACGCCGTCTCCCCCGCGGGCCAGTTGAACGGAAAGAATTTTTTTCAGGCCATGGACGGTCTGAACAAGCAGGGGATTGCCCGGCGTCAGGTGACCGGCCAATATGGTCTGGTGGACCTGGCTGCGGCGGGCCAGAAAGGTGCTGACCATGGCGATGCCCACGCTGCCGCCCACGTTGCGCAGCAGGTTGAGGGTGCCGGTGGCCGAGCCGATCTGTCCACGGCGCAGCGGGGCGGTTCCGGCCACGTTGATGGGGACGAAGAGAAATCCCATGGCCGAGCCGGCCAGCACCTGGGGCCAGAAGACGGTCCACGGGCTGATTCCCAGGTTGATGCGCGAGAGCATGAAAGCGCCAAGGGCAAAGACGAGAAAGCCGAAGGCGGTAATCACCCGCGGGCCAAGCTTGTGCACCAGCAGCGCCACCAGCACCATGGAAAGGACGGCGCCCAGGCCGAGCGGCGCGATCGCGCAGCCGGCGTTCAGGCTGGTGTATCCCATCAACTGCTCGAGGAATTGCGGGGTGAGCAGGGCGAGTCCGTAGATCAGCACGCTGGTGATGAAAATCAGCACGGTTCCCAAGGCGAAATTTCGTACCCGGAAGATGCGCAACTCGACCATGGGTTTTTCCGCTTTGAGTTCCCGCAGCACGAAGGCGACGAAGCCGATGACCGCCAGCAAGGCCATCGAGCGGATGAACCCGGAGCCGAACCAATCCTTCTCCTGCCCTTTGTCGAGAGCGATTTCCTGGCAGCCCAGCCAGAGCGACAGGGCGACGAGGCCGAACAGGTCGAGCGGTCCAGGATCGGAATGCCGGACCCAGGGCGGGTCTTCGACGGTTTTCATGATCGCCCAGACGGCGACGAGGCCGATGGGAACATTGATGTAGAAGATCCAGCGCCAGGAGTAGCTGTCGGTGAGCCATCCGCCCAGCACCGGGCCCACCACCGGGGCCACCACCACGCCCAGGCCGAACAGCGCCTGCGCCACGCCCTGCTTGCGCGGCGGAAAGCTCTCCATGAGGATGGCCTGCGAGATGGGAGCCAGCGCGCCGCCGCCAAGGCCCTGCAAGACGCGCATGACCAGCAGCATGGGCAGGCTGACGGAAAGGCCGCAGAGCAGGGACGAAAAGGTGAAGATGAGAATGCAGGCCAGCAAAAAGCGCTTGCGCTGAAAGCGATTGCCCAACCAGGCGGTCAGGGGCAGCACGACGGCGTTCGAGATCAGGTAAGAGGTGAGCACCCAGGTGGCCTGGGAGTAGGAGACCGACATGCTGCCGGCAATGTTGTTCAGGGCCACGTTGGCGATGGAGGTATCGAGCACCTCCATGAAGGTGGGAATGATGACCGACAGGGCGATCAGCCAGGGGTTGACCGCCGGCTGCCAGGCCTCGTGATGCGCTTCGAGCGCGAGCGTTTCAGCCGACGCCATCTAGGACTTCCGCTTTCTGGACGGGGGCATGGGATGAAGGCGAAGAAAGTCTCCGACAGCGCTCTGAACGCGCGCCTGAAGCGTGCGCTCGCACAGTTCAAGATCCGGGTTGAGCAGGACGTGGAGGATGTAGTCGCCCAGCACAAAGGTGACGAACTGCGCGGCGGATTTGCGGTAATCGGGGCCGCCGATGCGGCGCAACTTGAGGTATTCGGCCAGCAGTTCGTTGCCGCGCACCTTGCACACGTCCCAGAGCTGGCGCGCCAGATCGGGAAAGTCCTCGGCCTCGGCCACCAGGATGCGATAAAGCGCCAGGAAGGTGGGCGCGCTGAACATGCGCAGAGTCATGCAGCCGATGTCGGTGAGCACCTGGCGGGGAGGCTTTTTCGATTCGATGTGCTCCATGTGGTGCGAAAAAAGCTGCTCGGTGTGAGCGCTCATGACCGCGACAAAAAGATCGGCCTTGGCGGGAAACAGCGCGTAGAGGGTCTGCTTGGAGGTGCGCGCGCGGCGGGCAATTTCGGCGGTCGAGGCGTGCTCGAATCCCTTTTCGAGGAAGACGGCGGTGGTGGCGTCGAGGATGCGCCTGCGTTCGGCCTCGTCAAGCGGCGGGCGGCCGCGCGAGGGACGAACGGAGACGCCCGCCGGGACGGGTCTTTTTCCGGTGTCCATGACTTTCAGTACCATTCAGTACACTTATTCTCAACGGATTATAGCGCCGGCAGATTTCCCTTGGCAAATTGCGTTCGCCGGGTGAGCCGTTCCGAAGAATTGTTATGGCCTGAACAAAGAAAGGGTACGGGCTGAAGCCCGTACCCAGCGAGAAATCCAGAGCAGCCGGCGCGGCCGGCCGGAGCCTCAGAAGCCCATGATGTTGTAGCCGCAATCGACGTACATGATCTCTCCGGTGATGGCGCTCGAGAGTTCGCTGGCCAGAAACAGGGCCGCGCCGCCGACTTCGAGCTGATCCACGTTGCGGTGCAGCGGGGCGCGGTCGGAGTGGGATTTGAGCATCTCGCCCAGGTCGCCGACGCCGCGCGCGGCCAGGGTCTTGATGGGGCCGGCGGAGATGGCGTTGACGCGAATGTTCCTCGGTCCCAGGTTCCAGGCCAGGTAGCGGACGGTGGATTCGAGGCCCGCCTTGGCCACGGCCATCACGTTGTAGTTGGGAACCACCTTTTCGGCGGCGTAGAAGCTGAGGGTCAGGATGCTGCCGCCTTCGCTCATGAGCGGCGCGGCGGCGCGGGTGACGGCGATGAGCGAGTAGACGCTGACGTCGAGGGCGATGCGGAAGCCCTCGCGGGAGGTGTTCAGGAAGTCGCCGCGCAGCTCCGAGGCGGGCGCGAAGGCCACGGCGTGAATGAGGATATCGAGCCTGCCGTACTTTTCTTGGAGCGTGGCGAAGAGGGTATCGATCTGCTCGTCGTCGGAGACGTCGCACTGAAAGCCGCTGGCTCCGGACAACTCGGCAATCAGGTCTTCCGCTTCGAGCTTCATGCGCTCGTTTTGATAGCAGATTGCCAAGGTGGCGCCGGCCTCGTGAAGTTTTTGGGCGATGCCCCAGGCGATGGAACGCTTGTTGGCCAGCCCGAAGACTACGGCCGTCTTACCCGCCAAATCGATCATGCTTGCTTTCTTCCTCCCGGATCCGCGTTGATCCGCACTCAGGGAAAGCGGACCGTTCAATCTTTTCCAATCCTTAGAGTATCAGCCGCCCAGGTCTACCAGCTCGACATTTCCGACCGGGTGGTGGAGAAAGCGGGAGCCAAGGCGCTCGAATTTCTCGACGGAGTCGGTGGCAAAGCAGCGGAGGTCCTGCGCGGACGGCGGGAGGCGCTTCGCGCTTTGCGAGGCACGATGGCTGGGTGGATCATGTCCGGTGTCCTGCCGGCCAAACTGCCGCAAAGCCTCCTCGGCCGTAGCATCGGCCGAGTCGATCACCCGCACGCCGGGAGGGACGGCGCGCTCCATCAGCGGGCGCAGCAGCGGGTAATGGGTGCAGCCCAGCACCAGCGTATCCGGGTTCATGCCCTGGGCGGCGGCCTCGGCGCTCAGTTCGTCCAGGTAGATGCGGATGACTTGAGCGGTGACCGGGTGATCGGTCCATCCCTCCTCGACCAGCGGCACCAGCAGCGGGCAGGCTTTTTCGAGGGCGCGCAGCCCGCGGGCGCGGCAGGCGGCGGCGTAGGCGTGGCTCTCGACGGTGGCGTCGGTGGCGATCACCAGCACGTCGCCGGTGCGGGAGGCGGCGCGGGCCGCTTCCGCTCCCGGCTCGATGACGCCCAGCACCGGGACGGGGACGGCGTCGCGAATGGCGTCCAGGGCCAGCGCGCTGGCGGTATTGCAGGCGATGACCAGAAACTCCGCCCCCTGCTCGCGGACCAGAAATTGCGCGCTCTGGGCGGCGTAGCGGGCGATGGTGCGGCGGGACTTGGAGCCGTAGGGCAGCCGGGCCGTGTCGCCCAGGAAACAGAAGCGCGCCCGCGGCAGGCGGGCCATGAGGGCGCGCAGCACGGTGAGCCCGCCAAAGCCGGAATCGAAGACGCCGATGGTGGGGGTGGTGGCTGCTGAGTTGCTCTCGGGGCGGTTCATGGCTGCTGTCCCTCCGTCTGTGCGGCATCCTCGGTGAGATAGGTGCGGGTCAGGTCCATGTGGCCGGCCAGGGTCGAGCGCGGCTGGCCGTCCACCAGGAAGCGCACCTGGGCGATGCGGGGCAGGTTGGCGTGCAGGGTTCCGCAGATGGACAGCAGGGTGAGCATTTCAGTCTCGATTCCCGAGGGGTGGTTGTTGGCAAAGCCGCTGGACAGGTTGACGACCGCGAGCTGCGGCCCGGTCTGCTCGTCGTTCTCCGATGGGGAGCCGGGGGGGGTGCCGGCGGATGCGCTGGAGCCGGCTCCGCCCGAATCTTTACCGCCGGCTATGGAGCTTCCCGATCCCGATGCAGGGAATTTTGGTTGGCCGTTGGGGGAAACAACGCCTCTGAGCGCAGGTGCGGGCAGCAAAAAAACCTGAAGAACCGAGCTTGCGCCGCCGGAAACCGGATGCGTGGCACCGGGGGCGGCATAAAGGTCCAGCAGACTGCCCAGCAGGGCTTGCGCGCGGGCTTCGGGGTCGGCGGGCAGAGGCAGGGAGTGGGTTTGGGCCATCAGGGAGCCGTCGCTGTCGTTGGCCACCAGCAGGGTCGCCTGTTCGGCGGGCGCCACTTCGGGAGCCTGGGTGGGGGCCGAGTTCTGGCCTGCGATCAGCCGCTCGTGGGCGCGCTCGCGCAACTGCCAGAGGGCCACGCCCATGGCCACCGAGGTCACCAGCAGTGCGCCGAAGAGAATCTTCTGGTAGCGGGGAATCACAGCGGATGGGCCTCCGCGCGATCCTCCACCAGGGCGGCGGCCAGCGCGGCGGCAACCCGCGCCTGATAATCCTCGTCGTCCGGTCCGGCTGCAATTTTCTTGTCCGCGCCCAGCTCGGGCGCCACCTCGACGGCCACGGCGGGGCAGGTCATGCTCTCCAGGCCGGGCAGCTCGATGCGGGCCAAGGTCACATTCATCCCGGCCTGCAGCAGGGAGGAGTTGAGCACGCCCATCAGCGCCAGCGAGCGCGTCACCCAGCCGGCCTGCGCCGTCTTCCAGGCGGGAATGCGCACGGGCGAAGCCGCGGCGGCGCCCATGGGCAGGTTACTGTCGCCGGTGCGCAGAGCCGGCGGCAGCGAGGAGGCAAACAGGTGAACCCCCGAGCCGCTTTGGGTCGCGTGCAGAACCAGACAGGCCTGGGCGCGGGCGTGGTTGGCGATCCCGGCCCGCTTGTCCGGATCGACGGCGGCATCGGATTCGCGGGTGGTGACCACCCAAAAGCCGCGCGCCCCGAGCAGCGACCGCAGCCGCACGCTCAGCGCCAGGGTGACGTTCTTTTCAAGCTGGCCGTCCGCCAGGCGAGCGCCCGAGTCGCCGCCGCCGTGGGCCGCATCGAGCACCACGACAAAGCGGGTCTGAGGAGCGGCCGGAGCCGGGGGAGGTTGCTGCGCGGCCGCCTGCATTCCGGCCAGGACGCCCGCCGCCAGAACGGCCCACGCGCGCTCAGTCCAGCGCATAGATGGTCAAACCGCTGAGCAGCTTGGGAAAGAAGTCGGTGGATTTTTGCGGCATCACGTCGCCGGCGAAGGCCACTTCCTTCAGTTGCTCCATGGAAACGGGATTGGTGAGGAAGGCGACGTCGGCCTCGCCGCGGCGAACCTGATCGACGGCCTCGGCGGCGTTGCGCAGATAGCGAATGTTGGTCTGCTCGCGCACCTTTTCCTCGTTCAGGCCCAGCAGCCGGTCGAGCACGATGGAGTGCAGGTGGCTCAGATCGAGCTGACGCTGGCGCTCGGGCAGATGAGCCAGCGCGGCTTTGACGGCTTCGGGCCTGGAGCGCAGCAGAAACGCCCCGCCGCGGGTGATGGCGACGAAGGACGGCCCCTGCTGCTTGCCCAGAGTCGCGATGTAGCCGGCCGCTTCGCCGGCGGGCAATGCTTCGACGGTGAAAAACTCCTCGGCGGCGCGGGTAAAGGCGGCCGGATCGAAGTTCTCGAGGCTGTGCACGACGCGGTGCGTGGGCAGAATCACCAGCCCGTCGGAGTCCATGTTGACGAAGGTCATCATCACCGCGGCCTCCGGGAAGGCCGGCTGCGGCAACTGGCTGGTGCTGGATTCCGTTTTGGCGGGCGCGGCGGGCGCGTGCTCCCGGGAGTAGTTCAGCGCGGTCTCGTAGCGGTGATGGCCGTCGGCGATGATCAGCTTTTTGTCCGCCATGGCGGTGGTCAGCAGGCGGATGGCCGCCGGGTCGCTGATCCTCCACAGCCGATGCAGCACGCCGTACTCGTCGGTGACTTCGGCCTCGGCCGGCCCCGCGCCTTCGTAGAGAATCTTCTCGACGCTGCCGGCCGGGTCGGAGTAGAGCATGAAGATCTGGCCGAAGTGGGCGTGCGTGGCCTTGAGCAGGTTCAGCCGGTCGCCCTTGGGTTTGCTGAGCGTCTGTTCATGGCGGTAGACCACCTTCTCGGCGTAGTCGTGCACCTTGCCGAGGGCGATGAAGCCGCGCCGCTCCTTGACGATCTCCGTGCCGGGAACTTTGAAGCGCTGCGCATAGGCGAAGATGGCGGGAGCCTGCTCCTGCACCAGCACGCCCTGCTTCTGCCAGGCTTTCAGGTCGCGCGCCGCGCGGGTATAGACGCTCTCGCCGCCCTCGGCGTCGAACAGTTCCGGCTTGCCCAGGATGATGCGCACCAGGTTGTAGGGGCTGCGCTCGTAGTAGGCCTCCTGCATGGCAGGGGAGATTTTGTCGTAGGGCTGGGTGACCACGTCCTCCAGACGGACGGCGGAGGGGTTGTAGCGCCAGGCGCGAAAAGGATAGATGTGGGCCATTTTGAAGGTCTTGCTCTCCGATTGGACGGCTGAATTTGCGCACCCAGGCCCCATCTCATTCACTTTGGGAGCCATGTGCGCTTCCCTTCGATTGTATCCCAGTGGACAGTTTGGCTTCTTGCGCGCCGCCTCCGCGCGGATGGAAAGGGGCCGGTCGCCGGCCACGGCAAGTGGCGTAAAATGAGGCTGAAGCTCGATTCGCGCTCCAGGGGTTGAGCCGCTTTGCCCGCGATTGCCGAACCGGTTCCTATGCGCCTTTGCCATCATGCAGTTCTCGCGCTTTTCCTTGCCGGGGCGGCTGCCGCGCTGCCCGCGGAGTCATTGCAGACGGCGCTGGCCCAAAACCCGGCTCCAATTCTGACTCCAATTCCGGCTCCGATGCAGATGCAGCCCCCGGCGCCCCCGCTCACCGTGGATCGCGATCCGGTGCGCTCACCGGAGGGTGAATCGCCTCTGCCGCGGAACCAATCGCCCTTGCTCCCGAAGGTAACCGGGCAGGGCGAGGGCTACGTTCTGCGCACGAACGTCGATGAAGTGGTGCTCAACTGCACGGTGCTCCACGGCAACGAGTTGGTTCCCGGCCTGAAAAAGGAAGACTTCCAGGTCGTCGAGGACGGGGTCCAGCAGAAGATCATCAGCTTCCAGCACACCGACCTTCCCGTCTCCTTTGCGCTGGTGGTGGACAACTCCGGCTCGATGGCCAGCAAGCGTTCCGCGGTGAACGAGGCGGCCCTGGACCTGATAGAGGCCTCCAACCCCCAGGACGAGGCCTTCGTGGTCAACTTCTCCGACGAAGCTTTCCTCGACCAGGACTTCACCTCCAATGTGGACAAGCTGCGCCGGGCCCTGGGGCAGATCGAGTCGCGCGGCGGAACGGCGCTTTACGACGCCGTGGCGGCCTCGGCCGACAAGCTGGTGGCCGACGGGAAGCACTCCAAGCAGGTGCTCATCCTCATCACCGACGGCGAAGACAACGACTCGACCATCGATCTGAATCAGGCCGTGGGGCGGGTTCAGCAGCTCTCCGGCCCGGTGATCTACTCCATTGGATTGTTGTTTGGCGACGAAGACATGAGCCGCTCCGAGGTGAAGCAAGCGCGCAAAGCTCTGGAGATGCTTTCCACCGAAACCGGCGGAGTGGCATTTTTCCCCAAGAATCTCGGGCAGGTTGACCAGATTGCCGCCGAGGTGGCCCGCGATATTCGCAACCAGTACATGGTGGGCTACCACTCCACCAAGCCAACCAGCGAGCCAGGCTTCCGTCACGTCGTGGTGACGGCTGAGGCCAGGGGGGTGGGCAAGCTCACCGTGCGCACCCGCACCGGTTACTTTCCGGCCGCGCGGGTGACCAGGCCCTAACATCATCCCAAGACTCTTTCCGGCGACGAAGGCGTTTCAGGGGACTGATCCCGCAGAGCACTGCCCAATCCGAGTTCAGTGAGCGCGTTGGCCTGTATAGGTTTGTGCAGCAGCCCAAGAGCGTTGGTAATTTATAGTCGGGAAAGTCACAGGGCCACAATGTCGATTACACTGTCGAACTTCTTTGGACTGCTTGGCGGGCTGCTGGTATTAGCCTATCTGGCCAACCGGTTTGCGCACCGGACACGCGTGCCCGATGTGATGGTTCTGCTGCTTTGCGGAATTGTGGTGGGGCCGGGGCTGCACTGGATCAACGCAGATAGCTTTCCTACGATCACTCCTGGCGTGGGGACGCTGGCGCTGATTTTGATTCTGTTTGCAGCGGGTCTGGAACTGGATTTGCGGCACGCGCGCAAACAGTTCGCCGCCGGCATGGTGTTGGCGATACTGAGCTATGGCCTCACCATGGAAGGCGTGCATCTGTTCTGTATGAACGTGCTGCATATGAACCGCATGGCGTCCTTGCTGGCGGGCGCCGCGCTGGCCTGCATGAGCGGATCGATTGTGCTACCCATTCTGGAGCAGGTGAAACTGAGGACTGAACTGAAAACGACGCTGGTGATCGAAGCGGCTTTTGGAGACGGACTCGGCGCGATGGTGGTGGGAGTTCTGGTGAGTCTGGTCGCCGGCGGAGTGACGAACCAGACGAGCGGCGGCGCGATCCTGAGCGGCATGGTCGTTCACTTTTTTATCAGCTTTTTAATGGCGTTTTTCCTTGGGGTCGTGGCCGGGTTTCTGTGGGCGCGTTTGCTGCCGAGGATTTCGAATAGAAAGTTTTGGCAGGTGCTGACCTTTGGCGCGGTGCTGATTCTGTATTCAGGCACCCATGCGTTGGGAGGCAGCGACCTGTTCGCGGTGATGGTGTTTGGCGCCACACTGGCGAACCTGCTGGGGCCTGAGAGCATTTGGAGTGAGGTCGAGGCGGAATTCAGTCCGACGGACGAGGGTAGCCAGGTGCACTCATTCCACTCAGAACTGGCATTCCTGGTGCGGAACTTCTTCTTTGTACTGCTGGGAGCGATGATTCAGTTTCGCGGACTGAAGGAACAGTTACTGCCGAGTCTGGGATTTCTGCTGGTGATTCTGGTGGCGCGATTTGTGTCCGTGCAGGCTAGCCGCGTGGTGTGGCGCGGGCTGAGTTGGCGGGAGCAGGAACTGGCAACGATGCTGATTCCGCGCGGACTGATTACGGCTGTGCTGGCGCTGGAGGCGATTCAGGCGATGCCGGTGGACCTGATGTTCTTTCCATCGTTGACGTTTGCGCTGATTCTGCTGACGAATGGAATAGGGCTCGCGGCAACGGTGCGGGCGAAAGGGATCGAGGCGTGAGTTGTCTGTTTGTCTCTCAGCCTCCGGCTATCGGCGGGTTCCCAATCGTCCTGCCGCTCACCGTATCGCGCCGGTTGTTGGGTGATCCCTCCCTGCCGCGATAAGCTAGATAACACCAGGAGACCATGCGCCAACCATGAAGCCTTCCCAATGTAGATACTCGACCCTCGCCGTTCACGCCGGGCAGTACCCTGACCCGCAGACCGGCGCCGTGAATGTGCCCGTTTACCTTTCCTCGACCTTTGAGCTGACCGGCATCGGCACGGACCGGGGATGGGATTACTCGCGCGCCGGAAACCCCACGCGCGACCGGCTGGAAGAGGCGCTGGCGGCGCTCGAAGGCGGCACGAGCGCCCACGCCTTCACCACCGGCATGGCGGCCATCTCCGCGCTCACGGCCATGCTGCGCGCAGGCGACCACCTGATCTGCTCGAAGGACGTGTACGCCGGCACGGTGCGGCTGCTGAACGAGATTGTTTCCGGCTACGGCATCGCGGTCGAGTATGTGGACACCAGCAATCTGGCGGCGGTGGAAGCGGCGATCCGCCCGAATACCCGGCTGATTCACATCGAGACGCCCTCCAATCCGCTGATGGTTCTGACCGACATTGCCGCGGTGAGTGAAATCGCGCACGCCCGAGGCGCCGAGGTCAGCGTGGACAACACCTTCCTGTCGCCGGTGCTGCAAAGCCCATTGGCGCTGGGCGCGGACATCGTGATGCACTCGACCACCAAGTACCTCAACGGCCACTCGGACGGGCTGGGCGGGGCGCTTATCGGCTCGAAACCGGAGCACAAGGAGCGGTTTCTGCTGGTTCAAAAGGCCGCCGGAGGGGTGATGTCGCCGTTTGAGTGTTTTCTTGTCCTGCGCGGCATCAAGACGCTGCCCCTGCGCGTGAAGCAGCACGAGGAGAACGGCCACGCGGTGGCGGAGTTTCTCTCCACGCATCCCAAGGTGAGCAAACTGGCCTACCCGGGGCTGAAGAGCCATCCGCAGTACGATCTGGCCGTGAAGCAGCAGAAGGGATTCGGCTCCATGATGAGCTTCGAGGTGGAATCGCGCGAGGCGGCGGGGCGGTTCCTGGCAGCGATCAAGATATTCCTCAGCGCCGAGTCGCTGGGCGGGGTCGAGTCGCTGGCCTCGCACTCGGCCACGACCACGCACGGCTCGGTGAGCGAGGAAGTGCGCGCTTCCATGGGCATCACGCAAGGCCGGATTCGTCTCTCGGTCGGCATTGAGGACAAAGAAGACCTGATCGCCGACCTCGAACAGGCGCTCGCCGCGGTGTAAGGAAAAAGCTCATGGAGGAATCAACGCTTCTGCTCGGCATCGACACCTGCGGCCCCACGGGCAGTGTGGCGCTGGGCAGATTTTCCGGTCAGTCGGTTGAGATTCTGGGGCAGATCGAGCTCGAAGGGCGCAGCTTTTCATCCACGCTGGTGGCCGCTGTCGGCGAGCTGCTGGCGCAAGGCGGCGTCTCGCTGCGCGCTGTGGGCGCCATGGTGGCGGTGAATGGGCCGGGCAGCTTTACCGGCGTGCGCGTGGGGCTGGCCGCGGTGAAGGGACTCGCCGAGTCGGCGCGGACTCCGGTGGTCGCGGTCTCGCGGCTGGAAGTGCTGGCCGCAAAAGCCGGGGTGGCATCGGCGGCTCTCGATGCGCATCGCCATGAGGTTTTTTTGCGGCTGGGCGCGGCGCGGGAAAAGGCGTCTCGGGGCTCAGACGCCCCCCGCAGGCAGGGAGATGGGCTGGCAAGGGAACTGCTGGCCGGCGCCGAGGAACTGGCGGCGATCGAGCCCACGCCGCTGCGGGTTGCCCTCTGCGACGAGGCCGCAGCACAGTTGCTGAGCGTGGCGTGGCCGGCGGCGGAGTTGATCCGCACCTCCGCGCCCTTGGCCGCCGACGCGCTGCGGTTGTGCGCGCCGCGGGTGGAGGCTGGGGAGTTCGTGGACCTGGCGCTCGTGGACGGCCATTATCTGCGCCGCAGCGATGCGGAAATCTTCGGCGCGAAGATCCTCGGCTCGCCGGCTACCGCACTGCCGGGAGAGCCGTGAATCCCTCTTGCGAAGCTGTCCGCGTGCGTCCCATGACGCCGGCGGACCTGGATCGGGTGCTGGAGATTGCCGCCAGCCTGAAGGAGGCACCTCACTGGCCCCGCTCGGCCTATCTGGCTGCCCTCGATCCCCAGGCAGCGCCGAAGCGCATTGCGCTGGTGGCCGAGTATTCCGCAGGCGTTGTGGCGGGCTTTGCCGTGGCCAGCCTGCTGCCGCCGGAGGCCGAGTTGGAGAGCATCGCGGTCTCCCTTGCGCTCCAGCGCCGCGGCCTGGCCCTCCAGCTCTTTCGCGCTCTGGTGGACGGGTTTCGCCTTGCCCGGATCGACGAGGTGCTGCTGGAACTGCGCGCCTCGAACCGGCCGGCGCTGGGGCTCTACCGGACGCTCGGCTTTGTGGACGCCGGACGGCGGAGCCGCTACTATCAGGAGCCGGTTGAAGATGCGGTTCTGCTGCGCCTCGGGCTTTGAAGGGACTTCGTCCGGGCCGCCGGCCGGGGCTGATCAACCTTCCGGATGCTGGGACGTCCAAGGAACCAGGCTGCGATGGCCGTCCTTCAAGACGGTTTTCAGGAAAGAATTCCACAGCCGGAGTTACTTTCAGTTCTTTTTCCGCTTGCCGTTTGCGCTGTCGCGGCGATATATGTAAATGTTTGGTAACAGAATCGAGGTGCCGGATGGATGAAATAAAGAATTCCACGCTGAGCGAAGAAATCAATCGCCTGCAGGCAGAACATCATCGCTACGCTCAGCGGCTGGAAGAATTACGCCAGAAGCCCTATCTCTCCGCCGAGGAGCAGATCGAGGAAGTCGAGCTGAAGAAGCTCAAGCTGCACACCAAGGATCTGATCTTCGCCTTGGAACGCAGATCCCCGGCTGTTGCTTGAGCGGGAAGAACTTGGAGTGATGCAGACGAGGTGCCCGGGAGCACGCTTGGCGTGACTGCCGGACAAGGTCTGCGTCCTCGAATTCATGCTCATCCGGCCCGCCCGAGCGGCAGGGAAGCGGAATCACCGTATAATCGTTGGGACGATGGTTCGAGACGGTTACATCTACGGTATAAGCTTCCTGGCGGTGGCGGTTGGGCTGGCGTGGGCCACCGGCCACTGGGCATGGGGTATATTTCCCGTGCTCCTGGCTGCGTTTTTTCTCTGGTTTTTCCGCGATCCTGAGCGGACGGTGCCATTGGAGCCCGGCCTGATTGTCTCGCCCGGTGACGGCCTGGTGACCGAGGCGGCCGTGCTCGCCACCCCCGAGGGTCCACGGCAGCGGATCAGCATCTTTCTCAGCGTCTTCAACGTGCATGTGAACCGTTCGCCGATCGCCGGCGTGCTGACCAGCGTGCGCTACCAGAAGGGCCAATACCTGAACGCCATGAACCCGGCTTCGGCCGACCGCAACGAGCAGAGCATCGCGACGGTTCGCGGCGAGGATGGCGTCGAAGTCACCTTCAAGCAGATTGCCGGCCTTCTGGCGCGGCGCATCGTCTTCAACTTTCGCGAGGGCGACTCTCTGGCTCGCGGCCAGCGCGTGGGGCTCATCAAGTTCGGCTCCCGGGTGGACGTGCTGCTGCCGGCCGAGGCCGAGCTGCGCGTGAAGGTGGGTGAGCGCGTCCAGGGCGGGGCCACCGTGCTGGCGTTCATGCCGGAAAGGGACCGCTCATGAGCCCCCACGACTACGCGCAGGACAAGGCCAATGCCCAGGCCCGTCTGCGCCGCGGCATGTTCCTGCTGCCCTCGCTGTTCACCGTGGGCAACATCGCAGCCGGCTTCTTCTCCATCACCGAGACGATCAATGCGATCAGCGGCAACGCCCACGTCAACCTCGATTGGGCGGCGATCGCCATCCTGTTCGCCATTCCCTTCGATGCGCTCGACGGCCGCATCGCCCGCATGACCAACACCTGCAGCGACTTCGGCAAGGAGCTGGATTCGCTGGCCGACACGGTCACTTTTGGCGTGGCCCCCAGCCTGCTGGCGATGGTCTGGGGATTCCATTTCCTGCCCGACTCCATCAACCCGGTGCTGCGCGAGAATCTGTTCCACGCCGGCGCTTTCATCTGTTTTCTGTTTCTCATCGGCGGGGTTTCGCGGCTGGCGCGCTTCAACATCAGCCACGACGCCCAGCCGCGCAATCCGGGTCGGCCGAACCGGAAGTATTTTGTGGGCATGCCGATTCCCGCCGCGGCCGGCCTGCTGGCCTCGAGCGTCCATCTCTGCTACGGCTATCCGAACCAGGCCTGGTGGATCGCGCTCGTCTGGCTGGCCCTGGTGGGCACAAGCGGCTTCCTGATGGTCAGCACCTGGCGTTTCTGGTCCGGCAAGGAGATCAACCTTTCCCGCCGGCACCCCTTCCAAATTCTGTTTCTGATCGCGATTGTGCTGTTTATTATCCTCAAGTTCTCTCAAGTCGTGCTGTTTTCGATGGCCCTGGTTTACATGTTCAGCGGCATCTGGGCGCGGGCCGCCTACTCCTGGTCGCGCCGCCGGCGCAGGCTGCCGGCCGCCGCCGACGACGCCGCTCTGCCCACCCCAGCGCCGGATGAGCCGGAGCCGCTCAATCGTTCCTGATCTTTTGAACCGAACCACAAGGATGACTGTGTACAAGATTGCCATTGCCGGAGCCTCCACCCTGGTAGGCCGGGAGTTGAAGGAAGCGCTGTCGGAGTCGCCCCTGGCGGCGACCAAATTCGTGCTGCTGGACGAGGATGAGGTTGAGGGCCAGTTGGACCAGGTGGGCGACGAGGTCACCTTCGTCCATTCCATCGCTCCCGACGCCTTCGATCACATAGACTTCACGTTCTTCTGCGGTACCGAGGATCTGACCCGCAAACACTGGCGTCAGGCGCTCCGGGCCGGGTCCACGGTTCTCGACCTCTCGGGCGCTCTCGACCAGGAGACGGGCGTCGTGGTGCGCGCACCCTGGCTGGACTTCGAGGGGCAGGGCTCGGAAGCTTCCGCCGTTGACCTGTTCACCCCCGCCGTGGTGCCGGCGCATCCGGCCACGCTGGCTCTTGCCCTGGTGCTCGAACGACTGCAAAGGGTTGCACCGGTGCGGACTGCCTTCGTCACTCTGCTCCAGCCGGCCAGCGAGTTTGGCCGCGCCGCCATGGACGAGTTGCACCAGCAGACTCTGAACCTGCTCAGCTTTCAGGGGCTGCCGCGCAGCTTTTACGACGCGCAGGCGGCCTATAACCTGCTCTCCGGCCTGGGCGAGGCCGCCAAACTCAGCCTGGGCGTGGTCGAGGCGCGGGTTCGCCGCCAGTATGCCGCGCTCTCCAGAGGCCGCTGGCCCGCGCTGGCTTTGCATGTGGTTTCCGCGCCCGTCTTTCACGGCCACACGTTTTCGATCGCCGTCGAGCTGGAACGGCCGGTGGAGCTTGCCGCCATAGAAGAGGCTTTGAGCGGCGAGCATCTGGATCTGGTGCTGGAAGACACCGATTCGCCTTCGAACCTGGCCGCGACGGGACAGAACGACGTGCTGGTCCGGCTGCGCCCCGAACTGTGGCCTGAAGGCGGTCGCAACTCCAGCCAGGTCTCTCGCCTGTGGCTTTGGGCGGCTTCCGACAATCTGCGCCTTCAGGCGCACAATGCCGTGGCCTGCGCCCTGGACCTGCGAAGGCTGCGTCCGCAGGGCACGGTGCAATAAGAGAAAACAAGGGCGCGCACAATCCAACTGTGGGACGCCGCAGATTCCACCTCTGGGCTTTGCAAATGTGTTGAAAGACGCTGTGTGTGTCAAGGCACTGCTTCAGCCGGCGTCTCTTGCGCCCAGTTCGAGCTCGTCGAAACGGCGCCATTTGTAAATGGCGACCGACAAGATCCAACTGCAGGCAAAGAGCGCGACGATGCAGTAACCGAGCACGCCGAAGTTATCGTTGAGCCTGCCGACCCAGTCCCACAAACCGCCCGTAAGGTGAAGCTTGCCCACCAGCAGCCCGAGCGCCTCGATCCCGCCGACGGCCAGGGCCACTGCGACCGAGACGGCGGTAATCGTCAGGTTGTAGTAAAGCTTGCGGATGGGTTTTGCGTAGGCCCAGCCGTATGCGCCCAGCATCAGCACATTATCGGTCGAATCGACCAGCGACATGCCCGCGGCGAACAGCACCGGGAAGACCAGGATCGAAGCCAGCGACAGCCCCCTGGAGGCTTCGGCGGCGCTGATGCCCAGCAAGCCGATCTCCGTGGCCGTGTCGAAGCCCAGGCCGAACAGCAGCCCAAGCGGATACATGTGCCAACTGGAGCGGATCAGGTTGAACATGGGGCGGAAGAGGCGGGCCAGGAAGCCGCGATTGCCCAGGAGCAGGTCGAAGTCTTCTTCGTCGTAGGGTTCTCCGCGCCGCACCCTGAGAAAGCTGCGGTAAACCGACTGAAGAACGACCAGATTCACGCAAGCGATGGCGAACAGAAACAGGGCCGAGACCAGCGTGCCGACCACGCCGCCCGCTTCGCGGACCGCGTCCATGCGATGCTGCAGGGCGAGCGCGGTGGCGGCGATGGCCAGCGAGCCCACGACGACGATGGTGGAGTGGCCGAGCGAAAACAGCAGTCCCACGGCGACCGGCCGCTTGCCCTCCTGCATCAGCTTGCGGGTGACGTTGTCGATGGCCGCAATGTGATCCGCGTCAACCGCGTGGCGCAGTCCGAAGCTGTAAGCCAGAAAGGCCGTGCCCAGCAGCACGGGAAAGCGGTGAAAAGCCGCGAACGCCCAGGCCCAGGCCGCCAGATTGAAGCCCAGCAACAGGGCGTAGAGGGCAACGACCCTGCCCCGGACGCCGTCCGGTTCGTCGTGGACCCAGGTTCGCAGCAAGGAGGTCATCGGATTCCCTTTGTGCCGCGCGCGGCGGCTGCGGCGGCATGGAAGCGGCCGAGCGATGATCTGCACTCAGCAGACTCAGTCCGTAGCACGTATTCTAAAAATGTATCACTTCGGGCGGCGTCCAGCCCAGCCGTTCCAGGTCCGCCGTCCCAGGTCTGCCGTACCAGGTCTGCCGTACCAGGTCTGCCGTACCAGGTCTGCCGTTCCAGGTCTGCGCGCGGCCCGGAGAATTTCTCCATCTCTTCAGCCGGGCGCGATCGAGGGACACGATCGAGGGGCACAAAGAAGGGCACGTTTCCGTGCCCTTCTTTGCCGAGAACCAAGGAAAACAAAACCGCTAAGAGTGCAAAACCAAGCGGGACGGCCTGTTCTTCCGGAACAGGAAGAATGCCAGCGCGAGCAGCCCGCTGCCGAGCAGAAGCACGGACGAGGGCTCCGGAGTTGGCGTCGCAACGAAGCTGGCGCCGCTCGTATCGACCAACGTCCAGTTGCCGCCAAAAACTCCATAGTCGCCGGCACCGTTGGACCAGATTGCGAGCCCGTCCCCTGCGCCAGCCCCGGAAGTAATATCGAAGGTGAAGGCTCCGTTATTGTCGATCTGAGGGTCCGCACCGATATAGAGATCGGTATCAGGCAATGGAGTGAATGTTAAAATTGTTCCCCCGCCGGTATAGAAATTGCCGTTGGAGAGGACAGAAACCAGAATTCCAGCTCCATCGATCGCCGAACCGGTCAGGTCAATGGTTCCGCTGGTGATGTCATACTCGCCGGGAGCGATCAGGTCGCCTGTGAGGGTGCCCGTCGCTGTGGCGCTGCCAGCGGTGATGGTGTAATTGAATGTATCCGCTAATGCAGCCGGAGAAATCGCAAGGGCCGTTGCCACTGCGAGCAAAGCGAACAGGAATTTTCTCATCGGTCATTCTTTCTCTCCTGAGTCCGGGGGAAAATGCTCCGCTCGGATGCCTGGCAGAGGAATTTCTTTAACTTAGGCAACTTCTTACCAGTTTATGAGGCAACTCTAATGGGATCCATCACCTTCTGCGCGGAAAGTTAAACCGCAGTCACAGAAATTTGCGCCTCAGTCACCACGATTCGCACCAAAGTACCCATAAAAATTGTCTATTTCAGGCAAGATTTCCGTAGGGCGTTTCAAACTCGCTCAGAACAGGCCTTCGACTTTCCACCTCCCGGCTGTGGAGGCTCAAAAGTGATTTCGATGCAGGCCTGTTCCAGGCGGGTGAATTCCGTTCAAGCTTATTTTTTGGGCCCCATGGCCAAAGTCTCGCCGGAGTCGGTCTTTGACTCGAAAATGTTTATCAGAGACCAGGGATCGCCGGATAGATCGTAATGAAACTCTCCCTGGTCATCAATCACGAGCTTGCTGGCCGGATACAGGAATCCTGTGCTCCTGGTGTTGTCGGTGTCATTCAGGTCGAATTGGCCAACCGCCAGGTCGAAGGACTGGGACGGGGAATCCGGGTTGGCCTCGGCGGATTGAACAGGGCGGGCGGTGATAAAGGTGATCTGCCGCCCGGTCGGCGTTGCAACCATTTGGATGAAGGTGACCTCATAGCCGAGGGCCCCTGCGATGGAGCAGCGCCCGACCGCTTTCGTCCGGTAGAGCGCGAGGGCCAGGGCTTGATCCCGGCCCTGTTCAAATGCCCGTGAAAGAGCCTGCATGTCTGCCGGGTTGGTGTAGTCGTCAATGGTCAGCGTGACGCTGATCATGGCTCCGGCTTGAGTGTAGGTGGCCTGAATCGTCTCAGGATTTGGGCTGGCGGACAATGCCAGGGTGGTTCCCAGCGCGAATGTGCCCACCAGCAGCAGACGGGCGAATCCCGGCTTGCGACCGGACCGATGCAGGCTCGTGAGTGTTCCCATGGTGTAATCCTCCAGGACACCCTCTTTTGTCAGATTGGTTGCGCCGCAAAACTCGGACTCATGCGACGGCTTTCTGTCCGATGGCCACTTGGGGCTGGAGCAGCTCGTCGAAGATGTCGCGGTAGCGGATCATGGCGGTGCGAAGCTCCTCGGTGGTGGCTTCCACTTGGCCGGGCCGGACGACAATGCCGTGCGCGAATCGGTAGTTTTCCATGACGCGGGGGTAATTGACGGAGATATCCGCGGCGCGCTGCTCGAAGTTGGACTGGGGATAGCCGCGCGCTTCGAGAAGCGCGTTGAGCAGGTCGTCGGCCTCGGTGACGGCGGCCTTGGGATGGTCGACGAAGCGAGATTGGACGGTCTTCCAGTCGGCGACAAAGCGATCCCGCTCGTGGGCGTCAAGATCGCGGGTCTTCAGAGCATCCACGCGAGTTTCGCGGTCGGACAGCTTGTTTTCGGCCTTTCGCGGAGAGCCCTGGGTTAGAACGGCGCGGTCGTATTCGGTTCCGAAGCGATCGCGGAGGGCCTTGGTTTTGGTTTTGCGATGTTCCAGGTAGGCACCGATGATGATGAGAACCACAACGATGAGTACAATCGCGCCTACGACGAGTTGGGTATTCGTCAAGTGATAGTAGGCTCCGCCGAATTCAAATTGCATGGCATTCTCCTGCGCGGGGCTTCCGCGACCTCAAAGGGCAGGTGGTGGGGGAGGGCCCTTCTGAAATCCATCTTGAACGGGGCAGCGGCGGAATGCTGGCCAGAATTGCACGCTTTTGAGTCCGTATTCAACGAAAACCCAACGTCACCGCTACCCGTCGCTTCGCCGCTTCCAGAGCGGAGCGGCTGCCGCGAAGCCAACCGCAGCTGCAGGCGAAGGCGGGGGCGCCGGGCAGCTTTCCCTTGAAAAGAAGCCACTTCCGAGACCCTCGGCAAGGCGGATTCGTTCTGCTTTCGCTCACCAGCCGCACCGTTCCAAAATAACCGGACGCATCCCCGGACGAGGTTTCCCACCATTGCCTGGGCGCGCCCGATTTGAGCGCTGCTTCCGCCTTTCACGTCTATCCGTTACGAGAACAGCGGGCGGGAACTGATACCCTGAATCCTGAGCAGAAACCCTGGAAAAAAGCTGGACCGGCTCGTCAGGCTCCCAACCGGGGCCGAATCGTGCTAACCCGGCGGGCAGAGGCATGGCGGAATTCGTAATCAGATTGGCCGACGAGCGCGGCCGCGTGCAGGAGCAGGTGCAGTCGGCGGCCACCGCGGAGGAATTGCGCGCCCGCTTTGTCCATGCCGGCTACCACGTCTTTTCCGTCCGCTCCCGCTCCGGTTTCGGCCTCAAGCGCGGCAAGATCAAGCTGGAATCGTTTCTGATCTTCAACCAGCAGTTCCTCACGCTCATCCATGCCGGGCTGCCCATTCTCGGCTCGCTGCTGATGCTGGCCAAGAACCAGAAGGACGCCCGCTTTGCCGGCCAACTGGACGACATCGCGGCCCGCGTGAAGACCGGGGACTCGCTTTCTTCGGCCTTCGAGGCGCAGAGCGGTTTTCCGGTCATGTACACCACCACTCTGCTGGCCGGCGAACGCTCGGGCAACCTGCAGGAAGTGCTGGAACGCTACGTGAGCTTCCAGCGCATCTCGCTCGCCTTCCGCAAGAAGCTGGTGGCTTCGCTGATCTATCCCTGCGTGCTGCTGACGCTGGTTTGCGGGCTGATGTTCTTCATGTTCGTGTTTGTGGTGCCGCAGTTTGCCGTTCTTTATGACGAAATCGGCTCGAAGTTGCCGGCCATGACCGTGGATCTGCTCAGCTTTGGCAAGTTTCTACACCACAACCTGCTATGGATTGCGCTTGCGCTGGCGGGCACAATCTTCGGAGGCTACCGCTTCGCCGTCACCGAGGGGGGCCGCGACTTCATCGACGGAGTCCGTATCCGGATGCCCATCTTCGGCAAAATCTGGCTGCGTTACCAGGTGGCCCTGTTCGCGCGCACGCTTTCCACGCTGCTGACCGGCGGCCTGTCGCTGGTGCCGTCGCTTGAAACCGCGGCCCGCTCCATCTCCTCGCGCCGGGTGTCGCGGGCGGTCGTCGACTCCATCGCCACGGTCCGCGAGGGCAAGAGTCTGGCCGATGCGCTCATCCAGACGAAGATCTTTCCCGACCTGGCAGCCGAGATGATCTCCGTGGGCGAGCAGACCGGCGCCCTGCCGCAGATGCTCAACTCCGTCGCCGAGTTCTTCGAAGAGGACGTTTCGACGGCCCTCACCGCGTCCCTGGCGCTCATCGAGCCGGCCATCCTGCTCGTCATGGGCGTGGTGGTCGTCTTCATTCTCATCTCGCTCTATCTGCCCATCTTTTCGATGGGACAGACGGCCGGAGGTCAGGGATAAATCATGGCTGATGCTCCATTGCTGACGCTCCCCATTGCGCCCCTTCCGGGCAGCGCGGAAGAACGCGCCCAGGCCGAACTGCTGGCCGAGCGCTATCACGCCGAGTTTGTGGATATGAAGAACTTCAAGATCCAGCACGATCTTCTGCGCACGGTCCCGGTCGAGCTAATGTTCCGCTATAACTTCGTGCCCATCGAAGAAGAGCTGGACGCGCTGGTGATCGCCGTCAGCGACCCTTCGCGGCTGATGGTGCTCGACGAGATTGCCGGCCTGCTCTCGCATCGCATCATTCCGCGCGTGGCCACGCTGTCGCAGATCACCGAACTGCTGAAGAAGACGGAGCAATCGCAGCGCGTGCTGGACGAGGCCAGCGAGGGACTGACCTTCGACGTGCTCACCGGCGAAGACACCAGCGACGAGAATATCTCCATCGAGAAGCTGACCTCCGAAGAGGACATCAGCCCCATTATTCGCCTCGTGGACACGACCATCTTCACCGCCCTCGAACGGCGCGCCTCCGACATTCACATCGAAACCTATGATGATTCAGTGCATGTGAAGTACCGCATCGACGGCGTGCTGCAGGAGGCCATGGCGCCCATCGCGCGCGAGCATCACTCGACAATTCTTTCGCGCATCAAGATCATGAGCGAGCTGGATATTGCCGAGCGGCGCGTGCCCCAGGACGGACGCTTCCGGGTTCGCTACAAGACCCGCCTGATCGACTTCCGCGTCTCCATCATGCCGACGATTCACGGCGAAAATGCCGTGCTGCGCGTGCTCGACAAAGAGTCGATGAGCGAGAAGTTCCACAATCTCACGCTGGACGTGGTGGGCTTTGCCGACGACGACCTGAAGCGCTTTCGCGCCTACATCCGCGAGCCTTACGGGATGGTGCTGGTGACCGGCCCCACCGGCTCCGGCAAGACCACCACACTCTACGCCGCGCTCAACGAGATCAAAAGCGACGAAGACAAGATCATCACCATCGAAGACCCGGTCGAGTACCAGATTCGCGGCATTACGCAGATTCCGGTGAACGAAAAGAAGGGACTCACCTTTGCGCGGGGACTGCGGTCGATCCTGCGCCACGATCCGGACAAGATTCTGGTGGGCGAAATCCGCGACAATGAAACGGCGCAGATCGCCATCAATTCGGCCCTCACCGGGCATCTGGTTTTCACCACGGTCCACGCCAATAACGTGGTGGATGTGCTGGGCCGCTTCCAGAACATGGGCGTGGAGGTCTACAACTTCGTCTCCGCGCTCAATTGCATTCTGGCCCAGCGGCTGGTGCGCACCATCTGCGAGCATTGCGCGCACCCCGTCACCTACAGCGACGCGGAGCTCGTGGCCAGTGGCATGGACCTGGCCGAGTGGCGCGGATTCGAGTTTCGCGAGGGCACGGGCTGCATGGAATGCGGAGGAACCGGTTACCGCGGCCGAACGGCGATTCACGAGCTGCTGGATTTGACCGACCCCATCCGCGAGCTGATTCTGGAAAAGAAACCCACCTCCGAGATACGCAAGCTGGCCAGGAAAGAGGGCATGAGCTTTTTGCGCGAGTCGGCGTTTGACCGCGTCCGCCGCGGCCTGACCACGCTCAAGGAGATCAACAAGGTGACCTTCATCGAGGCGACAAGATAGTGAGATCGATTCTCAGCAAAGCCAGATTGGGTTCCCAACTGGGCGGCCGCCCGCCGGTAGCCGTGGAGCTGTCGTCCCCGGGGGTGCTGGCCGCCTCTTCGCCGGGGTCCCCGCGGACGGGCTTTGGTTCGCGGGGTGGTTCGCCGGAGCCAGGTCATCCGCCCGTCTACGCATTTGAACCGCTGCCGGAGGGAGCGCTGGTTGGCGGCATTGGCGAGCCGAATCTGCGCGCGCCGGAGGTGGTGACCAACGCGATTCGCACCGCCCTCGGCCAGGTTGCGCCGCGCACCCGTTCTGTCACGCTAGTCGTGCCCGACACGGTGGTCCGCGTCTTCGTTCTGGACTTCGACTCGCTGCCCGGCCGCGCCGCAGAGGCGATTCCCATTCTCCGCTTCCGGCTGCGCAAGACGGTTCCCTTCGACGTGGAGCACGCCGGAGTGAGCTACCAGATTCTGACCGAAACCAAAACCGAATGCAAGGTGCTGGCAGCCGTGATTCCCGGCCCCGTCCTGCAGGAGTATGAGGCCGCGTTGCGCCAGACCGGCTACGAGCCGGGAGCCGTGCTGCCTGCGAGTCTGGCTGCTCTGGGGGGCATCAATTCGCCCGAGCCGGCTTTGGCCGCCAACCTGAGCGCCCGGACGCTGACCACCTCGATCGCGCACGGCCAGGACCTGCTGCTTTACCGCACGCTGGAACTGCCCGCGGACCCCGGCCTGCGCCTTGAAGAGGTGCGGCGCGGCGTGAGTGTGGCCGCCGCTTACTATGAGGACAAGCTGGGCGCTCGTCCCAGCCTTCTGTATTATGCCGGCTGCGGAGTGGGCGGGGGCAGTACGGCGGAAGACTTTGCCCGCCTGCTCAACTCGCCCGATTCGCCTGATTGGGCGGTTGTCGATCTTGCGCCGCGCCCGGAGACCGGGGCCGCAACCCCGCTGGGTAACCTGGTGAGTCTGGCCGGCGTCACCGGCGCGCTGGCGGGAGCAGCCTGAGCTTATGCGCATCTCTCTCAATCTCGCCACTCGCCCCTACGCCGACATCCGACCGGCCCTCAAACGCCTGCGCATCGCCATGGGCGCTCTGGCCGTCATCGCCCTGGGGCTGGGGCTAGGCCTGCGCACGGTCCAACAGAAGGCCGGCGTGGCCCGCGAGGCCCAACAGCGCGTCCAGAACCAGATCGACCAAGTCGACCAGGAGCGGCTGGGTTATCAGAACCTGATGCACCAGCCGGACAACATGCAACTGATTGCCCAGGTCGGAACGCTCAACCAGCTTTTCGACGAAAAAGCCTTCTCCTGGACACTGGCCATGGAAGATCTGGAGACGGTTTTGCCCGCCGGTGTCCAGGTGACCAACCTGGAACCGGTGCGCGCCAAGAATGGACCGACGACCCTGCGGCTGCGCGTCGTTGGCCCCCGCGACCGCGCGGTCGAGCTGGTGGCGAACCTGGAACACTCGAAACATTTTCTTCTGCCTCGGATCGTGAGCGAAAGCGCCGAGTCCAGCGGCGGCCCAAGCGCGAGACTGGAGCCGGTGAGCGCCTCGAACCGGGTCAACTTCGAGCTGCTGGCCGAGTACAACTCGGCCTCGCCGCCGGAACGCAGGACGGAAGCTGGCCGGGAGGGTGAAAAGCCTTCGGCCGCCGGAGAGCACACCGGCCAACCCGCGCCACCGCTTGGCGCAACTCGACGGCTGCCGCCCCCGGCGAATCTCAGCGAGCAGGCGGGACGTCCGCCCTCCACCGGCCTGGCCCGGACCAGTCGCCATCCCCACCCCAGCCTGAATCCCGGAGGCCCGCAATGAGCAGCCGCATTTCTGCCCACTGGCGCGAACGATGGACCTCCCCGCTCACCTGGCATTACGCCGCTTTGGCCGTGCTGCTGGCGGCGGTGATCGGCCTCTCGGTCCGCTTTGCCATGGATTGGGCCGCCACCAGCAGCAGCTCCGCCGACGCGCTGGCTGCCCGGCAGCTTCAGTTGAAAGCTCTCACGCTCGAAACTTCTCCTTTGCACGGACTCGACCAGCGGGTCGAGCTGACGCGCTCCCAGGTGCAGACTTTCTATTCCAGGCGCATTCCGTTCAACTACTCCTCGATCGCCACCCGGATCGGCGATCTGGCTCTGAAAGCTCCTGTACGGCTCACCAGGGTGCAGTATTCACAAGGGCCCCCCGGCGCTGACCTGACCGAAATTTCGATGGACGCGGGCATTACCGGCGACTACCCGCAGATCATGCGGTTTGTGAACAGCCTGGAGCGCGATCAGACCTTCTTCGTCATCCAGGCCATGTCGCTGAACGGCCAGCAGGGCGGTCTCGTGAACCTGCGGCTGCGAGTCTCCACCTGGCTCAGGCCGGCCGATGCGCGGGCGAGCGGATTGCCGCCCACTCCCAAAGACAACGGCGCGGACGCCACGCCCTCGGACCCCGATGCGCCTTCGGTCCCGATCGCCCAACAGGGAAAGGAGGGCGAATAGCCGTGGGAATGCCTCTGGGAACCGAAAAAAAAGGCCAGGTCTATCTGGTCATCGCCCTCTTTGCGCTGATTGTCTTGCTGGGCGGCTATGAGATCCGGCAAAACTTTTTCAGCTCTTCGCCGCACTCCAGCCCGGCGCTCGCTCACCCTTTGCCGTCCGTCGGGCGGACGGCGGCGGCGGGCGCGGCGGTCTCCGGCGGCGACGAGGCTCAAAGGCTCTCCAATGATGGCATTGACCCCACCCTGCACCTTGAAAGGCTGGCTTTGAGCGAGCAGGTGGAATACCTCGGCACGGGCAGGAACATCTTTTCCACCGATTCGATTCCGGTTGCGATCGAATCTCCGCTGAAGAGCGCCCGCAACGGGCTGCCCGGTGTGCATATGCCAACTCCGCCGCCCGGACCGCCCCAGCCGCCGACCATCGCTCTCAAATATTTTGGCTACAGCCAGGACAAGGACAAGTCGATGGAGGCTTTTTTAGCCGGCGATGGCGACATTTTCATCGCCCGCACCGGTCAGATCGTCGATCATCGCTACAAAGTTGGCGTCATTCGGCCAGCCAACGTCGAGGTTACCGATCTGGGCTACAACAACACCCAAACTTTGCCTCTGCAGGGAAACTGAGAAAAGCAGCTTTTAGCTATTAGCCTCTAGTTTTTAGCTCATCGCGATTGAAAGCGCAAAGTCTGTCGAACCGTCCCAACTGACTCTTGCAAGAATCAGCGAAGAGCTAGAGGCTCAAGGCTAGGAGCTAACAACTTAGATTTGAATGACAAAGCCCGCTCCAATTCGCCGCCCATCCCGCCCCGCTCCAGCCCGCGCGGCTGAGGAAGGGTTCATCCTGCTTGCGGTCATCCTCCTGCTGGCGCTGTTCACCATCGCGCTGGCTGTCGCCCTGCCGAATATTTCCAAGCAGCTTCAGCGCGACCGCGAGATCGAGACCATGCACCGCGGCTTGCAGTACGCCCGGGCCGTGAAACTCTATTACAAGCAGTTCGGGGCCTATCCGCCCACGGTCGATGCGCTGGTGAAGTCCACCAACAACATCCGCTTCCTGCGCAAGAAGTATACCGACCCGATGACCGGCAAGGACGACTGGAAGCCGGTTCTGTTTGGGCAGAACAAGGCTCCGACGGCCATGGGCTTCTTCGGTCAGCCGCTGGCCGGCTCGACGATTGCCGGTACCGGCCCCAGCGGCGGAAACGGGGTCGCGGGCGCGTCGTCGACCGGAAGCAGTTCGTTCTTCGGATCGGATAGCGAAGCGGGCAGCGCGGACGCCTCGGCGGGCTCCACTGCCGGGGCCACCAATTCCTCGAGCGCAAGCAGCGGCGCCAGTAGCACGGGAGCCAGCGGCAGCACCGGCTCGAGCGGGCAGACCTTTGGAGGCCTCGGCATTATCGGCTTCTCGCCAGGCAGCCCCAAGCAGTCAATCCTGGTCTATAAAAAGAAAGACCATTACAACCAGTGGGAGTTTGTCTACGACCCGCTTGCCGATCAGATGATGCAGAGCGGCAACACAGGCACTATCGGCCAGCCGGCTAGCAGCCTGAGCGGCAGTTCGACCGCTGGAACCACCACGACCACCTCCGGCAGCAGCAGCTTTCCGTCCACAACCAGTTCGAACCAGTGACAGAGAGCCGGGCCGGATTCCGATTGAATGCGCTCATGAATCGCGTCCGGGAATCGCGTTCACGAATGAAGCTCGGCAATCAAGCCAGGAAGCAATCCCTCTGAAGCAAGTCAAAGCAGCAAGGCCCATCCCTGAACAAGGAACGGGCCTTGAGTATCTGCGGACAAAGCCGAGAAGCGGTGCGGGGCGCAGGGCTTACGCGCTGAAGGACGATCCGCAGCCGCAGGTTGATTTCACCTGGGGGTTGTCGAACTTGAACCCGGCTGCTTCCAGGGTCTCGACGTAGTCCACGGTGCAGCCATTGAGGTACATGAGTGACGTGGCGTCCACGAAGACCTTGAGATCCTCGAAGCTGAAGACCTTGTCCATCATGCCGGCCTGGTTTTCAAAGGCCATGGAGTACTGAAACCCGGAGCAGCCGCCGCCGACGACGCCGATGCGCAGTCCGGCAGGCAGGGGATCCTGGGTTGCCATGATCTCGCGCACCTTGGCAATGGCCGGGGGGGTCAGGTTGAGGGGTGCCTTCTTGACGGTTTCCTGTGCGGGTGCAACGGTTGAAGTGGCCATGAATTCTCCCGAATCGTAAAATGCTTGCCTTTAAGCTACTGTACTGCTCGGCGGCGGAGGATTCAAGCTCTCCGTCCGCTCTGATTGATTGGATGCAACCGGGGAAGGGAAGGTCGCAGAAGCAGCCGGTCTGGCGAAGCCTTCGATTTCCGTCGCCGCGTCCGGATTGAGGCCGCCGGGGCCAACTTGGGAAGGGACGGAAGCTCTGGGGCCGGCCCACGGAAACCCTGTGATTTTTGTTCCCTCTACGGTACTCATTCAGAGGTATGATGTTGACGCAGACGGCTACCTGCAGGATGGGACCGCGTTCTCAGGCGAATCCACCAGCCACTGTGGCCAGAATATCTTTCGGAGGTGCAGCATGACGTTCGTTCCGATGATGTGGACTGTTTGGGGAGTGCTGGTGGCGATTACCGCCAGCGTTTATATCTATCGCTCCAGGCTGACGCGCGACGAGGAAGACCAGATTTTTCTGGACGATTCATTTCACCAGGAGCAGGAGGCCCAGGCAGAGATTGTCGCCAAGGTGAACAAGGTCGAGCCCGCGCTGCATCTACTGTTTTGGGTGGTCGCGGCAGCCACGCTGTTCGTGATCCTCTACTACATCATGGACATCGTTCATCAATTCAGATAGATCGGCTGTCCTCTCCACCTTTGATTCAGGCGGCTGGCCGGCAGACCTCGAAGGGCCAGCCAGCCGCCGGCGGATTTGCTCTGCGGCTCCGTCTCCATTAGGTCAACTGCTGAAAATTGAACCGAACGCGCGCCGGCAGAGGCTCCAGCGCACCCTTTCCACCGTTACCTGCGCCCAAAGTCGCGTGGCTTGACCGGCGGTGCTACGGGCAGGTTGGTTTTCCCTTCGGGATAAACGGCCAGAAAGCGGTCATGCCCTTCGCCGGAACTGGCCGTCTCCACGCCTTCGATGGAGCGGAAGGCGAGATGCAGCAGGCGGCGCTCGCGGCTGTTCATGGGCGGAAAGGCAAAAGGAATGCCCGACCTGCGCACTTTTTCCGCGGCAGTTTCGGCTTGCAGGCGCAATTCCTGAAGGTGCAGCGCCTTGAAGTTGGCGGCATCGAAGCTGATGAGGCTGCTCTCGCGCTGATCCAGGCGCAGAATCTGTGCGGCGATGGTCTCCAGGGCCATCAGCAGCTCGCCATTGTGCTGGGTTGCGAATGCCACGTCAGGCCCTCCCAGCTCGACAGAGAGAGCGGGCGGCTGCTCCTCGGGGTCGAGCGCGCCTTCGCCGGCTCCGCTGCCGGAGGAGATGCGGTATTTCAGGCGCATACCGCCCAGCTTGTTGAGGGTGGAGAGGAATCCGGCGATCTTCTGGGCTGCTTCTTGCAGGTCATTGATAGGCATAACAAAACAGTATCGCAGAGCCGGGCTCGGAGTGCGCGTGGAAATCGACAGAGCCGGGCCGTTCAGGAAAAATTTGACTGGCGGAGGCGGTCGACAGCCGGAATTGCCCATCTTTGCGGGGCTTTCCTCGTTACAAAACCAGGCGGTTCGAGCCCTGGAAGCCCGGCGGGCGCTCGCCGGCCACGGCCAATCGCCTTTCGAGCGCCAGCCCCGCCTCAGCCAGCGTGCCTTCGTCGAAAAGCCGCCCGATCAGCGTGACCCCGTACGGAACGCGGCGCGGCGGAGAGAACCGGGGCAGCGGATGATTCGGGTCCGGCACCCAGTCGCTGCGCGCCTCCGAGACTTCGACAAATCCCGCGCGGAGCGTCAGCGAGGGGTGTCCGGTGCAGTTGGTCGTCACCAGCATCTCATCCCGCAGCGAAGGCACCAGAAGCAGATCCACCCCGGAAAACACCCGCTCCATCTCCTCGGCCACCTTGCGCCGGAACCGCTCCGCCTGGACCAGGTCCACGGCGGAAAGAAAACGCGACTGGCGGAAGCAATTGGGCCAGGCGTCGGGAACCTGCATCTTCAGCTCGTCCACCCGGTGGCTCAGAGTCAGTTGCTCAAAGGACGCGCTCGCCTCGGCAAAGAGAATCAGGTTGAGCGAGTCGTAAGGCCAGTCCGGAATGGAGACTTCGACAGGCCGCATGCCGAGTTCCTGGACTGCGTCGAGCGCCGCCCGGTCCACGGCCGTCGCGGGCGGCTCATTCATCCATGCGGGGATGTAGCCGACGCGCAGGCCTTTGACATTTGCCGTCGCGTCGAAGGCAAGCTCGCTGGGCACGCTGTCTAAATCGTGTCCATCGGGGCCGGAGATCGCCTTCAGCACCAGCATGGTATCTTCCACGCTGCGCGCCATCGGCCCCAGCTTGTCCAGCGACCAGCACAGCGTCATGGCGCCGGTGCGCGGCACGCGGCCAAAGGTGGGGCGCAGTCCCGTCATGCCGCAGCGCATCGAAGGGCTTACGATGCTGCCGCCGGTTTCACTCCCCACGGCGAACCCAACCAGCCCGGCCGCCACGGCCGCAGCCGGTCCGGCGCTCGACCCCGAGGAACCTTCCTCCAGCAGCCATGGATTCATCGTCTGGCCGCCAAACCAGACGTCGTTCAGCGCCAGGGCGCCCAGGCTCAGCTTGGCCACCAGCACTGCGCCGGCTGCGTCAAGCCGCTCGACAACGGCGGCATTCTCGGCAGGCACGCGGTTGCGGTAAGGCTCCGCCCCGTATGTCGTGGGAATGCCGGCGGTATCGAGCAAATCCTTCGCCCCCCAGGGAATTCCATGGAGGGGGCCGCGATACCGGCCCGCGGCAATCTCCGCATCCGCCTGCCGGGCCTGGGCCAGGGCGTGGTCCCGCGTCAGGGTAATGACGCAGCGCAGCTCCGCATTGAAGCGCTCCAGCCGTCGCAGATAGATTTCGGTCAGACGCGTTGAGCTCAGCTGGCGGCTCTCAATCCACCGGGAAAGCTGGACGACGGGAGCGAAGGCGATCTCGTCGTCCCCGGCCGGCAGGGCCAACCTCGCATCGCCGCTGCGGACAAAGAGATTGCCGCCCCCGGGGAATTTTGCCATCCCGGGCAGGCTCGGATTCCATTGCGTGGCAGGCGCCAGAGTTGCTTCCAGTTCAATCTTCCGCGGTCCGGTGCGGCGCTCGATGAGCGGCGCCATTTGCATACGCCAGTTGCTGGCCGCAGTGGCCAGATCCGCTGGAGTCATCTGCAACTGCACCAGCTTTTCCGCCTCGATAAAAGTCGCCGGCGATACCTCCGGCCCAACCGCCGGTGAGGTGCCGAATGCCGACGGCGCACCCGGCGGCAATGGCTGAGCCTGGCCTGCGGGCGACTGAGCTTCAGCCTTCACGGCCGCAGCCAGCAGGGCAAGAGAACTATAAGTCAGAAACTCTCGACGGGAAGAGGACATGATTCTCCTAGCCGATCCAGTTGTCGCTCCAGCGTTCTCCAGCTTCGGCGTTGAAACTGGATCGAACCCTGGCGCCACGACCGCGTGGATTCGTGGTTTCCCATATCTCGAAAACGAGACTTGGGAGAGCACGGGGGGATCATACCATGGAGTCTGCGTCTGAGATTTCTCAGGTCTGAAAATCCAGACCTGCGCCACTCGCCCGCCTGGGGCGCCCCAGGTTGGCCGGGATTCAAGCGCCCGGAGACTTGCCGCTTGAATCTTACACGCGGCGGGGGGGAATGGAGGTGCGGCCAGTCCATGCGGATCCATCGGCCGGAATGGCCGCGGCAGCCCAAGGTCTGGATGTCGCGGCCAGTTTTCGGGTTGGATGATTAGATTCCGGAACCCAAGATGATCCCGGCGGCCACAGCACCGCCTATGAAAGGTCCAATGACCGGAACCAGGGCATAGCCCCAATCCGAATCGCGCTTGCCTGGAATCGGCAGGATCAGATGGGCCAAACGCGGACCGAGGTCACGGGCAGGATTCATGGCATATCCGGTAGGACCGCCGAGCGACAGGCCGAGAGCCCAAACCAGCACGCCCCACAGCCACGGACCCCAACCTGCGGCCAGGCCGGTAGCTCCGCCAACTCCTTTGTTGGCAAAAGTCAAGCCCACCACGACCAGACATGTAGTGGCGATAATCTCCGTCAAGGCGTTCGCGGGGATATTCCTAATCGCTGGGCCGGTGCAAAAGACGCCCAACTTTAATCCTGCGTCTTCCGTTACCTTCCAGTGGGGCAGGTAAGCCAGGTAGACCAGAATGCCGCCTACAAGGCCGCCAGCCAATTCCGCCAAACAGACAGGAAGGAAGATGGGCCAGTTGGCCGGGTGAAGGATGCACACTGTGAGTGCAACCGCGGGGTTGATGAACGCAAAGGGACTGCCACACGCAAGCGCGGTGCAGATCCCCAAGGTTACGCCAAATCCCCACCCTGTCGTAATGACAATCCAGCCCGAGTTCTGTCCCTTGGACTTGTTGAGAAGAACGTTCGCGACAACACCGTCACCGAGAAGGATAAGTACCAGTGTGCCCATAAACTCGCCGTAAAGTAAGCCGTGCATAGAAAATCTCCTTGATCCTTTCGCTGCTTTGTGCGCCAGATTTCTCTCAGCGTAGGTTGACATATCCATGGGCGCGCGGTGAAAGCTGCGCCCTGGCGCTGCTGGCTACTCCTCCCACATTGCAGCGCCAATTTCGCCGCCGGCCTGAACGCAACCCAGATGGCCGCCGCGTTCAGGCCCGCGCGGTCTGCTTCCGCCGGCCAAACATCGGAAGCAAAACCAGGATGTAAGCGCCGATCAGGTAACAGACCGTCACCGACAGCAGGCAGACTACGCCATACTTCAGGTAGATGTTCCAGTCGCATCCTCGAACCATCAGATTGAAGAAAAATACGATGGGCATGTGGATGACGTAAATGGCGTAGGAGCCCACCGCAAGCCTTCCCAGCAGTGCGCCGGTGCGGTTCAGGTAGCGCTGGAACAGGCCCACCAGCGCCAGCGTCGAGCTGAGGCAGAAGAAGCAGTGCAGCAAGGCGTGCAGGGCGCGAACCTGAAACTCCGGCATCAGGAAGCCGGCCTTCAGCTTGTACACGAGGAAGACCGCACCGGTAACCACCGCCAGGGGCAGCCAGAGGGCGAATCTCGGCCTGTATCCATCGGTCGCGAACCACTGCTGGCGATACGCGTAGACGCCCAGCGCAAAGTAGAAAGCCTCGAGCGAAACCCGCGTCGGTTGAACCCACAGCACATAGTGCACGGGCACCCACTGGAAGTCGAACCAGAACCCGTTGATGACCACGAAGACCGCGCTAACCAGCAGCATGAAAACCGACCAGAAGAGAGCATCCGGCCGATCGCCTCTGGCGGCGATTGTGCCCAGCGGCTTAAAGAGCGCATACGCCAGCGACAGTCCCAGGTAAAAGACCGTCAAAACTCCCAGAAACCAGAGGGCTGCCTGCGTGTTGAATGTCTTGGTAAAAAACATGTGAAGCCAGAAGTAGGCAAACGTAGGCGGATGCTTCAACCGGCTGAGCAGCCAGAAGTAGGGATTCCATGGAGCGACCAGCAGGAATCCCAAGACCCAGGGGAGGACGATGCGCAGCAGCTTTTCCCGCCAGAAGGCCGCCTGTCCTCTTTTGACCATCGTAGCCAGCCCGAAGTAGCCGGCGATCATGAACATGATGGGCATGATCGGCACGTCGGCGAGCAGGACGAGGCCGGTGAAGAACAGGCTCTGTTGCGTGTCGACGACCGGCCACCAGACGGGCGCGAACACCATGTACGCCAGGGCCGCGTGAAACACGATGACCACAAGAATGATGAAGGAGCGAAGATTGTCAAGATAGTAAATGCGCTCTTTGCCGATGCGCGGCGCAGTTACAGCAGGACTTATAGCGGTTGCGCTCATGAATGATTCCCCCATGACGAAAATGCGAGGGATTGAAGCTGCGGCGCAACCCGCGGCTTCCCCCGCGCCTCTCGCAGTTACTTTGGCACGTTCTCGAAAACAGCGGATTGAAAACCTGTCAGCGGATTATCGGATAGCAAAGTGGTGGTGTGGTTCGCCAGATGATAGGCATACACCTGATAGACTCCCGACCGGTTGGAGTCGTAAATGATCGTCGACTCATCGGCGTTCCAGGCCGGATCTTCGGAAATCTGCGACGGATCCAGGGTCGTAATCGCCACCGGATGCGAAACAGTCCGGGTTTTGACGTCGAAATCGGCGTAGTACAGCACATTCTGGTTTTTCGTCACCATGTCGTCGGTGCCGTCGAGCATATAAACGACCTTCGTCTCGCTCGGCGACACGCTCAGTTGCTGCCAAACCTGGTTTTCCGGCACCGGCCGCGTGATCTGCTCATAGGTTGGATCGCCATTCGGTTTCGGCGTCAGCAAATAGGAGGTGTCCAGGGGATGACCGGAGGCCCAACTGATCCGGTCCATGAGGATTCTTCCATCCTTCAGGCCCGAGTAGGCGTGCTCGTAGCCATAACCGCTCGAAACCATAACCTCGCTCCCCACCGCGCCCTGCGCAGAGATCATGTGACTCAAGGCGTTGGGCGGGGAGACGAGGTAAATGTCATTGGAGGTATTGCCCCGCACCGCATACCGATTGAAGATGATCCGGTTGGTTCCGTCCCGTGTCCAGGTGGGGTCGAAGTCGGCATATTGCCCGCTGGTCAAAACCGTGGGCTGGGAGCCATCGGCATGGATGACGCAAATCGCGGTCTTCCACTGATCGAAAGTGTTTCCGTAGTACAAGCCATGAAAGTAGACGATCATCGAGCCGGTCTTGGCCCAGGAAGGGTTGAGATCGCCCATGTAACTCAGGTACTGCCTGGGTTGGCCTGCGCCGTCGATGGCGATTTGCAAGTTATCCGAGGCCACCCAGCGCGCCGTTTCCGCCGCCGTGCCGGCCGGGGAATTCGCGGGCTGTGCAGGATGAAAGTACCATGGCGCCGGGCCGCCGCCACATGCGGCCGAGGGCATGAACGGGCGGCTGGATTGCGCTTTGTCCGCGGAGCCGCCATGGCACCCGGCAAGAGAGACAATCATGGCTGCGCCGGCGAGCGCCCAGACTCCGATCGCGACTCTTGAATGAGATTTGCGGCCCAAGCCAGCTTCCATGCAAATGGTCCTGCCGAAGCACCGTTGCAAAGTATGCATCATGAGAACATCCTCCCGATCTCCACTGCATGTTCATCCTCTGTCAGGCGCCCGGGCAACCGAAACCCGGCGCAAACAGAGCGGACGCAAAAGAATGATGATTAATTCCAGAACGAAGTCTACACCGGCATCCATTCCCGTCGAGCAATTTTTGACCAACCGGATCGGCGGCCGGGCGAACCGTCACGGCCCGGACATCAGAATGGATTCGTGGCAAGCGCCCTGAGCCTGTCGCTGTAGATGCGGCCCGACTGCAGACGAACGCCGTTGGCAAGCGTGATCACGTACTCGCCATGCATGGCCGGCCGCAGTTCCTTGATGCGGCTGATATTCACGATCGCCGAGCGATGGATGCGCTGAAACTGTTCGGGGTCGAGGGCTTTCTCGAGCGTGGCCATGGTCACATGCAGCAGGTGCTCGGCGCGCCCGGCGTGCAGCAGCGCATAGTTTTCGGCGGCTTCAATCCAGTCGATCTCCGCAACCTCGACAAGAATGGTTTTCCCGGCGGACTGCACGGCAAGCCGCCTCAGAGGCTTCTGCGGCGCCGCGATTGTTTCCAGCAGAGACAGGATCCGGCTGCTGGGCTCATCGGCGGGCGAGGAGCGCAAACGGTCCTTCGCGCGAGCCAGAGCCTGGGCGAACCGCTCCTCGGTGACTGGTTTCAGAAGATAGTCGATGGCGTTGATCTCGAACGCCTGGATCGCGTAGCGGTCGTGCGCGGTCACGAACACCACCGCCGGCATGCGCTCCGCGCCCACCTCGGCCGTCACCGCGAAGCCGTCCATCTCCGGCATCTGCACGTCCAGAAAAACGATGTCGGGCTGAAAGGCGCGGATCGACGCCACCGCCTCTTGTCCGTTCTTCGCTTCCAGAATGGCCGACACATCGGGATCGCGCGCCAGCAGCATACGCAGGCCTTCGCGCGCCAGCGGTTCGTCGTCAACAAGCAACGCGGTGAAGGTCATGTGTCTCCAGAACTCCTTTCTCCGGGGCGGCAAAAAGCAATTGCCAAGGCAGAAAAATGGTCGCGGTCACGCCACCGCCGGCATCGTTTTCAATGGATAGTTCAGCCGCGTCTCCGTAAAGCTGGCTGAGGCGCGCGCGGGTGTTGGCCAGGCCGATGCCGCGCGTCTGCTCCATGTTCGACGGGACCAGCCTGGGGCCGTCATTGTGGACCTTCATCTCCAGCCTGTCCTCGATGCGGCGGGCGCTGATGCGGATGTGGCCCGGCGAGGCGCTGCGCCCGATCCCGTGGCGAATCGCGTTTTCTACCAGCGGTTGCAGAACCATGTGCGGCACCGCAGCTTCGAGCGTTCCCGGCTGCGGCGCGATCTCGATCCCGAGCCGGTCCTGGAAGCGCACCTGTTCGATGGAAAGATACAACTGCACGTACTCCAACTCGCGGCGCAGAGAAACTTCCTGGGCGTCCACGTCGTCCAGCACGCAGCGCAGAAGATCGCTCAGGCGGCTCAGCATCTGCTCCGCCTCGCCGCCCTTCTGCTGCCGCACCAGCACCATGATCGCGTTCAGCGTGTTGAAGAGAAAATGCGGCTGGATTTGCATCTTCAGAGTTCGCAGGCGCGCTTCCATCAGCTGGCTCTGCAGTTGGGAAGAGTGAAGCTCCAGGCGCAGCGCCTCCTGCTTGCGCTCCTCCGATTTGTGGTACCAGCCGAATCCATACTGGATGGCGAGGATGGTCCAATACATCCAGTATGCGTTGTGAAAGCTGACGATGATCACAAATGTCAGCGTGGCTCTGAAGCCGGTCATAATGTCAGGAAGAACCCCGAGCAGGGGGTAGATGACGCTCTCCATGGAAAAATTCAGGATCACCACGGCTGTGCCCAGGAACAGGTGGACCAACATCCAGCTGGTCCAATGCATTCGTTCGAAAGGGAATCGGCGCCCCAGCCAGAGCACCAGCGGGGTCAGTACGAACCAGATGCAACCGGCGATCAGATAGGTCGCCAGATGCTGCCACCACGGATACGGATCTTTCAGGTTGATGCTCAGGACGGCCCACTGGCTGAACGACCACAACCCGAGCACCATCCAGGCCAGAAAGCACCCAATGGATTGCCGGAGGGTAAACTTGAACGGACTGGTCATCGTCGAGTGCCTTTGGCGCGTCGAAATCCACGGGGCAGACTGGAAGTCCGCGTTACGCGAGCCGCCGCCAGTCGCGTTTGAGAGCTGGTTGGAAATCTGACTCGCGGCGCCGATAGAATATCTCATGCCGGCGCGTATCCGGCCGCGGAATTTGACGAACCGGCGCAACGCTGGGATGAATCGGCCGCCAAACGCATGCCAAACAGAAAGAAGTGGCGAGCGCCGACTCTTCGGCGGGGGCGGAATTTGGCCGAGTCAGCATTCAAGACACGAGACGGCCATCTGCGAAGGAGCAGGAAAGTTCCCCTGCGGAAGCGCATTTGAACCGGCTTCATCAGCTGCCATTCCGCGCCGACTCCCGGCCGCAGAATGGCATTTTCAGGCCGAAATTTCCTGCGACGCCTGCTTCATTCTCGACAGCCGGTTCTTGTAGCTTGCAATGATAAATTCGCGGAAAAGAGGGTGCGGTTCGAGCGGCCTGGACTTGAACTCGGGGTGAAACTGGCAGCCCAGGAAGAAGGGGTGGCCGGGCAACTCGACGATCTCCACATACGTGGCGTCGGGCGTGGTGCCGCTCAGGCGCAGGCCGGCTCCGGTGAGCAGCGCTTCGTACTCGCGGTTGAACTCGTAGCGATGGCGGTGGCGCTCGCTGATTTCCGTCGCTCCGCCGTAAGCCCTGGCGGCCAGCGAATCTTCTTGCAGAACACAGGTCCAGGCGCCCAGCCGCATGGTTCCGCCCATCTCTTCGACGCCCAGCAGTTCGCGCAGCTTGTAAATGATGCGGTGCTGGCTGGAGGGGTCGAATTCGCTGGAATTGGCTTCCTTCAAGCCGCATACGTTGCGGGCGAACTCGATGCAGGCGGTCTGCATGCCGAGGCAAATTCCGAAATAAGGCACCTCCTTCTCGCGCGCGTAGCGGATGGCGTTCAACATGCCATCGATTCCGCGCTTGCCGAAGCCGCCGGGAACCAGAATTCCGTCGAATCCGGCTAACTGATCCTCATAACTCCGGTCGTCGGGAGTCTTCGATTCCAGCCCTTCCGCTTCGATCCAGGTTACGTTGAGCTTGAGGTCTTGCGAGACCGCTCCGTGGGTCAACGCCTCCTTGAGCGACTTGTAACTGTCCTCATACTCCACATACTTGCCCACGATGGCGATGGAGACTTCGTCCCTGGGGTGGTAGCAACGCTCGACCAGATCTTTCCACTTGCTCAGATCGCCTTCCGGCGCTTCCCTGTGCAGATATTTCAGAATGAGCGAGTCCAAGCCTTCGAGGGCGAAACAGAGCGGCACTTCGTAGATGAAAGGCACGGTCTTGGCTCCCACCACGGCGCGCTCCTCGACGTTGCAGAAGGCGGCAATCTTCTGCTTGATCTCGCGGCTCAAGGGGCGTTCCGAGCGGCAGAGCAGAATATCGGCCTGGATGCCGATGCCCAGCAGCTCCTTGACCGAGTGCTGCGTGGGCTTGGTCTTCAACTCCTGGGCGGCGGCAATCCACGGCACCAGCGTGAGGTGGACAAAGACCGTGTTCTCGCGGCCCAGTTCCTGACGCATCTGGCGGATGGCCTCGAGAAACGGCAGCGATTCGATGTCGCCCACCGTGCCGCCGATCTCGACAATGGTCACGTCGGCGCCGTTGGCGGCCACCTTGCGGATGGCGTTTTTGATCTCGTTGGTCACGTGGGGAATCACCTGAACGGTCTTACCCAGGTAGTCGCCGCGTCGTTCCTTCAAAATGATCTGCTCGTAGATGCGGCCGGTGGTCAGGTTGTTGTCGCGCGACAGGACCGCGTGAGTGAAGCGCTCATAATGGCCCAGATCGAGGTCCGTCTCGGCCCCATCGTCGGTGACAAAGACCTCGCCGTGCTGGAACGGCGACATGGTGCCCGGATCGACGTTGAGGTAGGGGTCGAACTTCATCATATTCACGCGCAGGCCGCGGCTTTCAAGCAGGCAGCCGATGGACGCAGCCGCCAGACCCTTCCCTAAACTGGACACAACTCCGCCCGTCACAAAGACATACTTTGCCGACATAAATGCAACCTCTCAAATGGATGGTTTCGATGGACGTACCAGGTGGGCACAGTCAAGTATGACAGAATTCCGGCCGCCGAGGAAAGAGAAAAACTCCGCCAAGGCCTCAGATGTGCAGGATAAGTCCAATATTCCTCCATTTTTTCAATCGCTTATCGAGAAATTCACAGGGGATTTCGAGACCGCCAGAGAGTTCTACCTGGGCTGGATTCGGCAGAACTATGCCGAGCGCGCCGCGCCTTGAAGGGCATACATAAGGATGCGTCTGCCCAGCGCGCGATCCACTCACCCCCTGCTTTTGACCTCCGAGCCCCGCTTGCCCGCCGTTGAGCCGCGGCCGCGGGGCAGGGAACTCCGATTCCCCTTACAATCGAAGCAGGGGACGGATTCGTGAAGCGAGTCTACATGGACGCCAATGCCACCACGCCTCTGCTGCCCGAGGTGCTGGAGGCGATGCGCCCCTACTGGATGGAGCACTTCGGCAACGCCAGCTCGATTCATCTGGACGGGCAGCAGGCCCACTCGGCCGTGGACCGAGCCCGCGCGACGCTGGCCGAGTTCCTGAACTGCCATGACGCCGAGGTGGTGTTCAACTCCGGAGGCACGGAGGGCGACAACACCGCCATCTTCGGCCTGCTGCGCCCTGGCGATCACTTCGTGACGACCTCGATTGAGCATTCGGCGATCCTCCGGGCGGCTGATCGCGTGGCCGAGCGCGGTGTCGAGGTGACCTTTGTCGCGCCCACGCCCAGCGGATTGATCGACCCCGAGGAGATTCGGCGCGCCCTGCGGCCCCAGACGCGGCTCATCAGCGTGATGCTGACCAACAACGAGACCGGCGTCCTGCAGCCGGTGGAAGAAATTGGGAAAATTGCTGCCGAAGCCGGCGTCTTTTTTCACATTGACGCGGTGCAGGGCGCGGGCAAGGTTCCGCTCGACGTGCGTCGCTTCGGCTGCCATCTGCTCTCCATCAGCGCTCACAAGATGCACGGCCCAAAAGGCACGGGCGCGATGTTCGTGCGCCGGGGAACTCCCATCGAGGCGTTGCTGGTGGGCGGCAGCCACGAGCGCAGGCAGCGCGCCGGAACCGAGAATGTGCCGGGCATCGTGGGCCTGGGCAAGGCCGCCGAGCTGGCCATGCATTCGCTGGAAGATGGAAGCCCCGAAGGCAATATTATGGACCGTCTGGCCCGGCTGCGCGATCGCCTGGAGGTGGGCATTTTGCAGCTTTCCGGCACCGGCGTGAACGGCGCATGGAGTTTGGGTGCCCCATCCTTGCCGCGTACTTGTTTTTGCGGCAAGGGTGGGATAGCTCAAACCTCATCCGGTCAAGTTCCTGGCGACGATTGCAATCCCGTTCCACGTGTGGCTAACACCACCAACATCTGGTTCGACCATCTGGAGGGCGAGGCGCTGGTGATTGCGCTCGACCTGAAGGGGGTGGCCGTCAGCGGCGGCTCGGCCTGCCACTCCGGCGCGACCGAACCCAGCCACGTGCTGCTGGCTATGGGCCTGGACAAGAACCGCGCCCGAGCGAGCCTGCGCTTCAGCCTGCTGAAGACCGCGACCGAGGCCGATGTGGACTATGTTTTGCAAGTGGTTCCGGAAGCCGTCGAGCGGCTGCGGGCGATCTCGCCGGTCGAGGCGGGAACGGCGGGATGAAAAGAGCGATCCTGAGGGGTTTTCAGGCTGGATTTTCAGGAATTGATGAGCTTTTGAGCAGACGAGTTTTGAAGCACAGAAGGTCTTCCCCATGACCAAGCCAGAAACCATTGCCGTAGCCATGTCCGGAGGGGTGGACTCCTCGACGGTGGCGGCGCTGCTTGCCCACGGCACCTCCGGTGCGGGTAGCGTCTCAGTCGTTGGCCTCACCCTCCAGCTCTGGGACCAGACGCGGTTGGCCGGCAAGCACGGTATCCCCGACGCACCCAAGGCCGGGCGCTGCTGTTCGCTCGACGACGTGTACGACGCGCGCCGCGTGGCCGAGCACCTGGGCATTCCCTATTACGTCGTCAACCAGCAGGAGCGCTTTGAAGCCGATGTGGTGCGGCCGTTTGTCAGCGAGTACCTGGCAGGGCGCACGCCGATCCCTTGCTCGCTGTGCAACAACCACCTGAAGTTCGATCAGCTTCTCCAGACCGCGCGCTCCATCGGCGCCAGCAGCATCGCCACCGGCCACTACGCGATGAATGAGTTCGACCCCGCGCGCGACGCGGGCCGAGGCCGCTGGATTCTCAAGCGTCCCGCCGACCTGGCCAAGGACCAGACCTACTTCCTCTTCGGCCTGACGCAGGAGCAGCTTGCGCACACGCTCTTTCCGCTGGGCCACTTGACCAAGCCGGAGGTTCGCGCCGTCGCCCGCGAGCACGGGCTGGCGCTGGCCGAAAAGCCCGACTCGCAGGAGATTTGTTTCATCCCCGGCGGCGACTACAAGCAGTTTTTGACGGCTTATCTCGAAGAGCAGGGCGAACAAATGCCGGAGACGGCAGGCGAACTAATGGCTTCAGACGGCACGGTGCTCGGCCGGCACGAAGGCATCTCCAACTTCACCGTGGGCCAGCGCAAGGGGCTGGGCGTCAGCTCACCCTCGCCGCTTTACGTGCTCCAGATCGACCCAGCCAGCCATCGAGTCACCGTGGGTGCGGACGAGGAACTGGCAACCCGCACCCTGCGCGCCCGAAATCTGAACTGGATATCGATTCCCGCGTTGCCCGCGCCGATGCGCGTGAAGATCAAGATTCGCCATCGTCACGAACCCGCCTGGGCCACGCTGGCGCCGGTCCATTCCGAAAAGACGGGGTCCGGCGAGGCTGATACCGAGGAAGTCATGGCCACATTCGACGAGCCCCAGCGCGCCGTCACCCCCGGCCAATCCGCTGTTTTTTATCACGGAGACGAGGTGGTCGGCGGGGGCTGGATTGTCTAGTACTATCGTTGTACTTGCTTCGGATCGCCCCGATCCGGGCTTAAAGGCCTCGATATTTGGCCCATTTTTCAGGGGGCTGAAGCCCCCCGCTCCCTCCGGAATCTTCGATCTGCAACTGTATTACTAGCCCGTTCAGCCCTGTCGCCGCCGCGCCGCCGCCGACCCGCGCAGCGACTCGACGACTGCCTTGGCCGCCCTCAGAACGCCCGAAACCTGCCGCACAGGCTTGCTGACAAATTCGGTTACGAAGCCTCCGGCGCGATCGACGGTGTCCAGAAGGTTGGAAAACATGGCGTCTAAACGGTCGCCCTGTTTCCGCACCCGTTCCAGAACTTCCTGCGCCGAGGATTGCAACTGACCCGTTTGCACGAGCAGCTCATGAGTCATCTCCTCGAGGTCGGACGCGGCTGCCTCGATCTTGGGCGTCGTGCGGCTCATGAATCCCTGGGCGCCAGCGAAAAACGCCTGCGCGCTCGTCAGAATATCCCGCGTAATGGCAATAGCGTCCCGCGCTTCATAGAGGACGGGCATGAGCGTAGTGTTTAATTTTTCCCTTTCTTCGCGGAAAGTGCGGGCCGCTTTGCGGAAGGCGAAGAAAATTGCCAGCAGGATGATCGTCTGCACCAGCGCGGCCAGGCCGGTTACAGCGATCAAGGCGATCAGAACGGTTTGATTGTCCAATTTTGGCATCGGAGTGGTCTCATACAGCCTGTCTCCGGCTCGGATTCCCGGGCTCGGGGTTGTGTTCCCTTCTGCGCTCGCCAAACCGGCCAGGAGGGTTGACTCCCGAGCCGGTCATCGAGCGCAAGCTTTCACCCATCCGCGGGCTCAGGGCGAATGATCAACCTCTCCGAGCCCGGTCCGGAATGCAGGCGGGGCTCAGAGCCGGGAGAATACGCCGCATCAGAGATCCGTGGGTTCGGTGGGAGCCGGAGGAGCGCTGTAAGCCTGCCGTCCGGCCTCCACGGCCGCGCCTACCCGCCCGGTCTGTTCGGAAACCAGGCTCTTGCCCCGCTCGACGAACTCTTCCCACTGCGCGCGCCCGCGATCCACATACTCGCCCACGTGCTCCTTGCTCTTGTCCACCATGCCGCCAACCTGCTCGGCAACTTGCCGGGTGCGGTTGCGCAGGTATTCGGTTCCCTCCCGGGCGCCCGTGATCAGGTCTTCCCGGGTCTCGCTGCCGCTCTTGGGAGCATAAAGAATCCCCACCAGCGCGCCAACGCCCAATCCGGCCACAAACCACGCCAGACCGTTGATCTTGTTTTCTTCTGCCATGATGAAAATCTCCTTTTCCTCAGCTTGAAGATTGCCTGAGCGTACCAAATTCCGCCCTACGCTGCAAAGTGCAAAACCGATCACTGTCTTTCATGAAAGATCGGCGATCATTCCAGCCAAAACGGCAAACCACGCGTCAGCCTCGCCGTATTGGACGCACTTTCAGTATAAGGAGTTGCATCGGTAATAGCGAAAGCCGCGTCAACTTTCCGCCTTGCGCTCACCAGCGCCCGCCGCAGCTTGTTCAGCCCCGGAGCCGGCCTTCTGGTCTGAAAAGACACCTGTCACCTCGCCACGAAGGCGCGGCAGGCTCTCGGGGTGGTTCTTCTGTAGATACTCGATGAGCCTTTCGCGCACCAGGCAGCGCAGATCCCAGGCGTCGCTCGAATTGTTCGCGTCCATCAGGGCGCGGAGCTGAACGGTGCGCTCGGTGGCGTCCGTGACCTGAAGAGCGCAGACTTCTCCCCGCCACAGCTTGGTGGACTCGCAGATCCTGCGCAGCTCGGCGCGCAGTTCCTCCACAGGAACGGTGTAGTCAGCATAAAAGATGGTATTGCCGAGAATCTGGGAGCTGCTGTGCGTCCAGTTCTGAAAAGGGTGGTCCAGGAAATAGGAAAGCGGCAGCACCAGCCGGCGCAGATCCCAGATTCGGACTACGACATACATGGTGCCGATCTCTTCGATCCATCCCCATTCGCCCTCGATGACCACCACGTCTTCCAGGCGGAAGGGCTGCGTAAAGGCAATCTGCAAGCCGGCGATCAGATTCGACAGCGTTCCCTTCATGGCCATGCCGACCACCAGCGTGGCCAATCCCGCCGAGGCCAGAAGGCTCACACCGACCTGCCTGATCTCCGGGAAGGTCATCAGCATGATGGACAACGTGACGATCGCCACCAGCACCATCAGGATGCGCCGCAGCATCTGGAATTGGGTGTGAACGCGCCGTGCAACCAGGTTATCCGCAACGTCGATGCGATAGCGCTCGCCGAGAAGGTCGGAAATGACATCGATGAGGAGGAGCACGAACCAGGCAATGGCGGCGATCAGCCCGATGCCCGTGACGTGTTCGAGAAACGACATCACGATGGGGAGAAAAGAAAGGCTGGGCAGGACCGTCAACACCGCCAGCAGCGGGAAGACCCAGCGCGTCGGCTCGCGGCCGTATTTCAGCAGCGACTGGCCGAGCAGAGAGCCCGTCCGGAGAGCATAGCGCCGGAGCAGCCGGAAAACAACGAAATGGCCCATCAGCGCGATCAGAATGGCCGCGCTCACGATGAGCGCGGGATCCAGGAGAGTATGCCAGTCTTGCGCGAAAAACTGGATCACGCTATTGATCACGCTATGGATCACGCTATTGATCATGCTATTGATCATGCTATGGATCATCCTAGCAGAGCATTTGGCGCGTTCCCAACACATTCCCTTCCGGTCCGCTTCCCCGGTTGGTCTGCTCTGCCGGCGTATGACGCGCTTCTCTTCCTTCTCTCGGATAAGTTGAAAATAGCCGGATGGTGGGGATAAGTGATGAGTGGCGGGCGTCGCGCAGCGGTGATCCCCGCTGCGGCGAAGATCGGATGCCGTCCACGGCTCTGCGGCAGGCGGGCGTCACGGCGGAAGCGGATGGGCGAATGAGCGGGAGGCAAATCCACCGGGCCGGAGCGGGAACGATTGCAATTTCTTTTGATTCTCCTGAGGGTTTTCTTACGTTTTGCATGAAAGACTTGAGTTGTGATGCTGTACGAACCCATGACGACACTGGAAGCCGGAGATGCGCTGGACCACTACCACCTGGACGCGAGGGTCGCGCGCAGCGGCATGGCGACGCTCTTCAAGGCCACCGACCTGAAAGACGGCAAGCAAGTGGCCATCAAGGTTCCCCACCCGGAACTGGAGGCAGACCCGGTCCTGGTGGAGCGCTTCATGCGGGAGCAGCAGATTGGCCAGGAGCTGGACCACCCCGGCGTGGTGAAAACCTTCGACGGCGAGCAGCGCAGCCGGCTCTACATGGTGATCGAGTGGGTGGAAGGGCGGCTGCTCCGGTCGATTCTGAACCAGCAACCGCGGCTGCCGCTCAGCCGGGCCGTCAGCCTCACGCTCGGCATCTGCGAAGCGCTGGACTATATGCACAAGCACGGCGTGGTGCATCGCGATCTGAAGCCGGAGAACATCATGGTGGACGATCAGGACCGGATCAAGCTGATCGACTTCGGCATTGCGATGAAAGAGGACGCGCGGCGGCTCACCTTCACCAATCTTTCGGCCATGCTGGGCACCCCGGACTATATTTCGCCCGAGCAGGTGAAGGGCCAGCGCGGCGACCAGCGCAGCGACATCTACGCGCTGGGTTCGATGCTCTATGAGATGCTCACCGGCCAGCCGCCCTTCAGCGGGCCAAATCCGCTGGCGGTGATGAACGAGCGGCTGCTGGCCGACCCCGAACCGGCCCGCAAGCTGAGGCGGGAGGTTTCGCCGCAGTTGCAGGAGATTCTCAACCGGGCTCTCGAACGCGATCCGCGCCACCGCTACGCGACCGCGAGCGAGATGGCCTGGGAACTGGAGCACCAGGAGTTGGTGGGCGTGGACGAAAGTGCGCGGCCAACGGCGCTCGGCCGGCGCGGTTTGCCGGGAGGACCGAAGACGCTGCTCTACGCCGCGCTGGCGCTCGGGCCGATTGCGCTTTTCGTGCTGATGCTGCTGCTGGCCAGGCGGTAGCGTTTTTTATCGCGCTTGCGGCAGACGAATTCGGAGACGGATTCCCAGCTCACCAATCCGACACCGGGTGCGTCCATTTTTCTCTTACCCCTCAGACCTTGGCCACCCGCCAAATCCCGAAGGAATAATGATCTGCAAGGATTTGAAGGGAATTTATACCCCCTGGGGGTATAGGGGAGGGGGGCAGGGATCAAGGATCAGTTGCCCTGCTTTGCCGACTGATTTCATTGTGCGCCGGGGGAATGGAATTCCGTGCATGAATTTGCGGGAAGGGATGGTGGTTTCCCAGGTCCGGAAATTTGAACCGCCTGACCTTTTACATCCCATGTCTCAGAATCGAGACATGGGGCACCCCGTCGGCTGTGGATGGTCAGATGTGGGCCACCCGCCGATGAAACTGCGGAAGGATGGGGCACCCGGCACCCGGCTTTCGGCCTTGGGCTGCCCGCCAACTCGTTGAAACCGATTTGTCCGCCGCGCATCCAAGGGATTGTTATGACTACTACAAGCGCACTGACTCTTCGCACACTCGGCAATTCCGACCTTCAACTCACTTCCATCGGCTTTGGCGCATGGGCCATCGGCGGCGGCAACTGGGAGTTCGGCTGGGGCCCCCAGGAAGACAGCGAATCCATCTCCGCCATTCATCGCGCGCTCGATCTGGGCGTCAACTGGATTGACACGGCGGCCGTCTACGGGCTGGGCCACTCGGAAGAGGTGGTGGGCCGGGCGGTTCGGGAGCACTCCGGCCCCAAGCCGCTGGTGTTCACCAAATGCTCGATGCGCTGGCACCCGGACCGCTCCATCTACCACTCGCTCAAGGCCGGCTCGCTGGGCGAAGAGCTGGAAGGTTCGCTCAAGCGGCTGGGCGTCGAAACCATCGACCTTTACCAGATTCACTGGCCCAACCCCGAGGAAGAGATCGAAGAGGGCTGGGAGGCGCTGGAGCGGTTTCGTCAGCAGGGAAAGATTCGCTGGATCGGCGTCTCCAATTTTTCCGTCGGGCAGATGAAGCGGGCGCAGAAGATTGCCCCGATCACCAGCCTGCAGCCCCCTTACTCGATGCTGCGGCGGACCATCGAGGCGGAGATTCTTCCCTTTGCCGAAGCGAACAAGATGGGCGTCATCAACTATTCGCCGATGTCTTCGGGCCTGTTGACCGGCGCGATGACGGCGGCGCGGGTGGCGGCTTTTCCGGACGACGACTGGCGGCGGCGCGCGGCCGAGTTCAACGAGCCGCGTCTCAGCCGCAACCTGCGCCTGGTGGAACTGTTGCGGGAGATCGGCAGCGGCCATGGCGTAGGCCCCGGCGTGGTGGCTGTGGCCTGGACGCTGCGTAACCCCGCCATTACCGCCGCGATCGTGGGCGGTCGCAGCGCGCAGCAGGTCGAAGGGCTGGCGCCGGCGCTCAATTTCAGGCTTAGCGAGGACGAGTTTGGCCGCATCAACGCCTTTCTCGCCTCCAATCCGGCCTGAATCCGGGCTCTGAAAAAGGTAGACATCGGGGAATCCCAGCTTGCGACTCAGGATTCCTCGATTGTTCTTTCGAGTTAGGGAATCTCCGAATAAGTCTCCAATTTCAACCAACCCGTCCCTCAGGGGCTAAAGCCCAGTTGATTTTGCGGGTTTTACGGCACGGCTAAAGCCGTGCCCTTTCAAAGCAGCGACTTATTCAGAGGTTACTTAGATTTTCAATAAGTACCTGTATCTTCGGCTAACCTCAACGCAAAAAATAGCGCCCGATGACTTATAGCAAAACCAGAGTCGATGGTCCCCCAAAACCACTGCATTCAAGTCGAGGCGACTATCAGGGTGCGGCGATCCCGGGCGGACTTCAAAGGGGCACAGTAACTCTGGTTTCGCTCTAGAGCGTTTTCAACCTGACTGTTTGCGATCAAGATGCACATCTGTGCTCTCCCATCCTTTATGCAAAGAACGCATAAAGGATGGGGCACCCAAAGTTTTGTTAACACTTGAATCGAAAATGCTCTAGCACAGTAACTCTGGATTCGATCTACTGGTATGACTCGTCGCGGTGAATTACAAACTCCGGATAGGCTCCTCCGCCTAACTCGTGCAAGTCCATGCCGATGCGCTCGCCGTCCGGGTCCACGCGGAAGGCAACGACGCGGTTGAGCAGCCAGAACAAGAGATAGACTAGTGGCAGCACCAAACCCAGCAGCGTGGCGATGCCGGCCAGTTGGGCGAGCAGTTGGCCCGTCTGCGGGGCGAAGATGCCGGCGGCCAGCAGCCCCCAGAGTCCGCCCATTGCGTGAACGGAGATGGCGCCGGAAGGGTCGTCGATGGAGAGGGCCAGTTCGAGCAGTTCGACCAGCAGTGGCGTGGCAATGCCCGCGACAGCTCCGACGAACAATGCCGCGCCCGGCTCGACGATGGCGGCGCAGGCGCTCGATGCGACCAGACCGGCCAGCCAGCCGTTGGCGCAGAGGCTGGCGTCCGGCTTGCCGAAGCGCAGGCGGGTGACGGCGAAGGTGGCCACAAGAGCGCCCGCGGCGGAAAGCAGTGTGTTGACCGCGGTCGCCGGAAGCGCGGCCAGCGGCGCATGGAGCCAGATCACGGCCCCGGCTACATTCCACCCCAGCCAGCCGACCAGCGCAAGCAGGCAGCCGAAGAGCACATAAACGGCGTTGTGGCCGGGCATCGCCGTGGAGAGTCCTTCCTTGGGAAACTTGCCCTTGCGCGGCCCGGCGATCCAAACCACGGCCAGCGCGCTCAAGCCGCCGAGCACGTGCACGGTGGCCGCGCCGCCGGGGTCCAGAAAGCCCGCTCCTAGCGAAAAGTTTGCGCCCAGCTGGGCCAGCCACCCGCCATTCCAGACCCAGTGCGCCAGCAGCGGAAAGACCAGAGCGGCCAGAAAAGCGGCGGCGGCGCAGCCGGCCGTGAGGCGCAGCCGGTCCGCTCCCGAACCCCAGCAGACCAGAGCGGCTAGGGCGGCTGCCAGGAATTCAAACAGCAGCGCGAGCTGAGAGAGAGGGGGCGCGGAGCCGAAACCGCCGAGCAGCAGGGGAGCTGCGCCAAGCAAATTCCAGTTCTTGCCGGCAAAGTGGAGGATATGGCCCGCGCTGCCAGAGGCTCCGGGCAGATTCCCGGCGATGCTGGAGCCCGCCAGGGCGAAGACGATGATGGCCACCGCCACCAGAACAAGGCTGCCCAGAAGCGCCTGGGCGGCTGACCGGCAGCGGCCCAACCCGGTGTTGATCAATGCAACGCCCGCGATGGCTAGCGGGGCGAGGAGCAGAAGCGCGAGGGTGAGCGCAAAGGTGGCTTCAGAGAGCACCAGCGGCGACGGCGGAGCGGCGGGCAGCATCGCGTTCATCGGCGGTCTTCCCTGCGCGCTTCCATGTGCCCGCGCACCGCGACGCCGAGTCCGAGAGCCTCAACGGCCAGGCCACAGACCACGAAGGCCGTCCGCGGGCCAGGAGAGGGAAAGAGCACGAGCGCGGCGATGGAGAGAAAAAATCCGGCTGGCATGACCAGCAATCCGGCGTATTTCATCTGCGTTCCTTTCTGATCCGCCCAACTCCGGCATGCGCAGCCTCGCGCGGGATGGACGGCTACCCCCCAGACCCGGTTCGCTTCCGGGGACTGCAATCCATGATGAAAGGTCGCTGAGAGCAATCGGCTGCAATGCCTTATCGCATTCTAAAGCATTTGGTAAGCGTTTTTTCTGTCGTCCAGCGGCAGAAGGGCGCCAAACCGCTCCGGTCGCTCTACAATCAACCTTTGCTCCCTGCTGCCCAACGCGACCTGCTCGACGTGGTGCTGGTTTCGCCGCGCAATCCCCTCAACATTGGAGCGGCGGCGCGCGCCCTGGCCAACTTCGGCTTCGAGCGCCTCTCGGTGGTTGCGCCTTTCCTGCCCACCTGGCGCGAGGCCCGCTCGGCCGTCGGCGCGCCCGAACTTCTTGAGAAGGCGACAGAATTCGCGACCCTGGCCGATGCAGTCTCTGGCTGCGCCCTGGTTCTGGGCACCGGAACCCTTACCTATCGCAAGCCCGAGCAGCCCGTGCTTTCACTGCCGCAACTGGCTCCCTTGGTCTCGCGCGAAGTTGGCCGCGGTGAGCGCATCGCCCTGGTCTTCGGCCCGGAGAAACATGGGCTGACCCGCGAGGATCTATCCTATTGCCATTTCCTGGTCGAAATTCCCACCGACGCCGGGCAGCCCTCGATGAATCTGGGCCAGGCCGTCGCCGTCTGCCTCTACGAACTGGCGTCGAGGGCGTTTCTGCCGGAGAATGGCTTACCCGAAGCCGAAGCCGGGGTTGAAGCGCAGCTTTCTGTCCGGAAACCCATTCTCCCCACCGAAACAGGGGGCCCCCCCGCGCTCTCCGGCCATCTGGACCTGCTGGCCGGGGTCGTCGAAGACGCCATGCGCGCCGCAGGTTACTCTCCGCGCTCCATGCAGGAGGCCAACCGGCGGGATCTCCGCCTGCTGCTGCGGCGGCTCTCGCCTTCCGAGCGCGATGCGCGCCGCATCCTCGGCCTCTTCCGCCGCATCCTCTGGCGGCTCAACCACATTTCATCCCGCCCGCGATGAATCCGGTTGAGGAGAACGGGCTGCTCTTCTTTCCGGGGCGCTCGATGGCCTTCGTCCGACGGCAGAAAACTCAATTTCCCGGAAAGTAGGGAAAAAAGATCGCGTCAGGATACCCCAGGAACGCTCCGTGAGGCTTGGGTGATGGTATTCCATCGCCCGAGCCTCACCCTTTCGCCACGCCTTCGCAATGCCCCGCATCTCGATTGTGCCGAATCTCCGTTGTGCCCCATCGCTGCTGCGCGTGCGATGGGGGAATGTCCCTGGGATGCTCGGGGGGTGCTCTGCGGGGTTGAGCTGTCCGACGGCGGTGTCTGCCCGTCTCGCTGTTGTCAGACGGCCGTCCGACAACGGTGAGACAGATGTAAGACAATCGAAAGGCAGCAAGACAAAGCGCCCCTTGTGCCCGAATTTTGTCCAACATCTCTTGTCTTACGCGCGTGCAGGGAAGAAAATCCCACAATTTTCCTCCAGAGACCGTGCAACTGGAAAAATTCGAGTTCAGCATTCTCCGCGAGAACTCAGCTCTCATCCTGCTCATTCTGGCGAATAAGCTTCTCGAGCGTAGGTTTATGCTTGGTTTCGCGGCCGGTGCGCGGTTCTGTGTCCACAACCCGCGACGGCTTGGGCTGGCCCACGAGTTCCCGAGCGTTGGCCTTGACCGCCTTGGTAACCGAGAATCTTCCTGGCTTGCGTTTCCTCATGGCAAGCATGAGTATGGAATAAATGCTGCCGGAACGGAAGTCCTGCAGCATTCCCACCGACAGATTTCAGCCGCTGGGATAGAAAAGGGCAGTATTCCCGATGGTGTCTTTTCGCCGCCGGGATGGAGAGCGGAAAGACCATGGAAGAACGGGATTTTTTCAGTGAAGCGACCGAGCAGCGCACCCATACGCTCACCTGTCCCAAGTGCGGGCAGGCGGGTGAGTACAAGGTCACCTGGGTGGTACGGCGCAAGCGGAGCCAGTTGCCCCGCGGGGCAGACGAGCGGGACCGCGCCAAATTCGTCAAGGCGCAGTCTTACATGGTAAGAATCGACGAAAAATTGTCTTGCGCGAATGTCCGCTGCCGTAAAGCATTCGAAATCAGCGCATTGCAGTCAGTGGCCTTCCTCGCGGACTGAGCCGATCCGGAGCCGCTCAATCCATCTCCGGATCGATGCTGCATATTCGCAGATCGAGTTGTTCTCACGTAAGACGAAGACTCCGGCGCGGACGTCCGTGTGAATTTTTTGAGAGAATCATTTTTTTTGTCGGGTTTCCGTCGCGCCCGCTAAAACCAGCGAAATCGCAAATGCACTCTGAATCAAGTTGAAAATGGATTTTAGTCAGTGTGCGCAGCGGCAGGGCTGGGATTTTGCCGTCCTTGGACGGCCGATGTATGCAAGAATTGCGATGAGATTTTTTGCTTTGGGCCCCTTTTATGACCAATGAGACGGAAAGCCGTATTCCTTTCAACGATCTTCTAGTTTTTCACCAGGTATCGCGCTCACTGACCTCGAGTTTCGACCTGGACACGATCTTGCGCACCATCATCGAGCACATGGAACGGTTTATCGATGCCGAGCTGTGGACGCTGCTGATGCTGGACGATGTGCGGCAGGATCTTTATTATGCGATTACATCCGGAGGGGAAGATTCCCCGCTGCGCGACCAGCGCGTGAAGTTGGGCGAGGGGGTGGCAGGCTGGGTGGTCGAGCACGGCGAGACGCTGCTGGTTCCCGAGGCCCAGGACGATCCGCGGGTTGCGTCGGCGCGTGGAGCCAAGCCGCGAACGGTACGCTCGGTCATCGCCCTTCCTTTGCGCGGACGCAAGGGAACGCACGGCGCCATCGAGATCTTCAACCCGCGCGCCGATCAGATCACCGACTATACCATCGCCTTCCTGCACATTCTGGCCGATCACGCCGCCATCGCCATCGAGAACGCGCGCGACGTGGCCCGGATTCAGCAGTTGACCATCACCGATGACACGACCGGCCTCTACAACGTGCGTTACCTTTACGAGGTTCTGGGCCGGGAGTTGGAGCGGTGCGGCAGCCTGGGGCTGCCGCTGAGCCTGATCTTCCTTGACCTGGACCGCTTCAAGCTGGTCAACGACACGCACGGCCACCTGGTGGGCAGCGAATTGCTGGCGCGCGCCGGGCAGCGGCTTCAGGAATTGAGCCGCAGCCAGGATTGGTGCTTCCGCTACGGCGGCGACGAGTTCGTGATCCTGTTGCCGGAGACTGGAGCCGAGGCCGCGCTCGAACAAGCCACAACGCTCAACCGCAGTCTGATGGAGACCGATTTCCGGATGAAGAACGACCTCGAGTTGCGGGTCAGCGCCAGCCTGGGTGTGGCGACCGCACCCGCCGACGCCACCTCGGTCCATGCCATCCTCGGCGCTGCCGATACGCGCATGTACTGGGTAAAAGCCAATGGCCGCGGCGCGGTGCGCGGAGTGTAAGACGTTCCGCGTGCCGTAAGACGCTCCGCGTACCGGCGAACAAGCCGTCCTACTCGTCTTCGCTCTGCGGCTTTTCCGTGATCTGGCTTCCGGCCAGCCGCTCCAGCTGATTGCGCCAGTCCAGTGACTCCACGAAGCTCTTCGATTCGCGCCAGTTTGGCTCGACAATGACGTGCAGTTCCAGATAAACCCGGGTTCCGAGCAGCGACTCGATCTGGCGGCGGGCGCTGGTGCCGATCTCTTTCAATTTGGAGCCGCCTTTGCCGATCAGAATCGCCTTTTGCCCGTCGCGCTCGCAATAAATCGCCGCTGCAATGCGGGTGAGCGGGAGGCGGGCCGGAGCCTGATTCTTCTTGCGCGGCGGAGCTGGCGGCTCGGCCTCTTCAAAGCGCTCGATTACCACGGCGGAGGCGTAGGGAACTTCTTCGCCGGTCGCCACCAGAATGCTCTCGCGGATCAGCTCGGCGACCATGAAGCGCTGGGGCTGGTCGGTGTACTGGTCTTTGGGGTAGTAGCGCTCGCCAACCGGCAGCGCCTCGACGATCTTGCGCACCAGAATGTCCATGCCGTCGCGCTTGCGGGCGCTCACCGGGATCACCTGCGCAAAGCCGAACTGGCGGGTGAGCGTGTCGATCAGCGGCAAAAGCTGGTCCTTGCCCACGAGATCGATCTTGGTGAGCAGCAGAAAGACCGGGCAGTCCAGCTTGCGGATGAGACCGAATAGAAATTCGTCCTCGCTGGCCCAGTTGGTGCGCTCGTGCCGGGGAGCGGCAGCAGCGGGAGCTTCCGGGGGCGTAGAGAGACTGGGTGCCCCAGGTTCCGATTCTGGGACCTGGGATTCCACGCCTTCTCCCACCGCGGGAACCTGCTCTGCCGCCGTCTCCAATTGCACCCGGCGCGTCGCGTCCATCAGCACCAGCACCAGGTCGCGGGTTTCGAGAGCCTCGTAAACCTCCTGCAGCATCCGCCGGTCCAGATGCGATCCGGGCTTGTGCACGCCGGGCGTATCGACGAAGACGATCTGCGCCGCCGGGTGCACACCCTTCCGCGCCGGAACCTCGACCACTCCTTCGATGCGGTTGCGGGTGGTCTGCGGCTTGGCCGAGACAATGGCTACCTTTTCGCCGGTCAGAGCGTTGAGCAGCGTGCTTTTGCCGGCGTTCGGCCGGCCCAGAATGGCGACAAATCCAGATTTCAAAGGGTTTTCATACTCCTACCTGAGTTTACGGCATTTACGGCTGGCCGGTAAGGGTTCAGCAAGAGCACCCTGCATAAGTCAGGTCCGCTCTTGACTTATTTTCGTTTATAAACGATAATTCGACCCGTGTACGAGATTCGCCATTACCTGACCGAGAGCGAGAGAGACGTCTTCATGGAATGGCGTCGCCAGCTCCGCGACACGAAAGCTAAAATCGCGGTTGACCGCAGAATCAACCGGATGGAGTGAGGCAATTTCGGCGACCACAAGTTCTGCCGCGATGGTGTATGGGAGTTGCGCATCGATATGGGTCCGGGATACAGAGTCTATTACGGCGTTGCCGGAGCGCAGGTGGTCTTGTTGCTCACGGGCGGCGACAAGCGAAGTCAGGATGCAGATATCGACAGAGCCTGCGCATACTGGCTGGATTGGCAAGGGAGAGCGGTGCAATGAGAGACAGAACCCACGACGAGGCTATGGCGGAGTTGCTTCGGGAAGACCCTGCCTATGCGCTCGAATTGCTGAACGGCATTCTCGAAGACGGCGAACAGGGCGAGTTGCTGATCACTCTGCGCCAGATGACCAAGGCTTTTGGCGGCGTGCAGTCGGTGGCGGAAAAGGCCAACCTGAATCCAACGCAGCTCTACCGCACTTTATCGGAAGAGGGCAATCCGGAGTTGCGCAGCCTCGCAGCCATCCTCAAAGCCATGGGGTTGCGGCTGGCTGTTGAACGGGTGCGCGCGGTGTGAATTTCATCAACTAAACAGCCGTGAATCACAAATCCTGCTTAGGCACGTCTCCTGTTGCAGGCGGGAAGACGCGCAGCCGCTCGACGCGCCGGTCGGTCGAGGCGACGACCTCCATGCGCAGGCCTGCCGATTCCAGCAGCACCACCTCGCCGGGGAGCGGGATGCGGCCTTCGATCTCGCTGACCAGGCCGCCCAGCGTGGTGGCTTCGTAGGCCTCGTCGAGATTGCTCAGGCCCGCCTGTTCGCCGAACAGGTCCGGCAACTGATCGACGGGAAAGCCGCCGGGGACCAGCCAGACGCCGTCCGGCTCGCGCTCGGGGTCTTCGACGGGCGCATCCTCTTCGTGCTCGTCCTTGATGTTGCCCACGATTTGTTCGAGCAGATCCTCGATGGTCACGAGGCCCGAGACGCCGCCGTACTCGTCGACCACAATGCGCATATGCTGTTTTTCGCGCTGCATCTCGCGCAGCAGTTCATAGCCGCGCTTGGTCTCGGGGACGAAGACGGCCTCGTGCTTGATGCTGGCCACAGTGCGGGTGCGGGCCTCTTCGTCGGCAATCTGCAGCAGGTCGTGGGCGAAGGCGATTCCGGTAATGCTGTCGATGGAGCCGGCGTAGACCGGCACGCGGGAGAAGTTGTGCTCGCGCAGCAGTTCGATGAATTGTTCGAGGGTAATGGTCTCCGGCACGGCAAAAATTTCAGGCCGCGCGGTCATCACCTCGCGCACCAGCATGTCGCCGAACTCGACCGCGGAGCGAACCAGATCGCGGTCGCTCTCTTCCAGGATGCCTTCCTCTTCGCCGGCTTCGAGCAGCGCCTCGACATCGATGGCGGCCTCCTGCTTGGGGCTGGCGGGCGCCTCGGCCAGCGAGGCTACGGAGAAGAAAAAGCGGGCAAAGACGGTGATGGGCGTCATGAGCCAGAGCAGCAGGCGGATGGGCCAGATGAGCCGCGCTGCCCAGGCTCCCCGGGTGCGGTTGAAAAGCAGCGAGGGCAGAAGGTGATTGCAGAAGACGATGACCAGCACCATGGCCAGAATGGCCTGTGCGATCTCGTCCAGGCCGGGAGCGCGATCGAAAAGAATCGCGCCGAACCCGAGCGCGAGAATCCCCAGAACGAGCTGCTGGAGGACGGAGGCGCACAGTTCCGCATGTTCGCGGCTGAGGCCCAGTTGCGGCTCGACCAACTCCTCCCATGCGTCGAGGTTCTCCTCGATCTCCCCGGTCAGAATCTTGCCGAACTCGGCGTAGACGCGGCAGATGTATGAAGCCAGTGTCTCGACGGCGGCGAGGACTAGAAAGAGAAGGAGAAAGGCCGAGGTCATGGTTTGAGACCCCGTTTGTTGGTTGAGGTTCGAGGTTTCCCAGGTTCCTTTGAGAATTCCGAAGAACTTCCCTCAGGGGCTAAAGCCCGATTTGATTTTTTCTTCATGATGTACGGGCTGAAGCCCGTACCCTTCACGCCAGAGCCGGCGCGTTCGATGAGGCCTTGCGGGAGGTTGAGTTTGGCGCGCAGCCGGCCTTCGCGGCGGGCCATCTGGCCTTCATCGGCTTCGTGATCGTAACCGGCCAGATGCAGCAGCCCATGCAGGATGAGAACCTTGATCTCCGTCGAGAGCGAGTGATGCTGCTCGACGGCCTGTTTGAGCGCCGTCGGCACGGAGATGGCCAGATCGCCTGCCATCTTTTCCGCGCCCACTCCGCCGGCGGGAAAGGAGCCATCAGCCGGAAAAGACAACACGTCGGTCGCCTTGTTCTTGCCGCGAAACTGCCGGTTGAGCTTGCGGATGGCCGCGTCGGTGGTCAACTGCACGTTCACCTCGCCGCGCAGGCGGACGGTTTTTTGAGCCAGGGCGAGAAAGCGCGCCAACGTGCGTGCCGTAGGGATTTTTTTATTCTTGTCAGGGACCGAGGCAGGCGAAATCTTCGTCGCAGAAGCGCGCTGCGCGGGGTCGGGGTCCAAATCTGGGTCCAGAAGGATCATCGTGCTCGGAGCCGCAAGCAGCGCGGCCCCGGTAACTCTAATTCTACGCTATGTTTCGATCAGCGCCGCGAGGATGCGCATCGGGAGAATCATCCGCATCGACTCCGGAAGTTGCTGAAATCCATGCGCTGCGTAGAATTTTGCCGCTCGTTCGTCGATTGCGTCCGCGACGATCATCGAGGAGC
>Ga0255349_1000015_pt1 | contig 63883 bp, 52 predicted proteins | sample CBST25v15metaG_FD_189947 | JGI IMG/M metagenome (GOLD analysis project Ga0255349, IMG submission 189947) | Peat soil microbial communities from Stordalen Mire, Sweden - C.B.S.T-25.v15 | ecosystem: Environmental > Terrestrial > Soil > Wetlands > Peat | place: Sweden: Norrbotten County, Stordalen...
GCCAGCCTCCGCCGCGTCCTGGGCGCGCGGAACCGAGTACTGGAGAATCCAGCTTTTCGCCAGGCCCACGTGCAGATAAACGGTATACCCCAATCTGCCGCTCCAGATATGGCCGATCTCCGGGTATTCTTCTTCCATCGACGCGCCCACCACCACGGATCCGAATTGGCCGTTCTTGGGCAGTGCGATATGCGCGGACGAAAGCGGGTTGCCAAGCGCGGAACCGGTCGTGGATCCCTGGGCGGCCGTGGCCGGGTCCGACGAATCCGCGGCGCTGTTCGCGCTTTGTCCGGTCCCGATTCCGCCTGCTTTACCGCCCTGTCCTCGCTGGGCGGAAGCACTCGCCCGGCCGGCCGCCAGCCCCCCGGTCGAGCTCAAGGAAGTCGTTTCGTTGACCGGAGGCAGCCTGAGGTCTCCATTCACCATGCGCAGATCGGAGAGCGAGATGACCGCGGCGGGCGTGGGCTGCGAGGAGCCTTGCGCGGTGGTCACCGGAACAGGCGGCGTGGGCTGCGGCCCGTGAACCGCCACGAACGATGCTGTGCCGGGAAGAATCGGCAGCCGCTGCAGGGTCAGATTGGTGGATGCAAGGGCTAGGTCAGCCACGCGCTGCTCGTCATTTGGCGGCTGGATCGCAGGTTCGACGTCGGTAACTGCCGGCCTTTGCGGCAAGGGAGCAACGAGCGTCTTGGCCGGAGTGCCTTCCCGATTCCAGATCACCATGGTCGGCAGCGGGATTTCCTTGATGAGCGCTACAGGCTTGGGAATATCCAACTGAACCAGCGTCTGCGGTCCAAGCGCGGCCTTGATCGAGGGCCGCGAGAACTGTGGATGCGACACCTCCCCGCCGGCAGCGGAAAGCTTGTGCGCGGACGAGTGCGGACGGAGAAACTTGATGGCACTTTGGGCCGCGCGCTGCATCTCCGGCTCCAGAGTTTGCAGCTCAAGGCGCCGCACCGCATAACGCTCTGCAATGGGCGGGGCCTTGATTTGCGGCGTGGAGACTATGCCGATCAACACCAGTCCAATGGCGACGCCATGCGCCAGAATCGAAGCTGCAAATGAATAAGACCGCTGGTTCTGTTCCGGCAGATTCGAAAAGAGCGTGATGGCGGGGGAAGAGCTCATGAGCGGATGAATTTCCTCCCTCGATCAGGTCTGATTCTTCTTATCGCAGGGCACATTTCAAGTATTCCCGTTAGTTTGGAGACGGGCAAGACCCAGGCTGTCTCTATTTCAGAGTTTCATTATATTCTTTTCCAGAATTACGGCAGGAGGGGAGCCGCGACCTAGTAACTCTCTGCATCTTGCCCTTTTCCCAAAACAGGCTCTTACGAACGATTTCACGGGATTTGAAAGGAATAGGGAAATCGACTGAAACGCCGCTCGAATTTCTCCGGAATATATATCCACTCGACTTTTGTTTTTGGGTTAGAATTGGACAGCATTTCTTTAGAACAATAGTACCCCCCCCCGAGGGACAGAAAGGCGATGCTGGCCCTCTAGCCAGTTCAGACAGGCCCCTATATGAACCGAAGACTGCTCACGATCCTCCTCGCCGCGTTCGTCATTGCGGCAGCTTGCACATTTCTGGTCTTTCGCCTGGTTTCCAACCGCGTAGGAGCGCGGCAGACAAGCACGACGAATGTGGTTGCGGCCAAGCAGGACCTCAAACTTGGCTCCATTCTCACGGCGGACAACCTGACGACTATGGGGATTACAGGCGCGATTCCCCAAGGCGCCATTCTCGATAAAGACAAGAGCAGGGTCATTGGGCGAGGCGTCATCTCGGATCTTTATGCGGGAGAACCGATTCTCGAAAGCCGTTTGGCCGCGCCAGGCTCCGGGGGCGGATTGGCGGCTACCATTCCTCCCGGCATGAGAGCCTGCGCAGTCAAGGTCGATGATGTGGTGAACGTCTCCGGATTTGTCACTCCCGGAATGCGCGTGGATGTGCTGATCTCCGGCACGCCACCGGGGGAAGAGAACTCCAAAGAAGGCACGGTATCGAGAACGCTTTTGCAGAATATCCAGGTACTGTCAGCGGGCACGGATATCCAGAAAGACGCTGAAGGCAAGCCTAAACAAGTGCAGGTCGTCAACCTGCTGGTCACTCCGGAACAGGCCGAGACGCTCAGTCTGGCCAGTAATCAGGTCAAGATCCAGCTGGTGTTGCGCAACCCGCTCGATACAAAGACGGACGCGGTTCCAGGTACGACCACGGGCAACCTCTTTGCCGGTCAAGTGATTGCGCCGGTAAAGTCGAGCAGAGCCGCAACCACCAAGAGAGCCGCACCCCGGAGCTTTTCCATCCAGGTGATCAACGGCTCGAAAGAGAGTGAAGAAAAATTTGCTGCTCCCGGGGGGCGTCAATGAAAGCGAAGATTTGCATTCCTATCGCATGCCTCAGCGCACTGTCTCTTTTTCTCTGCGCCGGCGCGGGCCTCAAGGCTCAAGCCTTAGCGGCTCCTTCTGCATCCGCCGGAGCTTCCATGCAGGACTCCGCGAATGATCTTTCCGTCGCTGTAGGCAAGACCGTGCTGGTCGACTGCGCGTCGCCGATCGAGCGGGTTTCCATTGGCTTGGGCGACATCGCCGAGGTCCATGCGACCAGCTCGACCGAGATCATGGTGAATGGGAAAACGCCAGGGGAGACCAGCCTGATTATCTGGGACAATCACGGTGGAAGGCAGTTTTTCAATGTAACGGTGCGCGCCAACGCGTCTGTTCTGGACGACCAGCTGGACGGGATTCGCCGCGAACTGAGTACGGAGCTTCCTGGACAGGCCCTTAAAGTCACTTCCGACGACGGCATTCTCTTCCTTCGCGGCACGGTCAAGAATCTGGGCGATTCGACGCGCGCCTTCAAGATCGCCTCCGTAGCCGGCAAGGTCGTCAACCTGCTCGACGTCAAGGTGCCCGACTCCGATCCGCAGATTCTCCTCAAGGTGCGTTTCATCAGCGTCGACCGCAGCAAGGAGACGCAACTCGGCATCAATCTGTTCAATAACGGGCTGGGAAACGTTCTGAGCTCGATTTCCACCGGGCAGTTCTCTCCTCCGCTGACGGCCTCAACAGGAACGGGAACCGGATCAGCGGGGCTAGGTACAACGACGATCACCAGCGATCTGAACCTCATGGCTTTCTTCCCAGGCCTGGGTATAGGAGCAACCATCCAAGCGCTGGAGACCAAAATCGGGGCGCAGGTTCTGGCCGAGCCCAACCTGTTGGCGGCCAACGGCAAACAGGCCAGCTTCCTGGCCGGCGGAGAATATCCCTATCCTGTCGTTCAGGGCGGCTCGGGCGGCTCGGGAGCCTCCATTAGCATCATGTTCAAGGAGTATGGAGTTCGCTTGAACTTCATACCCACCATCACTCCCCGCGGGACGATCCGGCTGCAGGTGGCTCCAGAGGTCAGCGCGCTGGACTTCACCAATGAGGTTGAGGTCTCCGGATTCGACGTGCCCGCCATCACCACGCGGAAGATGAATACCGAGGTCGAGCTGGCCGACGGTCAGAGCTTTGTCATCGGCGGGCTGCTGGATAACACCGAGGCTGAGACCTTCACCAAGATACCTTTTCTGGGGGACATCCCTGTGCTCGGCAAGTTCTTCCAGTCGCAGCAGAAGACCAAGGCGAACACCGAGCTGATCGTGATCGTGACGCCGGAGATTGTGGCGCCCATTCCGGCGGGAGCGCCGTTGCCCGCGCTGAATTTCCCGCAGAAGTTCCTGCCGCCCAACTCCAGCATTCCGATGAATACGCCGGACGCGAAGACCTCCGCCAACACGCCGGCCCCAGCGCCGCCCACCCTGCCCATCGAGAAGCTGGTGGACAGCATGAAGCCGGAGACGCCGCTGGTGGTAGAAGGCTCTTCGGGAGGTTTTGGCGAGGGATCGAGCAGCGGAGCGAGTGCGGGAGCGACGTCTACTTCTTCGCAGCAGTGAGGTTTCCGGCTGCCCCTTCGGGCAGCCGGAGCCCTGCGGATGCACCGCGCAGAGTTGACTGGCGGGCGAAAGGATCTGCGATAGCCGGATGAATCCGCTCAGATGGATCTTGCCGGGGTTGCCGGGTCGCTCTTCATCACGCTCTGAAGCAGCCCCGGAGGTGTGGTTGCTGGTGGTCAATCGTACGCGCGATACCGTGCTTGCCACCTGCATGGAGGTTGCAGACAGCGCAGCAAAGCGCAACAAGGGCTTGCTGGGGCGCGAAGGTCTCGCTCCCGGAGGGGGCTTGTGGATTTGCCCCTGTGAAGCAGTGCATACCTTCTGGATGCGATTTTCTATTGACCTTGTCTATCTGGACCGCAAGAAGCGAATCAGAAAGCTTTGCTGCGGGGTGCCTCCTTGGCGGCTGTCGGGATGTCTCTTCGCGCATTCCGTGCTTGAACTTCCGCCGGGCACAATCCGAGACACGCAGACGCAACCCGGGGACACGCTGGAATTCTCGAATGTCTCCGCGCAGGTTGGCTGACTGGAAGACTTCGCCGCCAGCGTTTAGATTCCTGCTGCGGAAATCTCTTCGTGCCGTCGTGCAGGCTCATCCTGTTGTGGTTTACGCGGGAAGGCGCCGGCCAGCAGATACCATGCAAGCCACGCGGGCGCCGTCCAAAGATAAAAGGCCGACTGTACTTTGATGTCGCGTGCCAGCTCGATCTGGAGCAGGACACACGCGAAGACAAAAACCACCAGCAGTATCCGGGAGCGGGTCACATAGGCGCCGTACAGCAGGGCCGGGATAGCCAAGGCCTGATCGAAGAGCCAGCAATAGGGCGCAGTGACGATCGAAACCAGCATCAGCAGGCTGCCGTCCTTCATCCAGTCCCACGCGTGGCGGCGGGGCCAGAAATAGCCGAGCGCCCAGGCGCAGCCCAGCAGACTCGGCAGATACTGGAGCCACATGGTCCCGGGACTGAGCCAAAGCCGCAGTGCGATGCCCAGGCAGGGAATAAACTCCTCTTCGATTCCACACGTGCGCATCATCCGCGCATAATCGCCCCAGGCAGTCGGATCGATCAACGCTGTCGCCACGCAACTGGCGGCCAGGGCGACCGCCGCTCCGGCCAGGATCTTGTAGCTCCTGGAGACGAGCACCCATGCCAGGAACACAAGGCCGAAGGGCAGAAAAAGGTGAGGCTTCAGCGCGCAGAGCCAGAGAGATGCTCCGGCGATGAAGGGGCGTGTGGCATGAAAACGCAGGAACAAAACGTATCCCAGCAGCGCAAAGAGAGAGGTCTGCCCCATCGTCACGCAGAGCACGGCTGGGGTGAAAATAACTCCCAGCCAGGGCAGGTAAATCTTGCAGTGCGGAAGCATCAACCAGAGCATACGAACAGAAATAGCAAGGCAAGCGAACAAAACCAGGGACCACAGAAGCGCTCCTAGCCGCATTCCAACCAGCCCGAGCGGCAGAGTGAGCCACAACGCCCATGGCGGATTGCGCACGAAGCCCACCGTGAAACGGGAGGAAAGCCCGGCGGAATGTTCGATCCGGTACATGGTATCGGCGTCATAGGGGTTGGCCCGGTGGATGAGTTGCTGGCCGGTTGCCCAATAGATGACATAATCGCGACCTGAAGCAATCTTGCCCGACAGCGGCACAACGCAAAGGAAGAGAACGGTGTAGGTCAGCATAAGCCCTGTGGCACAGGCGATCAAAACTTCCGCGAAGTCGTTCCTTTGTTTGGCCACAGGTATCTCTGCTGCATTTGCCATGCACGCTATTCTACCTGTACAGGGGAATCCATTGTTTGCGTGAGACGGAAAAATCCGGAGAAATTTTCAGCCGAAGGATTTCAGTCCATGGGCCGTCGTAACGGCAACTTTTTCTCTCTCGAATTGGTCCGAAGTAATGTAAACGAGATCGGCTTGCGGATTGTTTATTGTATACGTTTGTTTACACTCGGGAATGCGTCTCAAAGGACACAATTCCGCAAGTTGTTTATTTAGGCCGATAAACATCCAGGGCGAAGAATGGCATTCGACGTGCTATAGAAATAGCACCCCGGCTTCAGGCTGGGAAAATCAACTTACGGAGAGAACACACATGAACACCATGATTCTCAAGCTGTATGTGAAGTTCCAGGACCTGATGAACCGCGAGGAAGGTCAGGATCTGATTGAATACGCACTGCTGGCCGCCTTGATCGCTCTCGGAGCCACCGTCGCCGTGAAGTCAGTGGGCACCGGCCTCGGATCCGCCTTTACCACTATCAGCACGACTCTTGCGAACTCACTGTAACCCCTCTGGCGGAGCATCGTCAGGACGGCTGAAACCGGGAACCTTCGCGCCTTGGCGGGAGAGCCGCTTGCGCTGGCATGGTGTCAACGCACTCTCCCGGGCATAGGCGGCCTTACCTTATCGCTCACAGCGAGGCAAAGTTATGCGACTCGTCTACTTGAATCTGGTCGTCCAATTGCAGCATCTTTTGAGGCCGGAGGACGGCCAGGATTTGATCGAGTATGCTTTGCTTGCTTTTCTGATCGCGTGCGGCGCCGCGGCCAGCATCGGGAGAGTTGCAGCCGGCATCGTACCTGCGTTCTCCAACATTGCCCTGCAATTTAACAGCGCGATTGCCGGGGTTGGTTCATAGTGGGCTCCAGGGGCGGTTTGGGGCGCTTGTGCAGTTCACAATGCGCAGAGGAGAGCACCGTCCGGCATAACCACGGCAGTTTATCCTCCCCCTCGTTTTTCTCGTGGATTTCTGAATTGCGGACGCTTTTTCCCGGCCATGTCTAGGGCTCTGGGAAATCTATTTTGTCGAGTGTACAGCCGAACATGACAAAGGCGCGGCAGATTGGTCTGTTTTGGGTGCTGTTGTGCTGCGGCCTCTCTGCTTTATGGGGGGTATTTCTGGACCGCGCCTCACGGGACGGAAAGGGAGATTTCAAAGGGGTCTACTACGACGCGCGATGCCTGCTTGAACACCGCGACCCCTACAAGGCAGGCGAGCCGCTGCGTGTTTACCTCGCAGAACGGCAAGACCGTGGTTTTCTCTCGGTCGTGCTCCAACGAACTCTGGCGGTGGATGTGTACTTGCCGACCACATCCATCTTTATCGCTCCCTTCGCGATGCTTTCTTACGGGATTGCACAAAATCTGTGGATGATTCTCACTGCCGGAAGCCTCATTCTTGCCGCTTTCCTGATAGGGAACTCCGCGGCCAGTTATGCGCCAGTCCTCTCAGGTGCTTTGATCTGTTTTGTCCTTATCAACAGCGAGGCTATCTTTGCCAACGGCAATACCGCGGGAATTGTTGTAAGCCTTTGCGTGGTGGCCGTCTGGTGCTTCCTCGAAGAAAAGTTTGTCTGGGCTGGCATACTTTGCCTTTCCGTCAGCCTCGCCATCAAGCCCCACGATGCGGGCACGGTCTGGCTGTATTTTCTGTTGGCGGGCGGGATCTATCGGAAGCGGGCGTTGCAAACCCTAGTCGTCACCACCTGTCTAGGGCTGGCGACTCTTGTTTGGATAACGCCGATCGCGCCCCATTGGATGCAGGAACTGCACTCCAACATTCTGGTAAATCAGTTACCCGGCGAAGTCAACGACCCGGGGCCTGTCACAGCCCATGCCAGCGGCCCAAGTATGGTCATCTCTCTGCAGTCCACCCTCAGTGTTTTTCGGGACGACCCGCGCTTCTACAATTTAGCCAGCTATCTTATCTGCGGATCGCTGCTGCTGGTCTGGACGGTGCGTACTATCAGATCGCGCTTCTCGCCTGCCAACGCTTGGTTTGCGCTGGCTGCGGTGGTGCCTCTCACCCTGCTGGTGACCTATCATCGGCCTTACGACGCTAAGCTCCTGCTGCTGGCTGTACCAGCGTGCGCCATGCTCTGGGTCGAGGGCGGTCCGCTCCGTTGGTTTGCGTTGCTGGTCACTGCCATGGGAATTGTCTCCACTTCGGACATCCCGTTGACAATTCTTATCATTCTTACCGGCGCCTTGCACATCCCCACAGCGGGCCAATCCGCACAGATGGTGAAATTTGTTCTGATGCGGCCCACTCCGCTTATTCTGCTGGCGATGGGGATCTTTTATCTGTGGGTGTATGTGCGATACGATTCAGGCCGGGTCGCCACGCCAGAGCCTGCAGTGTCGGGCCAGACGCCGCTTGCGCCAACTGCCGCTTAATCGGATGCGCGCCTGAAGGATGCGCAGTAGCATGATCCGGAGCTTGCGTGCGGTCTCTGAAAGAAAAATCATCCTTGTGCCAATCTCCGGACTGATCGGTCACTTACTCCAGAAGTTATACTTTCCGATACACCACAAGGCATGAAGGCCGTCTTTCCAGCCAATCTTTTTCCCCTCTGCGTAGGTGCGTCCCGTGTAGGATATGCCAACCTCATAAATCCGCGCCTTCGCCCGGGCGACCTTGGCAGTAATTTCCGGCTCGAAACCGAAGCGGTCTTCCTCGATTCGGATTTTCTGAAGCAGCTCGCGGCGGAAAGTTTTGTAGCAGGTCTCCATGTCCGTGAGGTTCAAATCCGTAGCCATGTTGGAACACATGGTGAGGAAGTGATTGCCAACCGAATGCCAGAAATACAAAACCCTGCAAGCGCCGCCGCCGCCGCGAAAGCGCGAACCGTAGACTACGTCGGCCTTTCCGGAGAGGATCGGCGCGATCAGGCAGTAATATTCGGCCGGATCGTATTCCAGATCCGCATCCTGGATGATGACGATCTCCGAGGTCGCGTGCGCGATGCCGGAGCGCAACGCCGCGCCCTTGCCCTGGTTTACCGGGTGCCGGATGAGATTGACGCGCGGATCGATTTGCGCGAACGGCTGGAGTTGGCTCCAGGTGCCGTCCTCGGAGCAGTCATCCACGATGACCAGTTGCCGAACCGGGCGCTGCGCCAACACCGCCTTGACGACTTCCGCCACACTGGCAGATTCGTTATAGACCGGCATCACGACCGTGAGGCAGGGATATATTTCATCGTTGGAGTTCATGCCAGCCATGCTAACATCTTCGGGGGTCGAAAGCCCGACTCGAACCTCGCTCTGAATCTCCGCCGTCGTTTGGGCTGTCTCATCTGGCATCCTGTCTTCCGGGATTCAGGTTGATTGCCCGGCAATCGGCCCGCGCCACGTTTTTTTGGGTAAACATGGACTCTGATCGACCGCTGGACCCTCAACCCGGGAGAGAAATCAGAGAGAGGATGAAGAGGACAAGGATGCGGCGGAAGGCTCTGGTTTGTATCCTGCTGGCTAGCGGAATTTCCATCTGGTGGGGATTCGCCATGGGGCAGTCGCTGAATGGCTGGGTGGATTTCCGGGCAGTCTACTACGGCACGCGATGCCTGCTGGAGCACCACAATCCATACAGCGTGAGCGAACTGGAGGCTGTTTACCGGGCCGAGGGCGGGGAACGTCCTTCGGAGACCGTCGCTGCTCGCCAGGCGGTGACGCTCTATGTCAACATGCCCACCAGCTTCCTCTTTGTTGCGCCTTTTGCGATGCTGCCGTGGGGGCCGGCGCACCTGCTGTGGCTCAGCCTCACTGCTGGAATTTTCATCCTGGCCGCCTTCCTGATGTGGACCATCGGGGCGCGCTCTGCGCCTCGGGTCTCGCTGCTTCTGATTTGCATTCTGCTGGTCGACTGCGAGGGAATTTTCTGCGCCGGCAATACGGCCGGAATCGTCACCGGTCTTTGTGTGGTGGCTGTCTGGTGTTTTCTTGAGGATCGGTTCGCGTGGGTGGGCATCCTTTGCCTTGCGGTGAGCCTCGCCATCAAGCCCCATGACGCCGGCCTGGTCTGGCTCTATTTCCTGCTGGCGGGCGGGGTTTATCGCAGGCGTGCGCTCGAAACCCTGCTGGTTACCGCCGTCGTGGGTGTGTCGGCCTTCCTGTGGGTTTCGCATGTCGCGCCGCATTGGATGGTGGGCTGGCGCTCCAATCTTGCGGCCATTTCGGTACGCGGCGGCATCAATGAGCCGGATCTGGCTTCTCTTACCGGCCGCAGCGCCAGCATGGTCATCGATCTGCAAGCGGCCATCAGTATCTTTTGGGACGATGCGCGCATTTACAATCCGGTCAGCTATCTGGTATGCGGCGCGCTTCTGCTGGCATGGTCGGCGCGCACTTTAAGATCGCATTTTTCGCGCGCCAACGCCTGGCTTGCGCTCGCCGCGGTCGTGCCTCTCACCATGCTCGTGACCTATCATCGGCCGTGGGATGCGAAGTTGCTGATGCTCGCCGTTCCGGCCTGCGCGTTGCTGTGGGCCGAAGGCGGCCTGACGGGACGGCTTGCGCTGGGGCTGAGTGCCGCGGGGCTGGTGCTGACCGGAGACGTTCCTCTGGCAATTTGCGCCATTCTGGCCAAGAAGCTCAATGTGGGCACGGCCGGGATTGGCGCAAAGGTGCTGACGGTTGTGCTGCTGCGGCCCGCATCGCTCATCCTGCTGACGATGTGCATTTTTTACCTTTGGGTGTATCTGCGGCGCGCCGGTTCGGATGCGCAGGGCGCCGCAGCCCAGGCGATTCCGGCATGGAGCGAGCCGGGGTCGAAGCCAGAGTGAAACGGCGCCGTGGAGCTCCGCGCGCTGCTGTTTGTGGCCGGGGCGGGTGGAAAGTTTACTCTTGCAGGAGTGAACTCGCCTGCCCCGCATGGGGGGCGGAGTCTGGGAGCTTGTCGAAACACTCGCCTGGGCGCGGATTTCACTCTCAGGGGCTAGAGCCCTCGTGGATACTGGAACCGTACGCGACGACTGAGCCGCGTCATGAAGCAAGCCCGGAGTTTTTTCGACAAGTTCATCGAGTGCGGGCAGGTTTGAATCACGAGTGCAGGAGTCCGGCATGAGCGCGAAGCGTTTTTCGCAATGGAATCCGACCCTGGAGGCGCCCTCGGCGGCGCCGCCGGCAACGCGGGACGAGGCGGCGAGCCGCGCGCCTTTCGCCGCGAAAGCTTTTGTCGCCGAGACCCAGGTTCAGGCGGCGGCGCCCACCGCGGTTCTGGTCTTCCACGGAATTGGCCAGGAAGTGCGCTTTGAAACGGTGAGCCGCGCGGCCTCGCTGATTCTGAAAGAGGCCGAAGATCGCGGCGCGACCGGCATCTCGGTGGCGATTCGCCCGGTTCTGAAGGATGCTGCCGCATCCGGGCTCGAGGTTCGCACGGAGTTGAACTGGACCGAGGCCGATGGCACGGCTCGCGAGGTCCATGTCTACGAGGCCTACTGGGCTCCGCTCACGGTGGGCAAGATCTCGTACATGGAGACGATTGGCTTCCTGCTCGATGCGGGATGGAACGGAATTCGCGCGACCGTGCTTTCGGGAAGGTTTGGTTCCTTCGATCGCTGGCTCTTTGGAAGATTCAGGAGCTTGAATGCCAGCGTTGGAACCGCTCCCCTGCTGATCGTGCTGTTGGCGATGATCGGCTTTTTTGCGGCGACGGTCGCCGCGGCCGCATATTCACTGGCGGGCGCGGCAAAGTATGCGGCATCCGGAGGGCGGGAGGGGCTGGTTCTGGCGGCAAACTTTGTCTACCACCACGTGGCCGTTCCCTGGGATCTAATGGTGCGGATCTTCGGCAGGGTTCTGAGTTACTTTGTCTATTTTCCCAACGGCCCGGTCTTCCTCGATCGCGTCAAATTCGATCCGGTTCTGACCCGGGGCAACCTGGTGCAGGGGATTGCCGCTCTCGTTCTCTGGGCCGTGGCGATTTCTTTCGCTCTCTGGATGCGCGCTCTTCTGACCCAATATGCAGGCTCGGTCGCCGCCTATCTTTCGCCATACAAGGACAGCAAGTTCGAGGATCTGCGCAACCGGATTCAGAAGATTGGCCTGGACGCCGCGCAACTGGTCTACGACGGCCACAAGTTTGCCTCCGGATGGATTCCCAAGTACGAAAACGTGGTCATTCTCGGCCACTCGCTGGGATCCGTGATTGCCTACGACTCGCTGAACGCGATGATCAATCTGGAGGCGGCCAGGAACGAATCCGGCGTGCCGAACTCCGTGGTCGGCCGGACGAAAGCACTGATTACCTTCGGTTCACCGCTGGACAAGACCGCCTTTTTGTTTCGCGTCCAGCTCAATCTCCACCGCAACCGTCTGGATAAGGGAGGGGAGCTGCGCGAGACCATGGTCTGCGCGGTGCAGCCGCTGATCGCGAGTTACTCCAACCGGTTCGATCCCGCCCGGCTGCCGCATGGACCGAAGTGGATCAATTTATGGTCGCCCATGGACGTGATCAGCGGGCGCCTGGATTATTATGACGATCCCGCCGGGCGGAAGAATGCTCCCCAGCGCGTCCGGAACCTGATCGACCCGGAAGCGCGCATCCCCATCGTGGCGCATACCCAATACTGGAGCAAAAAACTGCTGCGCAAGACAGTATTCGACGAGTTATTCTGACGGCTTTTCGAGCCCGGCGCGGAGCTATGCGGTTGCCCGCTGCTGCTCGCGGCCGCCCAGGCGTACGCTGACCACCTTGGAGACGCCGGGCTCCTGCATGGTCACGCCGTAGATCATGTCGGCGGCCTGCATCATGCGCTTGGAGTGGGTGACCACCAGGAATTGCGTCTCCTTGCTCAAGGCGTGCATCAGGTCTGAGAACCGGCCCACGTTGGTCTCGTCCAGCGCCGCGTCCACCTCGTCGAGCGCACAGAAGGGGCTGGGCTGGAACTGGAAGATGGCCAGCAAGAGGGCCAGCGCGGTCAGCGACTTCTCGCCGCCTGAGAGCAGCAGTACATTCTGCAGCTTCTTGCCCGGCGGCGAGGCGACGATGTCGAGGCCGCTCTCGGCCTGATTCTCGGCGTCGGTAAGACGAAGAAAAGCCTGCCCGCCCTGGAAGAGCCGCGCGAAGACCTGGGCGAAGTTTTCGTTGATCCGGGCAAAGGCCTCGTCGAACTTGGAGCGCGAGATCAGATCGATCTCCTTGATGGTCTCCTGCGTGTTTTCGATCGATTCCATCAAATCCGTGCGCTGCGCCTCCAGAAAGCCGTGGCGCTCGGCGGTTTCCTTGTACTCGTCGAGGGCCATCATGTTCACCGGGCCCATCTGCTCGACGCGCTGGCGCAGTGTGCGGCAGGTTTCTTCTTCGGCGGTCAGCTCGTCGCCAGCCAGGCGCGCGATCTGCTCATCGGCGCGCAACGCGGAGGCTTCAACATTGACCTCGGCCATGCAGTTCGCTTCCAGGTGCTCCAGGTCGGCGCGCAGCTTGGCCACTTCACTCGAGCGGGTGGCGCGGTTTTCGCGCAACTGATCGAGGGCTGCCCGTCCGCTCTTGAGCAGCGTTTCCAGGGAGGCCAGTTCGTGACGCAGGGACTGCGCCTGGGCTGTCAGTGTCTGCGCCAGGGCCAGCGCTTCGGCGCGCACGGTGGCCAGTTCCTGCCCTCGCTGGGCCAGTTGCGCGCTCTCCCGGACGCGCTGTTCGCATTCCGCCTCGGCCGCGGTTCGCTGCTGCTCGATTGAGAGCACACGGCGCTCCAGGTCGGAATGGAGCCGGTCAATGCGCTGAAAGGCCGCCTCCGCGCCCCGCCGCCGCTCTTCCAGGCCGGCCAGTTCCGCAGTCACCTGCGCCGCTTCCGTTTGCAGGTTCTCGCGGGTTTGCCGTAGCAGGGCCAGTTGGGCCTGCGACTCATCGAGAGCCGCCTCGGCCGCGCGGTGTTCGTTTTCCAGGCGCAGCATCTCAGCGCGCTTCTCGTCAATGCCGCTTTTCTTAGCCTCGCGCGCGTCCCGGTTGCGCATGGCCTGTGCCGTCCACTCATTGAGTCGCCGCTGGACGCGCTCGGTCTCGGTCTCCATCTGCTTCAACGCAGCGCCCTGGTCGGCGGTCTCGCGCTCGGCCAGCCGCCGCTCTCCGCTGCGCGCCTCCAGTTGCGCGGCAAGCTCTTCGATGGTCCGGACCAGAGTGGAGGCCTCGGTTTCCGCCTGGGTCAAATCGGCATCGAGCCTGGCCATGCGGCCTTCAGCCTCGCGCAACTCGCGCTTCAGAGCCAGCGGGCCCTCGCTGGCCGGCTTGCCGCCGGTCACCGTCGCGTTGTGGAAGCACTCGCCCCCCGGCGTCAGGAAGAAGGCGTGGGGGTGAATCGCCGCCAATCGCCGCGCCTCCTCCGGCTCTTCGACCAGGTAGCTGTGCTTGAGCTTGGGCAGGATCGATTCCAGCGAGCGCCCAAAACCATTCAGAACCCGGATCGAATCCTTGAGCGGGGTCAGGCCGGGAGCGCTGATGGTGTCGTCGCTTTCCTCGAAAAGCGCGGCTTGCTCTGCGGGGTGGATCAGAAAAGTGGCCCGGCCATCAACGCCGGATTTGAGCAGCCGGACTCCTTCCTCGGCCGCCACCCAGCTCTTCACCACCACGTAATTCAGCTCCTCGCGCAGGAACTCGTCCACCACTCCTTCGTGCGCGCCGCTCACCTCCAAAAAGTCAGCCAGCGTGCCCACCGGCGCCATGCCCTCGGCCAGCGCGCCCGGTTTCAGCAGCCGGCGCACCGTGTCGGTCGAGTAGCCGTGATTGCGAATCAGAGATTGCAGCGCATCGCGGCGTCCGGTCACCTTGGCCTGTTCGCCGCGCAGTTGGTTGGCGCGCGTACGCAGGGCGGTTTCTTCCCCGCGATGAGCTTGCAGCGCCTCGCGCAGCGCCCCGATCTCGTCCTCCAGCCGCTTCAGAGTCTCGGTGGCGGAGGCAAAGCGCAGCCGCCCCTCGGCGCTCTGCGCGCCCAGGTTTTCCAGTTCGTTTTGCGCCTGGCCCATCTCGCCTTCCAGCCGCTCCGCCTCGCGTTCCAGGGCCGCCAGGCTCTCCTCGCTCTGGGCCACGTGGTTGCGGGCGTTGCCGGCGAGGGTCAGCAGGTGCATGACATGGCGGCGGTTGGCCTCCAGTTCCCGCTCCGAGGCGAAGACCTCTTCGGCCGCGGCGCGCGCCTCTTGCTGGCGCGCCTCCACCTGCTGGCGAAAGGCCTTGGCCTCGCCGGCCGCCGTCTGCATGAAGGAACCCTGTTGCGTGCGTTCCTCGGCAATCGAGCTCAACTGCGCCCGCGTCTGCTCCAGCTCGGCGGCGGCCCCGGCAATGCGCGCTTCGAGCTCGCTGACGCGCTCGGTGTTGGCCCGCTCCCGCGCCGCGGCCCGCTCCAGCTCGACCACCGCCTGATTGGCCCGGTTCTGCGCCTCCTGGCCCTCGCCTTCCAGCTCGTATCCCCGCCCGGTGAGCGCGTGCTGGCTGGCCTCCTGCTGCTCAATCTCGGCCGCAGAAGCGTTGATCTGAGCGGTCAGGCTGGCGATTTCCGCCTCTAGCCCCGCCTGACCGGCGTCCATCTGCGCCATGCGGCTGGACAGCACGACACGCAGGCGGCCGCGCAACTCGTCGCGGACGGCTGCAAAGCGCTCCGCCTTCGAGGCCTGCCGCTTCAGGCTGTTCATCTGCCGCGCGACTTCATCGAAGATGTCGTCCACACGCGCCAGGTTCTGCTTGGCGCTTTCCAGGCGCAGCTCGGCCAGCCGCTTCTTGGTCTTGAAGCGCGTAATCCCCGCCGCTTCCTCGATGATGGCGCGGCGGTCGTGCGGCATGGAGCTGAGCAACTGCCCGATCCGCTCCTGCCCGATGATGGCGTAGCTCTCCGGTCCCAGTCCCGTGCCCATGAAGATGTCTTGGATGTCCCTGAGCCGGCAGAGCTTGCCGTTCAGCAGGTACTCGCTTTCGCCGGTGCGGAACAGGCGCCGGGTAATCACGATCTCGCCCTTCTGCGGCGTGCGCTGGAACTTGCGGCGGCGAATCTTCAGCACCACAGCCTGCGGGCCCTCGCCCGACCCCTGCGGTGGGGCTGACCTTTCCGGGGGGGCCGAGCCTTCCGCCGCATCCACTTCGATCATCTGCTCCGGTTCGAGCAACTGGCCGGGTTGCTCGCTGGCGATAATCTCCTCGGCTTCGCTGGCTCGCTGGCGGCGCAGTTCGTCCTCGTCCCAATCGGACGGGTCGTCCTGCTCCATCGTCACCAGCGGCTCCACGGGCACCGGACCCTCGTAATTCTCCGGATCGACCATGGTCAGCGTCACCTCGGCCATGCCCAGCGCCTTGCGCTCCCGGGTTCCGGCGAAGATCACGTCCTGCATATGCGTGCCGCGCAGGATCTTGGCGCTCTGCTCGCCCAGCACCCAGCTCACCGCGTCCAGAATGTTGGACTTGCCGCACCCGTTCGGCCCCGCCACCACGGCAATGCCTGTTCCCGGCACGGTCAACTCCGTGCGATCACAAAAGCTCTTGAAGCCGAGGATATGGATTTTCTTTAGTTTCAGCATTTTCTCTCCGGAGGTGCGGGGTTGGCCGCGCTAAGCTTGACGCGCAACGCTCGATAGGTGCAGGTAATCGGACGCCGGAACTCCGGCGCGCGGCAAAGTTCGCCCCTGATTACAGACTTTACGGACCCTGGAGGGCAGGGTCAACGGCGCAAGGGGCGGTTTTTGTGGATAAGGGAGTCCGGAATTCCTCTTCTCTGAAAATCTGCCGAATTTCTCGAAAGATCCCCGAAAATGGTGCAAAACAGGCAGCGTTTTTCCAGAACTTTCCCCTTTGAAATCCGGGATGCTGCCCGATCGATCAGGGCGGGAAGGTTGACATCCCCGGCGGGCGAGGGTATAAATTTAAATTCATCTGATGTCCGGGAAGCGCGGTGCGATTCCGCCACTACCCCGTAACTGTAAGCGCAGAGAACTGAGCACGGAGCCCATGCTCCTGCCACTGAGGGAGACCTCGGGAAGGCTGTTCAGCTTCGGTGAAGCGCGAGTCAGGAGACCGGTCAGATGCCAACCCGGGCTTGATCCAGCTTCGATGGGAAAGCTGGAGAGCGTTCCATGGCCGGCTCACTGCGCCCGGCGACGAGAAAGCTGCCTAATTCAGGGATCCCACCGTCCGGAGTGCAGTTGCGCTCCGCGGTTAGAGGAAGAATATGCAGGAGAGGGACCGCAAGACGGTCACGCTCGTCCTTGGCGGAGTTCGCAGCGGCAAGAGCCGCTGGGCGCAGGAGTTGGCCGGGAAGTGGGAGCGCGTGGCCTATGTGGCGACGGCGCAGGCCATGGACGAAGAGATGCGCAGGAAGATTCGCCGCCATCAAGAGGACCGCCCCAAACACTGGCACACCGTGGAAGAACCGTTGGAACTGGCAGGCGTGATCGCCGGCCGGGCGGCGGAGTTTGACCTTCTGCTGGTGGATTGTTTGACGGTTTTTGTGTCGAATCTTCTGTGGGCTGCCGAGTCCGATCCGGCCAGCATGGAGCCGCGCATCGAGGGTCTTCTGGATGCCTTGCGCTCGCCGGCCGTTCCCCTGATTCTGGTTTCGAACGAGGTGGGCAGCGGAGTGGTGCCGGAGTACCCGTCGGGGCGCAAATACCGCGATGCGCTGGGCGAACTGAATCAGCGCGTGGCGGCGATTGCCGACAACGTGGTGCTGATGGTGGCCGGGCTGCCGCTGGTGCTCAAGGGAAGCCTCGGAGGGATGCAGTGATTGCATTCATGGTGGCGGGAACCCAGAGCGGCGCCGGCAAAACGACGGTTGCCCTGGCGCTGATGGCGGCCTTGCGGCAGCAGGGATTCACCGTGCAGCCGTTCAAGTGCGGACCGGACTTTCTGGACACCGGCCACCACGGCGCGCTGTGCGGACGGGCATCGCGCAATCTGGACAGTTGGATGCTGAGCCGGGAGGCGAATCGCGCCGTCTTTTCGAGCGCCAGCCGCGGCGCAGACGCCGCGATTGTCGAAGGCGCGATGGGGCTCTACGACGGCGCGGTTGGCGAGACGGAAGAGGGAAGCCCGGCGGAGATGGCCAAGCTGCTTGACTTGCCGGTGGTGCTGGTGATCGACGCGGCCAAGAGCGCGCGCAGCATTGCCGCGGTGGTCAAGGGCTTCGAGAGCTTCGATCCGGCGGTGCGTTTTGCCGGAATCGTGCTCAACCGCGTGGGAGGCGAGGGGCACTATCGCCTGCTTGAAGCCGCCATTCGCAGGGTGAGCACAACACCGCTGCTGGGTTATCTTCCGAAAAGCGCCGCCATCGCGATTCCCGAGCGGCATCTAGGTCTGCATACCACCGAAGAGACCACCTCGGCCGAGGACCGGCTGGCCGCATTTGCGCAAGCTGGGCGGGAGCACCTGTATCTGCCCCCTTTGCTGGGGCTGTCCTGGTCCGGATCCTGGTCCGGGTCTGGTGCCGAAGCGCCCGGCAGAGCCGCACGGGCAGCCGGCGCGAAGCAGAAGAGGGTGCGTGTAGGCGTAGCGCGCGACAAGGCATTTTCCTTCTATTACGAAGACAACTTCGACCTGCTGCGGGAGCAGGGAGCCGAGATCGTCCCATTCAGCCCGCTGGAGGACGCCGAGCTGCCGCCGAATCTTGACGGCCTGTATCTGGGCGGCGGGTACCCGGAGCTGTACGCCGAGGAGTTGAGCCGCAATGCCCAAATGCTGGCCGAGGTGCGCGCTTTCGCCGGGCAGGATAAGCCCGTCTATGCCGAATGCGGCGGCATGATTTACCTGGGCCAATCGCTGACGCTGCTCGATGGACGCCGCCACTCCATGGCCGGAGTTTTGCCGCTCGAGTTCGAGATGACGTCGCGGCTGGTCAATTTCGGCTATGTGCAGATGGTCTTCGCCGCCGACTGCCTGCTGGGCAAGAAGGGAACCGCCGCGCGGGGGCACAGTTTTCACTGCTCGCGTGTGCGCGGCGGAGATGCGCTGGCTGCCGCCTACCGGCTCACATATGTGCTCTCCGGACGCGAGGAGACAGAGGGATTTTCGCGCGGCAATCTGCTGGCCAGCTATGTCCATCTGCATTTTCGCACCAACCCGGCGCTGGCCGTTTCGCTGGTCGGGGCCGCGCGCCAGAGCCAGTCCGCGGAGGTGCCGGCATGAAGCGGCTCTGCGCAGCCCTCCTGTTCTGCGTCGTGCTTTCTCCCTGCACCGCGCGCACGGTTACCGACGAGCTGGGCCGGACCGTCGAGGTTCCGGAGCATCCTCACCGGCTTATATGCCTGATGCCGAGCGTGGTGGACGATGTGTACGCGCTGGGAGCCGGGGCGGATGTGATCGGAGTGCCCAGATACACCAAATATCCCGCAGAGGCAGGAACCAAACCCAGTATTGGATTTCCGCTGGCGCCTTCGATCGAGACCATCGTGGCGATGCATCCCGATCTGGTTCTGGAAGACGCCAACATGAGCAGTCCGGACACGCTGCGGAGCCTGGAGCGGCTAGGCATTCCGGTCTTCATGGTGGCGCCGCATCAATTCGAGGATATTTACCGCTCCCTGGCTGCCATTGGACAGGCGCTCAACCGCCAGGAAGCCGCCCGGGAACTGATTGCCAGACTGCATGCGCGCGAGGCGGCAGTGCGGCGGCGGGTGAGCGGCAAGCCGGTGATCAGCGTGCTGATGCCGGTGGGATTCGATCCGGTGATCACCTTCGGCAAACACGCGTTTCTTACGGGACTGATCGCCATTGCCGGCGGGCGCTCGGTGACCGCCGACCTGCCGCAGGACTGGACACAGATCAATCTGGAGGCGGTGCTGGCGCGGGCGCCCGAGGCGCTGCTGCTGGTGCGGGGATCGCAATCGATGCCGGTGGAGCAGATTCTCAACCTGCCGGGATGGTCCAATGTACCGGCGATCAGAAACAGGCGGATTTATTACCTGGACGACCGCATCGAGCTGCCCTGTCCGGTGGTTTTCGATGCACTGGAGGAACTGGCCAAAAAACTTCATCCGTGAGATGGACCGACCATCTTAAAACCGCAATCGAACCACATCTGGATGACCGGGAAGCGCGGTGAGACTCCGCCACTACCCCGTAACTGTAAGCGGTGAGGCGCGGCTTTGATGCCACTGGAGCAGATTCCGGGAAGGCAGCCGGCAGCCGATGAAGCGCGAGTCAGGAGATCGGCCCAGATGCCGCTTCCGAGGGGAAAACGATGCTCCGATTTTCGCGCAAGATCCGTTGGACATGCAGTTTTGTCTTTGCCTTCACAGCTTTCATTCTCGCCTGCCCCGCTTTTACACTTGGAGCGCCGCTTTCCGGCCTTCGCGGCACGGTCTTCGATCCGTCGGGCGCGGCCATCGCCAACGCCAAAGTCGAGTTGCTCGAAAATGGCCTGCCGGCGGCATCTGTCACTGCCGATGCGAAGGGCGGATTTAGCCTTCCGGTGAATTCCGCGCGCGGTTTGCTGCGGGTATCGGCGCCCGGATTCGGCGCCGTGGAAAAGGCGTTCGAGACCGCCGGCGACAGCCCTGAGCTGACCGTGGATATTATCCTTCCGATCGCCTCCCTTTCTCAGCAGATTACGGTGACCGCGACCGGCGCTCCCACGCCGCAGGCGCAGTTGGGCTCCACGGTGACGGTGCTCGATTCCTCCGACTATCAGGGAATGCGCGACATTCAGCAGGGACTGCGCATGGTGCCGGGATTGCAGGTCACCGAGACGGGCCAAGCCGGCGGAACGACCGGCCTCTATATTCGCGGCGGAAGCAGCGATGCGAACAAGGTGCTGATCGACGGAATTCCGATGAACGACATCGGCGGCAATGTGGAGTTTGCCAATGTATCGAGCTCCGCGATCACGCAAACGGAGGTCTTGCGCGGCCCCAACAGCGCGCTCTACGGAGCGGATGCCTTGGCCGGCGTCGTCAGCCTGACCACCGCCCGGGGTAGCACGCCGCTGCCTCTCATCGCCTACCAGGCCGATGGCGGCAACTTCGGAACCTATCACCAGGAAGGCTCGGTGAGCGGAGAGCACAAGCAGTTCGATTATTTCTCGGATTACTCGCGCTTCGATAGCGGCAACGCGCTCCCCGACGACGAATATCACAACGGAACCTTCAGTGGGAACTACGGCTGGCAGCTTTCGCCCACTTCCAGCCTGCGCGCCACGGTTCACGACGACCAGATCGCCAGCGGACAACCCGGCGCAATGCAAATCTACGGCCTGCCCACCGACGCCAAGCAGAGCAATGAAGACGCCTACTTCGGCGTCACCTGGGAAAGCCAGACGACGCCGAAGTGGAACAACCTGCTGCGCTACGGCGGCGTGCGGTTGCGCTCCGATTACATCGAGTTTGCGCCCGCCGGAACCACGCAGGACGGCGGCTACAGCTATCAGGGAGCGCCGGTGACCATCCACGGAGCTAACGGATACACCGTCAGCGGCCAGGCGCAGATATATAACGACGGGCCGCCCTACCCGTACTCGTATGCGCTCTCGACGGACAAGGATTTTGTCTACGCACAATCGGATTATCACTTCAATCCACACCTGCTTGGACTGGTGGCGTTCCGCTATGAGGATGAGCGCGGGTACGCGGTTTCCCCGAGCCCGTTGAATTCGGTCGAGCGCGGTAACTACGACTACACCTTTGAATTTCAGGGCGACATTCGCAAGCGGCTTTTCTACACGGTGGGCAGCGGTTTGGAAAACAACGGGCTCTTCGGCGTGGCCGGCACTCCGCGCGCTTCGCTCGCCTGGAAGGTGACAGACGGCACCAAGCTGCGCGCCAGTTTTGGAAAGGGAATCAAGGAGCCGGCGCTCTACGACCAGATCGAGTCGCTCTATGGAACTCTGGAGAGCCTGGGCGAAGGACAGATCATCGCGCAAGACCACATTGCTCCCGTCGGGCCGGAAAACTCCAGAACCTACGACGGGGGCATCGATCAATATCTCTTCAGCGGCCGCACCCGCCTGAGTCTTTCGCTCTTTCACAACGAATTCACCAATAAAATTGAATACGTCTCGCCGCAAGAACTGCCGTTGATTGATCCCGCCATCACGCTTCCCGAGGCCCTGGAGTATTGGCCCTACGGGGCGGAGGTCAATTCAGAGGCCTATCGCGCGCAGGGAGTCGAGGCGGAGATCGAGTCGCAGGTGATGCGGGATTGGTTTGTTCGCGCCGGTTACACTTACGTGGATGCGCGGATCCAACAGTCGTTGTCCGGCTCGGCTCTCTGCCCGCCTCCGCCCTACAACCCGCTCATCCCCAACGAGCCCTGCTACAACCCGCTCTTTCCCTCGATTCAGATCGGAGCGGATTCTCCTCTCGTCGGCGCGCGCCCCTTCCGCATCGCGCCCCACACGGGCTACTTTCAGGCCGGTTATCGCCACGCAAAGCTCTTTGCCGCCCTCAGCGGGACAATGGTTTCGCGCCGGGACGATAGTGACTTTCTGGAAGAGGGCGACGCAAATTATGGCAACACGATGCTGCTGCCCAACCGTAACCTGGACGCCGCCTATCAGAATCTGAGTTTGGCGGCCAGCTATCAAGCAGAGCGTCATATCGCCGTCGAGGGCAATTTCCAGAATCTGTTGTGCGAGCACGACAGCGAGGCCTTTGGCTTTCCATCGCTGCCGTTCACGTTCCGCATGGGTCTCAAGTTCACGCTGGGAGGAAATTTGTGGTTCTCGAAGTAGCTGAAGAGCAAGCTGGCAGCGCGTATCGGGGCGAACAGGAGCACCGGCAACGGTGGCTGCTTGCAATCCTGTTTGTCTCGCTTGCGCTGGCCATGCTGGCCGCCCTGGGAGTGGGCGCGGTGAGCGTGCCGCCGCGCGCCCTGGTGGAGAGCGTGTTCGGCATTCGGCCGCTCTCCGAAGAACAGCATGTCATTCTCTTTTCCATCCGGCTGCCGCGGATCATCGCGGCTGCCTTGGTGGGCAGCGGGCTTTCCGTCTCCGGCCTGTTGTTTCAGGGACTCTTCCGCAACCCCCTGGCCGACCCGTACGTCATCGGCTCTTCGGGCGGAGCGCTGCTGGGAGCTTCGCTGGGTGTGTTTCTGCTGCCCGCCCTCTCGATTGCCGGCTTCGGGACCACTGCGCTGCTGGCCTTTGCGGGGGCCATGGGCTCGATCTTTCTGGTGTACTGGCTGGCCAGCGTGGATGGCCAAACGCCGGTGGTGGCCCTGTTGCTGGCGGGGTTCGCGGTGAGCACCATGCTGAGCTACTCGTCGTATTTTCTGGAGTCGTTCGATCAAGGGTTCGGACAGGGGATGCATGTCCTCTCATCGTGGCTGCATGGCACCATCACCGAGCCCACCTGGCCGCAACTGGCGATTGTGTCCGCCATGCTGGCGATCGGGCTGGCCGGCTCCGCGCCGCTGGCGCGCCGGCTGAACACCCTGGCGCTAGGGGAAGAGTATGCCATGCATCTGGGCGTTTCAGTGCAGCAGACGCGCATCGCGGTGATCGTCGTCGGATCGGTTCTGACCGCGGCAGCGGTGGCGCTGGGAGGCCTGATCAGCTTTGCCGGGCTGATCATTCCGCATACCATGCGCATGATTCTTGGACCGGACCATGTGCGGCTGCTGCCCTCTACGGCGCTGGCCGGGGCGCTGTTTCTGCTGGTGGCCGATACGGCGGCGCGCACCATCATCGCTCCGTCGGAGCTGCCGGTGGGCGTGCTGACTGCTTTTATCGGCGGACCGTTCTTTCTCTATCTGTTGCGCAAGGCCAGGCGGGAGGTAATGTTATGACGACCTTACTCGAGTTTGCGCGCGTCGGTTACGGCTATGGAAATGGAAACCTCTTCGACGATCTCGATGCGAGGATTCTCCAGAGCGATTGCATCGCACTGGTGGGCCGTAACGGCGTGGGCAAGACCACGTTGCTGCGGCTGGCGGCGGGCACGCTGGTTCCCGATTCCGGCGATGTGCGCCTGAAAAACAAAGCGCTGCGTTCGTTGAAGCAGCGCGAGATTGCCAAATCGATCGCGTTTGTTCCGCAGAATGTCGAGATGCCGTTTCCTTTTACGGTCGAGCAGTTTGTGGAGCAGGGACGCACGCCGTTTCTGAAGATGTTCGGCGGATTGGGCGCGGCGGACCGGGCGTCCGTCGAGCGCGCCCTGGAGTTGACCGACACCTGGTCGCTGCGCTCGCGCATCTTCAACCAGCTGAGCGGCGGCGAACGCCAGCGCGTGAAGATTGCACTGGGCCTGGCGCAGCAGCCGCAGTTGCTGCTGCTGGATGAGCCGATGCAGCAGTTGGACGTCGGACGCCAGTTCGAGATGATGGACTTGATCGTCTCGCTGCGCAGCCAAGGCATTGCGATTCTTGCCGCGATGCACGATTTGAGCATGATCAAAGGCGCGTTTTCTTCCGTGTGGCTGCTGAGTCCCGGTGAAGAGATGATGCAGGGTTCGCCCGACGAGGTGTTGCGGCCGGAGGCCCTCGAGAGCGCATTCAATTGTCCGCCTCGCCACCGTCCCATGCTGGTGGAGCGTACCCGGAGCCGAAAGGAGCTGGCCCAATGAATTCGAGTGATTCTTTTTCTCTTGCCCAAATGCTCGCAGACATCACGCCCTGCGATGAGCGATACACGGCCGAGGCGCAACGCCATCTCGACGACCTGACCAAACCGGTCGGAAGCCTGGGGCGGCTGGAAGCCATCGCGGCGCAGATGTTCACGATATTTTCAGGAAAGCTTTCTCTTCCCTTGCGGCGAGGCTCCTATTGCTTTGCCGCAGATCATGGCGTAGCCGACGAAGGGGTGAGCGCATATCCGCGCGAGGTGACGGCGCAGATGGTGCTCAATTGCCTCCACGGCGGCGCGGCCATCAGTGTGCTCTCGCGGTGCAACGGGGTTGAGCTGACGGTGGTCGATGTGGGCGTCGATGCGGAGTTTGAAGATGCGCCGGGATTCTGCCGCGCCAAGGTTCGCCGTGGCAGCCGGAATATGCACCGCGAGGCGGCCATGACGCACGAGGAGCTGGACGCCGCGCTTGAAGTGGGCCGGCGTCAGGCGCTGAATGCCAAAGACAAGGGACAGAATCTGGTGGCGTTTGGGGAAGTGGGAATTGGAAACACGACCGCTGCCAGCGCGATTGCCATGGTGCTGACCGGCGAGCCGGCCGAAAGATTGACCGGTTCGGGCACAGGGCTCGATGGCGCGGGCATCAGCCGCAAGGCGCGGATCGTGGAAGAGTCGGTGAATCTGCATTTTGGCGCGCGAAAAGATACGCCGGAACCGCTGGAGATCCTGCGCTGCGTGGGCGGTCTGGAGATTGCCGCGATGACCGGGTTCATCCTTCAGGCAGCGTCCAATCGGATGGCCGTGGTCTGCGACGGATTTATCTCGACGGCCGCGGCGGCCGTGGCTGTGGCCATGGCTCCCCAGGCGCGCGGGTATCTTCTAGCCGGGCACTGTTCGGAAGAGCCGGGGCACCGCTACCTGCTGAACTACATCGGACTTACACCGATTCTCAGCTTGAATATGCGCCTGGGCGAGGGGACCGGCGCGGTGTTGGCCATGCCAGTGATTGAATCTTCCCTGCATATATTTTCGGAGATGGCTACATTTTCTTCGGCGGGAGTGAGCACAAAAAGCGAATGAACGGAATCTTCCATGATATTGCGGCGGCATTTCAGTTTCTTACCCGGCTGCCTTTGTCGCGGCTGGCTTACCGGCCAGACGCCCTGCGGCGCTCCGCGAAATTTTTTCCGCTGGTGGGTCTGGCGCTGGGCGCTGCCGATGCGGGAATCTATCGCGTCTTCTCGCCGCACCTGCCCGCGATGTTCGTCGCACTGCTGATTCTGCTCTTTTCGGTTCTGATCACCGGGGGATTGCATGAGGACGGGCTGGCCGACGTGGCCGATGGCTTTGGCGGTGGATGGAACAAGGAGAAAATCCTGGAAATCATGAAAGACAGCCGCATCGGAAGCTATGGCGCACTGGCCATTGTTTTTTCCGTGGTTGGACGCGCGCTGCTGTTGGCCCATCTTCCGCCGGAACGCTTTGTTCCCTATGCGATCTCCGCGGAGGTTCTCTGCCGCTGGACCGTGCTTCCGCTGGGGGCTGCTTTGCCCGGCGCAAGGCAGGACGCGAGCCAGGGCGCGCGCCTTGCCCGCCAGATCTCAGCTGCATCCGTGGCCGTGGGGACGCTGCTCGCGTTCGCAATCGTGGGTTATCTGTTGCGGCTGTCGATGGGTAAACCGGTCGTTGCCGCCGCGGTTGTCACTCTGCTGACGGGACTCTACTACAAGAAGCGCATTGGCGGCATCACGGGTGACTGCTTTGGCGCAACCATCCAGCTGACGCTGGCGGCTGTCTATCTCTGCGGGGTCTGGAACGGATGAATACTCTGATCTTCATCAGACATGGCGAGACGGATATGGCGGGAAGATTCTGCGGCCACAGCAATCCGGAATTGAATCCGGCGGGAGAGCTTCAGATTGCGCTCGCCGCCGAGCAGGCCGCGCGGCTCGGAATCGAGCGCATCTATTCGAGCGATCTGCTGCGCGCCTCCCGGACGGCGGAGGTGATTGGCCGTCGCATCGGTGTCGAGCCGGAGCTGAGAGAGAGCCTGCGGGAAATTTACTTCGGATCGTGGGAAGGTCTTAGCTGGAAAGAAATCGAAGCTCGATACTCGCTGGAAGCGAGCCGATGGATGCAGGAATTTCCTTCGCGAAGCGCGCCCGGCGGGGAAGACTATGCGGCTTTTACGGCCAGAGTCGAGGCGGCCATCGAGCCCCTGCTTCAGGAAGCGCTGCACCGGACGATCGCCGTCGTCACGCACCGCGGGGTGATGCGCTATGTGCTCGCCAGGTTCTTCGCTATTGCCGAGGAGGAAGCCTGGACCAGGACCGCGCCCTACGGGGCCATGGTCATTACCGCTGTTCGCCGGACCGGTTGCGAGGTGCTGCCGTGAGCCAGCAGCATCTTGAAGTGCGGGAGCTTGCCGCGTGGGGTTATGATCCTCAGCCCGGCCGCGGCTCGCTCGCCTCTGAGCAGCTTGAGGATGCGGCGCGTGAAGCGCAACGCCGGTTGGCCATGCGCGAGCCCTATGAAGCGGAATCGCCGGTTTCCGCCGAAGAATGCGGATTTCCCCCCTGCGCGCTTGAAGAGCGGTGCAAGCCGGTTGCGGACAGCGGAGAATTCGAGGCTCTCAACTGGCGGCTTGACCTCGTCGATCTGCGCAAGCTGATAGCCTTCCAGCGCCGCGTCGGATTTGCCCGTGGCGATGGCTTCCAGACCGGAGAGATGAACTCCTGGAGGAATCTTCTTGACTTGGCTCTTCCCACGACTTGTGCTTCGGCGTCTCACGCGTTTTCCGCCGCGCCGGACGGCAAGTCTCTTACCATTCGCACCCTGAGTCCCAATCTGGCGATTCGCTTTGCGCGGGAGCCGGGCAGCCGTCTCGATGCAGTGCGGCTGGTTGCGCAGGTTAGAAGCCCGTTCGTCGAGGTTGCTTCCTATCGCGGGCGATGGTTTCTGCGCGACGGCTATCATCGCGCGTTTCTCCTTTTGAAGCAGGGAATCTTCCATCTTCCGGCCGTGGTTATATGTACTGAAACACTTGCCGAGCTGGGAGCGGTCGGCCAGTGGTTCTTCGCTGAAGATGTCTTGTTTTCCGCGCGGCCTCCGATGGTGACGGATTTTCTCGACGACAAGATGGTGGTTCGTTTTTCCCGGCCACGCGCGGAAAAAGTTGTGCAGATATCAATCCAGGAACTGCGGGAACCCGCGCTGTCGGCCTGCCTGGAGGGGAAGAATCCATGAGCGTTCAAAGAAAGCGAGGAGAGAATGCGCTGGCGGGCCTTGCCGGGGGCAGCCGCTATCTGACGGCCGATCTGCGCGTTGAGGCTTATGGCGCAGTCGATGAGTTGAACTCGACGCTGGGATTCGCCAGGAGCATCTGCGCCAATTCGCAGGTTTGCGAAGCGGTGCGCGATATTCAGGAAACCGTGTTTCGGGTCGCGTCCGCGGTTGCCTCTCCGCCCGCCGGCAAGCGAGCCGCGCCGCTTTCCGCCGCCGATGTGAATCGGCTTCCGGAGATGGCTCATGCTATTCGCGCGAAGGGCGGAATTCTTCCGGATTGGTCGGTGCCCGGTGCGCACATCCAGTCCGCCGCCTTTGAAATGGCGCGCGCCGTATGCCGCCGCGCAGAGCGCTGCCTGATCCGCTTGATGGAGAGCGGGGCGGAGGTCGATGCCCACGCGCTGCCTTATATCGTTCGGCTCTCGGACATGATCTGGCTGCTGGCGCGGCAGGTTGAACTGGACGCTCAAACGGAAGCGCGCGCGCGCGATGAAATGAAAGCAGGTGAGCGATGACGGCCAGGTCCATCATGGTGCTGGGCACGGGCTCCCATGTAGGAAAGTCGCTGGTGACGGCCGCCTTGTGCCGCATCTTTGCGCGAGCAGGTTATCGCGTGGCGCCGTTCAAGGCGCAGAATATGTCGCTGAATTCGGCGGCCACGCCCGACGGCCACGAGATTGGACGCGCGCAGGCGCTGCAGGCCGAAGCCTGCGGAATTGCGCCGTCCGTGCATATGAACCCGGTTCTCATCAAGCCCGGCAGCGACACCGCGGCGCAGATTGTGGTGCGCGGGAAGGTGTGGCGCCAGCTCGATGCGCGCAACTATCAGGAAGTTCGCATGGCCGAGCTGCTGCCGGTCGTGGAAGAGAGTTATCGCATCCTGGCCGCGCAGCACGATGTCGTCGTGCTCGAGGGCGCCGGTTCTCCGGCCGAGATCAATCTGAAAGAGAGCGACATCGTGAATATGCGCATGGCGAAGCTGGCCGATGCGCGGTGTTTGCTGGTGGGCGACATCGACCGCGGCGGCGTCTTTGCTTCCTTGCTGGGAACCTGCGAGCTGCTGGATGAGGAGGAGCGCGGTCGCATTGCCGGATTCGTCATCAACAAGTTCCGCGGCGATGTTTCGCTGCTGTGGCCGGGGATTCGCATGATCGAGCAGCGGCTGGGCAAGCCCTGCGTGGGAGTGATTCCACATCTGCCGGACCTGTCGCTGGACGAAGAAGACAGCGTTGGGTTCGACCGGCGCGGCTCGGTGTTGTGGACGGAGCAGGCGGCGCCCGGGAGAAAGTTGCAGGTCGGCGTGATCGCTTTTCCGTCGATCTCCAACTTCACCGACTTCGACGCTCTCTCCGCGGAACCTTCCGTGGCTCTGAGGCACTTTCACGATCCCTGCGGTTTGGCAGACGCGGATATCATCGTCCTGCCCGGCAGCAAGCAGACCGCGGATGACCTGCACTGGCTGCGGGAGCTTGGATTTGAGCGCGCGCTGCGGGAACACGCGCGCAAGGGGGGATTGATTGTAGGCATCTGCGGCGGCTTTCAGATGCTGGGCAAGGAGCTTCACGATCCGCTTGCCATGGAGCGCGTGGGAAGCGAAGAAGCGCTCGGCCTGCTCTCCGTCAGAACCATCATGGCGCGCGATAAAGTTACCGTTCCCGCGCGCGGAGTTCTCTCCGGCGGCTTGCTCTTCGGCCAGCCGGTTGCGCCGTGCGAGTTATGTGGCTACGAGATTCACCTGGGCACAACGGAATACCTTGACGAAGCCGAACCGTTTGCATTCATCACCCGCCAGGGCGATCGGGAGCCTCCACTGCGCGATGGATGCGTCTCGTTGAACGGGCGCATCTTTGGAACCTATCTGCATGGGATCTTCGATCGCGATTCGTTTCGCCATGCATTTCTGCGCTCCGCGCGCGCATCGCTTCAAATGAGTGCGCCGCAGGAGCTGGTCGCGTGGAATGAGCGGCGCGAGCAGCAGTTGGATCTGCTGGCGGATGCGTTTGGCAGCGCTCTCGATCTGGATGCCATTTTTGATGTGGCCGGCCTGTCGCGTCGCGCGGAGCAGGCCGAGAGGAGGCTCTCCTGATGCGGGCCCGGAAATTCGCCGCGGCTTACGCGCTGGATTGGTGCGTGGGCGACCCGGAATGGATGCCGCATCCGGTGCGGCTGATCGGTTGGGGCATCGGCTCGGTGGAGCGGGTTGCTCGCCGTTTCGGTTCCGGGGCGCGCTTTGAACTGGCCGCTGGCGGCATCGTTGCCATGGGCGTGCCCGCGCTCTCTGCGCTTTGCGCTTACGGCATCTTGAAGGGTGCTCGGAACCTCCATCCGGCGCTTGAAGACGCGGCGGAGTTATGGCTGGCCTCCGCCTGCCTGGGAACGCGCAACTTGCTCGACGAGGCGGCCGAGGTCATCAACGCGCTCGAGAGCGGCGAACTGGATGGGGCGCGCCTGCGGCTTGCGCGCATTGTGGGCCGCGACACGAACAATCTCGATGAAGAGGAAATCTGCCGCGCCGTCGTGGAAACACTTGCCGAAAGCCTCTCGGATGGCATCGTGGCTCCGCTTTTCTACCTGGCCATCGGCGGCGTTCCTCTGGCGATGGCTTACAAGGCCGTGAATACGCTCGATTCGATGATCGGGCACAAGGACGAAAGGTACCTTTACTTCGGCCGGATCGCGGCGCGCGCGGACGACGCGGCAAATTACATTCCGGCGCGCATTTCGGCGCTGCTGCTTTGTCTTGTTGGCGGATGCCTTGCACAGGGCGACGGCCCTCGCGGCGCAAAGACGTGGCTGCGCGACGGCGGCAAACACGACAGCCCGAATGCCGGGCAGGTCGAGGCGGCCATGGCGGGAACGCTCGGCGTCCGGCTCGGAGGAACGAACTTCTACGGCGGCGAAACGATCGAGTGCGCGCGTCTTGGAGGAGAATTTCCGCTTCCCAATCGAAGTGCTGCGCGGAGCGCGTGCAGGGAAGTGGTTCTGGCTTCTCTTCTCGGTTTTGCCGGCGCCCTGTGGTTTGCGTTGAGGCGGAAAAATGCGTGACGAATTTTTACCGGCGCATGGAGGGCAACTGCGGGAATTGGCCCGGAAGTTTGACGTGCCCGAAGCGACGCTCGTCGATTTCAGCGCCAGCATTAATCCCAATCCTCCCTCCGAAGCTCTGATTTACGCGCTCTGCGAAGCGATTCGTGGGCGCAGCATTCTGACCTCCTATCCCGACATGCACTACACCGATCTGAAGCGAGCAATCGCCGCTTACGCCGCGGTGGACATGTCTGCAATCGCGGTCGGCAGCGGTGTAATGCCGCTGCTCGGCGCCGCCGTCCACGCGCTCGGGTTGCACAAGTGCCTGGTTCCGGTCCCGTCGTTCGCCGAATACCGCAAGGTTCTCGCCGTTTGCGGTGCGGAGTGCCACAGCTTTACCGTCACCCCGGAAGCGGAGTTTTTGCCGGACGTCGAGCAGATGGTCCGGGCCTTGAAAGCCTCCGGCGCGCAGGCTGTTTTGCTGGCGAATCCGCAGAGCCCGTCGGGACGGCTGATGCGCGCTGGATCGTTGCTTCAACTCTACGAAGCGGCCTGCGCGATGGGCGCGGCTACCCTGGTGGATGAAGCCTTTATTGACTACGCGCCGGACGAAAGCCTCTGCGGATGGGCGGCAAAGCTGCCCGGCTTGATCGTGCTGCGTTCCCTGACCAAGTTCTTTTCCATGCCTGGATTGCGCGTGGCCTACGCGGTCTCTACTCCGGAGATGAAGTCTCGAATCGAAGAGGCATTGCCAGCCTGGCCCGCGGGTTCGGTCGCCGCGGAAGCTGCGCGCATGGCGCTCGAGGATTCCGCCTCGATTGACGCGGCGCGCGCGGCGAATGTCGAGGAGCGTAATTGGTTTGCAGACCAGTTGCGGTCGCTCGGACTGCGCGTCTTTCCAAGCGCAGCCAATTACCTTCTGCTGAAAATCGATGATGGCCTGGATGGCCTTGAGTTCTGGCGCCGGATGATTGTCGACTATCGCGTCGTCCTCCGGTGCTGTGCAAATTTCGAGGGCTTGAATGAGCGTTACTTTCGCATTGGCGTGCGCGCGCGCCACGATAACCGGATTTTGCTGGAGGCATTCAAAGCGGCGCTGTGCCGTTGCTCCCAGGCGAGTCCGCCACCGGCATAAGTGTGGTTCGCGGCTTGACCCAGGGCGCGGACGAAGCCTGGGATGTTGTAACCATCAGTGAGTTGGCCGCCTCTTGAGTGAGGATGAAGGAGCAAATTCGAATGCGTCGCTGGTATCAATTCTCGTTGCTTTTGTGTGTGCTCTGTTCATCGCTCTCCGCGGCTGCCCAGAACTCTTCATCCCTGCGGGGAAACGTCGCCGACCCTTCCGGCGCGGCAATTGCCGGCGCTCATGTGACTTTGAAAAACACGGCGACAGGATTCTCCAAATCGGCTACGACCGACGCGCGGGGCGAGTACCTGTTTTATCAGGTTCCATCCAGCACCTACACCATCAGCGTTGCGGAAAAGCAGTTTGCCGCTCAGTCGAAGACCGTTGAGTTGCTGGTCGATCAGCCCGCGACGGTCAACTTCAAACTCTCTGTGCAGGCGGTTCATACGGTGGTAACGGTCAGTGGAGAGAGCCAGGGATTGAACTTTGTGGACGCGAGCATGGGGGACGCGGTCAATAACTCGGTCATTCAGTCGCTTCCCATGGAGGGGCGCAATGTCCCCGGGCTGCTCAGTCTGCAACCCGGAGTCTTGTATCTTGGCGATTCGGACACCCCCGGCGATCCGGAGAATCAAAAATACGACAGCCGCAGCGGAGCGTCGGCGGGCGGCCGCTCCGACCAGGGAAATATTACTCTGGACGGCGTGGATAACAACGATCAGGTGAACGGCTACGCCTTTACGGGCGTACTTCGCTCGACGCTTGATTCGGTCGAGGAGTTTCGCGTGGCCACCGCTGGCTATGGAGCCGCCAGCGGGCGCTCTTCCGGCGCGCAGGTCATCGTACTCACCAAGAGCGGAACCAATCAACTCCGAGGCAGCCTGTATGAGTACAACCGCAGTTCGCTGGGCGAGGCTAACGACTGGTTCAACAAGCAGGCCGAGTCCGTGATGGGGTTGGCGAACACACCGCCAAAACTGATTCGCAATACCTTCGGCGCATCGCTCGGCGGTCCAATCGTCAAAGACAAGGCCTTCTTCTTTGTCAATTACGAGGGGCAGAGGACATCGGAAAACCAGCAGGAGACGCTCATCGTTCCCACGGCGTCGATGCGTGGCGGAAGCATCCTGTACCCGGAGGCTGAAACCTCCGCCACGATTACGCTCGATTCTGCGCAGATTGCGGCCATGGATCCCAATTGCGCCGCCAATGGCACCTGCCCTCTGGGAGCAGGCGTGGACCCGGCCGTGCTCACGGTGTTCAACCAGTATCCGCAGCCCAACGGCTTTTCAGCCGGTGACGGCCTGAATACGGCCTCCTACACATGGTCGGCCCCAAACCCGGCGGCGCGAAATACCTACATCGCGCGGCTCGACTACATGCCGTCAAATCGCCAGTTACTCTTTGCCCGTGGCAATCTGCAAGACGACAAGAGCTATAGCGTGCCCCAGTTTCCCGGAGACGCCGCCAGCGCCACGGTCTGGAATAACAGCAAGGGTTTCGCCGTGGGAGACACATGGAATATCTCTCCCCATCTCATCAACGATCTGCGCTACGGATTCACGCGCGAAGGAACGGCCAGCCGCGGCATTGGACAAGGGCAATACGCCAACTTCTACAACATCAGCCCGCTTAACTCCGAGACCAGAACGACAATCGTCGATGTCCCCGTTCATAACATCGTTGACGACGTGACGCTGATCCACAAAGAGCACACGATTCAATTCGGCGCAAACTACCGGCTGATCTACAACCATCGCAACTCCGACGCCTTGTCGTATAACTACGGCTACACCAACGCCTACGCGCTGGCTGACGCCGGCATTGCCAACACCGGTCAGAGCCTTGATCCGGCAGCTTTCGGGCAGCCGGCGGTGGCCGCCGGTTTTGCCGACTCTTATAGCTTTGCCATGGCCAATCTCGCCGGTCTGCTAGACCTGGTGACGACCCAAGCCAATTACCAGATCGCGGCGGATGGAAATTCGGCTGCCTTGCTCTCCGAGGGCGCCATGTTAAACCGCCAGTTCAAGAACAACGAATTTGAGTACTATGTGCAGGACTCGTGGCGCGTGCGCCCGCGCCTGACGCTGACCTTCGGCTTGCGCCATACTTTGTTGCAGACTCCATACGAGGAGCATGGGCAGCAGGCACAACCTACGGTTGACATTGACCAGTGGTTCAAGACGCGCGCGCAGCAGGCATTGCTGGGCAACAGCGTGCAGCCCGACCTCTACTTCGCACCCTCAGGTCAGGCGCGCGGCAGAAAACCTTTCTGGCCGATGCAGAAGGCAAACATCGCGCCCCGCATTGCGATTGCGTTTTCTCCCGCTCCTGCGGATGGGTTCTGGCGCAAACTTTTTGGCGGAGCGGATAAGACCTCAATTCGCGCCGGTTACGGAATCTACTACGACCACTACGGCGAGGGAATCGTCAATCTCTTTGACCAATACGGTTCGTTCGGGCTGAGCGAAAGCATTACCAACCCAACCAATCTGCTGACGCCCGACACCTCGCCGCGCTTTACCGGAATGCACGATCTGCCCACGCCCAGCATCACTGGTACGCCCGACGCTAGGATCACCTATCCGGCTCTGGCGCCGAACAATCCGCTCTGGACGGGCTTCGAGATTGCGCATGGCCTGGACGATCACATGAAGACTCCCTACGCGCATGAAGTGAATTTTTCCATTCAGCGCGACCTTCCCGGCGCATTCACATTGGAAGTGGCCTATATCGGCCGGTTCGGGCGCCACCAGTTGCAGCAGATCGATCTGGCGCAGCCGCTCGACCTGGTCGACCCGGCTTCAGGCCAGGATTACTTTTCGGCGGCCACGCAACTCTCCAAGCAGCAGTACGCGGGCGTGGACGTGGCCAACGTGACACCGATTGCGTACTTTGAAGACATGTTTCCCGCCGCGGCAGGGAACGGCTATAGCGCGACCCAGAACATCTACAATATCTGGCTTCCGGGCAACGAGACCGGGTCGCTCTACGAGCTGGATGTCCTCGGCACGCCCGGAGCAGGCATTCCGGCAAGCGGAGTCCCGGCCACCCGCTTCTGGCCGCGTCAATACGCCAGCCTGTACGCCTGGTCGTCGATCGGAAGCAGCAACTATAACGCGCTCCAGATCACTTTGTTGCGCAGGGCAAGCCGCAATTTCCAGATGGAGTTGAGCTATACCTTCTCGAAATCGCTCGACATGGGTTCCGACGCCGAGCGCACCATGTTTTCTTCCAGCACCGGCACCAGCGCGGGCAGCAGTTTCGGGGCCATCGTCAACTCCTGGAAGCCGCGCTTGAATTACGCCGTCTCGGATTTCGATGTCCGGCACCTGGTCACGGCGAACTGGGTGGCGGAGTTGCCGGTTGGAACAGGAAAGGCGCTGCTGGCGAACGCAAGCCGCGGCCTGGACGAGGTGGTCGGCGGCTGGCAGTTTTCCGGACTCACGCGCTGGACCAGCGGGCTGCCCTTCAGCGTCGTCTCCGGAGCCGGTTGGGGAACGGACTGGGACGAGAAAAGCAACATGATTCAGACGGGGCCAATCAAAACCCGCACGCACCTGGATAGCAACGGGTCCCCGCAAGTCTTCGCCGACCCCACGACGGCGCTCAAGAATATGCGCAATCCGTACCCCGGAGAAGCCGGCCAAAGGAACAACTTTCGTGGAGACGGCTATTTTGGCATCGATGCAGGTCTTTCGAAAACCTGGACGACCGGCGGCAACAGAGGCATCAAATTCGCCTGGGAGGCGTTCAATGTCACCAATTCCGTGCGCTTTGACGTAAACCCGCTTACCTCGTTGCAGAATATGACAACAAGCGGCGAATTTGGTGTCTATGGCGCAACCCTTACCATGAAAAGAGTGCAACAGTTTTCGCTTCGCTATTTGTTCTAAGAAGATGAAGAATTCGGGAGCTTGATTGAGCGCCCGCTGACGAAATCAGGTGTCGAACCGTGTCAACTATTTGACGTTGACACCCCTCCCCGGTTGACATCCTTCACCCCTAGACTTAACTTCTGCGCAGAAAATAAACAACTTACCGTGCACGGGGAGAATATTCACCAATGGAGAGCTGCGTGCATAAGGTGAAGAGGATGCCCGCGGCAAAACGTGAGTTGAGCCTTGGGAAAAAGGCAGATGGAGAACTTTTTGCCGTTTGCCTTCGTTCTGCAACGAAACGAACCGTCACCGAGGAGAAGGTCAAATGGCAAAAGAAACAAAGGAAGCGTTGGGATTGATTGAGACGCGCGGCTTGGTTGCGAGCATTGAAGCAGCCGATGCAATGGTAAAGGCCGCAAATGTGGTTCTGGTCGGGCAAGTCAAGATTGGCGCCGGCCTGGTCACGGTATTTGTTCGCGGGGATGTGGGTGCGGTGAAGGCCGCAACCGATGCCGGATCCGCCGCTGCCACAAAGGTTGGCGAAGTGGTTTCGGTTCACGTGATTCCGCGGCCCCACTCGGATGTGGAGAAGATTTTGCCGGCCACCCCTGAGGTTGTATAGCGAACCGCTTCAGATTACCGCGTAATCGGAAATCACGTGGAGGAATAATCGATGTCAGAATCAGAAGATTTGATCAACAAAGTCTTGCAGGAAGTCATGAAGCGGGCGAGTGCGGCACCTGCGGCCGCTGGCAGCGCGCCCCCGGAGGCCAAGAGTCCTATTGCTGCTTCCGACCTGACGCATCTCACGGAATTCATTGGCGTAGGGGACGGCGACACGCAAGGCATCGTGATTGCCAATCTCGATCCGGCCATTCATGAACTGTTCGGATTCGATCCCAAGTACCGGTCGATCGGCATCATCGGCGGCCGGACCGGAGCAGGGCCGCAACTGATGGCGGCCGATGAGGCGATCAAGGCGACCAATACGGAAGTCATCCTGATCGAAATGCCGAGAGACACCAAGGGCGGAGCCGGTCACGGCAACTTGATCATCTTCGGAGCCGAAGATGTCTCCGATGCCCGCCGCGCAGTGGAAGTGACTCTGGGCTCGCTGCACAAATATTTCGGCGATGTGTATGCCAACAGCCAGGGCTACACGGAAAACCAGTACACCGCTCGTGCAAGCAAGGTCCTGAACAAGGCTTTCGGCGTCCCCGAGGGCAGGGCGTTCGGACTGATTCTGGGCGCACCGGCCGTGATCGGCATGTTGATGATTGACACCGCGGTGAAGGCCGCCGATGTCGAAGTGCTGGGTCTCGGAACGCCAAAGAAAAACACCAGCTTCAGCAACGAAGTCTTTGTGTGGATTACCGGCGACTCCGGTGCGGTGCGGCAGGCTGTGATATCGGGCCGCGAAGTTGGCAACAAGCTTCTTTGCGCGTGGGGCGAAAAGCCGCAATCAGCTGGAACACCGTACATCTAAGGGGGTCTGCAATGGCGAAGAGACAGAAGAGATTCCTAGTGCTTGCCGACCGTGCAGTCAATAAGGACGGCTTCATCAAGGAATGGATTGACGTGGGGCTGGTTGCTATGAACAGTCCCAATGACCCCAAGCCGGGTATCAGGATTGAAAACGGCATGGTGGTCGAGCTGGATGGAAAGAAACGCGATGATTTTGATCTGATCGATTACTTCATCGCCGATCACAGCATTGACAAGACCGTGGCGAACGAAGCGATGGCCATCGACTGCGTGAAGTTTGCGCGCATGCTGGTGGATATCAATTGTCCGCGTGCGGAACTGGTCCGCCTGTCGGCCGGCTTGACCCCGGCGAAGGTGGTCGCAATTCTCCGCGAGCTCAATATCGTTGAGCTGATGATGACGCAGCAGAAGCTGCGCGCTCGCAAAGTGCCGATGAACCAGGCTCACGTGACGAACCTGAAGGATTCGGCTCCGCTGCTGGCCGCAGACGCCGCCGAAGCCGCTTATCGTGGCTTTGCGGAAATCGAAACCACAGTCGGCATTGGACGTTACGCTCCGATGAATGCCCTGGCTCTGCTGATTGGCGGACAGACCGGACGGCCGGGAATCCTGTCTCAGTGCGCGGTGGAAGAAGCGCTGGAACTGAGCATGGGCATGCGCGGCCTGACTCACTACGCTGAGACGATCTCCGTGTACGGCACCGAGCAGGTATTTATAGACGGTGACGATACGCCTTGGTCGAAGGGCTTTCTGGCTTCGGCCTATGCTTCGCGCGGCCTGAAGATGCGCATGACCTCCGGCACCGGTTCCGAGGTGCAGATGGGCTATGCGGAAGGTAAGTCGATGCTGTACCTGGAAATCCGCTGCATCATGGTTGTCAGAGGCGCGGGCGTGCAGGGCATACAGAACGGCTCCATCAGCTGCATCGGAGTTCCGGGCTCTGTTCCGGCGGGCATCAGAACGGTTGTGGCGGAGAATGTGGCTGCCGCGTTGATGAACTTGGAAGTGGCCTCCGGTTGCGATCAAACTTTCACCCACTCGATTGAACGCAACACGGCGCGCATGCTGCCGCTGTTCTTCGCGGGCACCGACTACATCTTTTCCGGTTATGCGGCGGAACCGAACTACGACAATATGTTTGCCGGTTCCACGCACGATGTGGACGATTACGACGACTACCTCGTCCTTCAGCGCGATTTCCAGGTTGATGGCGGCTTGATTCCGGTTACGGAAGAGGGCGTCATCGCGGTCCGCAACAAGGCCGCGCGGGCGCTGCAGGCAGTCTTCGAGGAAGTCGGACTTCCTCCCATCACCGACGAGGAAGTGGAACTGGTGACTTATGCGCACGGCACCAAGGACATCGGCGACCGCAATGTTCCCGAGGACCTGCGTGCGATCGACGATTTCATGAAGCGCGGCAGCACCGGCCTGGACATCGTACGCGCCCTGGCCAAACGCGGCTTCAAGGATGTTGCCGACTCCGTGCTGCGGATGCAGATCGGCAAGGTCGCTGGCGACTATCTACAGACTTCCGCCGCTTATACGGACAAGTTTGAGGTGGTGAGCGCCGTCAACAACGCGAATGACTACGAGGGACCAGGCACTGGATACCGACTCGAGGGAGACCGCTGGGAGATCCTGAAAAATATCCCGCAGGCGATCGACCCCAAGGACATCTAGGGCAGGAGGCTTGAATCCATGCAAATCACGGAAGAATTGGTAAAACAGATAATCCTGGATGTGTTAAGGGAATCGCCGTCGGAAGGACAGCCTGCCCAGCGCCAGGACGTGAAAGTTCCACCTCTTTCCTTCAAGGAACTCGGTACGGCGAAGCCCGGGACCGACAGAAATGAAGTGGTGATCGGCGTGCCGCCTGCTTTTGGCACGGTGATGACCAAAACGATCATCGATATTCCGCATCACGACGTCCTGAAAGAGTTGTTTGCGGGTATCGAAGAAGAAGGACTCAAGGCGCGACTTGTCCGCGTCAACCGGACTGCGGACGTGGGCGCCATCGCCCATGATGCTGCCCTGTTGAGCGGTTCGGGGATCGGGATCGGAATTCTTTGCCGGGGGACCACGGTGATCCACCAGCGAGACCTCGAGATTCTCCAGAACCTGGAGCTCTTTCCGCAGTGCCCGCTGGTCGACCGGGAAGTTCTTCGCGCGATTGGACGCAACGCGGCCAAGTACGCGAAAGGCGAACAGCCCGCTCCTGTAGCGTCGCGCAATGATCCGATGGCTCGTCCCAAGTACCAGGGTCTGGCCGCATTGCTCCATAACAAAGAGACTCAGTATGTGAAACTTGGAGCTCCGCCCACGGAACTTTCCGTGGAGCTCTGAGCGGAACGAGGAGGTAGGATTCATGGCTCAACAGGGGACTGAAATTTCTCCGGAACAGATTGCGCAAGCTGTCAAACGCGTTCTCGCTTCGCTCAATGAACCGGCGGGGAAGAGCGCCAGCACGGGAAGTCCAACAAGCGCCGGGCAACTCGACGCGAAGAAGGATTACCCGCTTGCCATCAAGCGGCCCGATCTGGTGAAGTCCGCGACTGGACTGGGACTCAAGGACATCACCTTGGAAAAGGTCGTGGAAGGCAAGCTTTCCTTCGACGATATCAAGATTCACCCTGACACTTTGGAGTATCAGGCGCAGATTGCCATCAGCGCCGGACGGCCCCAGATTGCAAGTAACCTGCGCCGCGCTGCGGAGTTGACCAAGATTCCCGATGCGCGCGTGCTGGAAATTTACAATGCTTTGCGGCCTTACCGGTCAACCAAGCAGCAACTGTTGGACATCGCCAGCGAACTGGAGTCGAAGTATCAGGCAAAGCTCTGTGCGGCTTTCGTTCGTGAAGCGGTGGTTGTGTACGAAAAACGGGGAAGAATCAAGCAGTAACTCAAGGGTGCCAGGGAATGGCTTATATCGCCGGTGTGGATGTTGGGAATAATACGACGGAGGTTGCCATCGGGCAACTCTCCGGCAACAGGCAGGTCCGGTTTCTGTCCAGTTCGATGGTGCGAACAATTGGCATCAAGGGAACGCTGAGCAATGCGATGGGAATCATCGACGCCCTGGACCAGGCGTTGAAGCCGCTGGGAATTCAGCGGAAAGATCTGGGCGTGGTGCTATTGAATGAGGCCACGCCGGTCATCGGCGATATAGCCATGGAAACCATTACAGAAACGATCATCACCGAATCGGCGATGATCGGCCACAATCCCTCCACTCCGGGCGGACAGGGATTGGGTCTGGGCCAGACGATCGGCATTGCCCAGTTGGAAACGGTTCCGGTGGACGACACGGGGTGGGTGGTGATCATCCCGGGAACAAGCGAGTTTGAGAGCGCGTCCGCGGGCCTGAACCGGGCATTGTCCAGAGGCTTGAAAATTACCGGAGCCATCGTGCAGAGAGACGATGGCGTGTTGATCAATAACCGCCTTCCCCATCCAATACCCATCGTGGACGAAGTGACATTCATTGACCGGGTGCCGGTTGGGATGCCGGCGGCAATCGAGGTTGCGCAGCCGGGGCGCACCATCGAGAAGCTTTCCAATCCCTTCGATATCGCCACCCTGTTCCAGCTCAACCCGGACGAGACGCGCAAGATAGTTCCGATTGCCCGTGCTCTGATGGGAACCCGCAGCGCGGTGGTGATCAAGACTCCCAAGGGAGACATCGAAGAGCGGCGCATTCCAGCGGGAAAGATCATCCTGATCGGACACAAGCAGAAGGCCGAGGTTCCAGTGGATCAAGGAGCCGAAGCCATTATGGAAAAGGTGGCCGCGGTCTATCCTCTGGAAGAGGTCCAGGCCGAGGCCGGAACCAATGTCGGGGGAATGTTTGAACAGGTTCGCAAGGTGATGGCCGACCTGACCGATCAACCGGTAAGCAGTATCCGGGTGCAGGACATCCTGGCCGTCGACACATTCAAGCCGCAGCACATCCTGGGAAGCCTTGCCGGGGAGTATGCGCTGGGAAATGCTGTGGGTCTGGCCGCCATGGTTCATACCCAAAAGCTCCCGATGCAGCGGCTGGCCAGAAAGCTAGAAGAGGAAATCGGGGTTCCGGTCGTTGTGGGCGGAATTGAGGCGGAGATGGCGATTCGCGGGGCGCTTACGACCCCCGGAACCGAGCCGCCCCTGGCCATCGTCGATGTTGGAGGCGGTTCGACCGACGCAAGCGTGATCAATGCGGCCGGAGAAATCCGTAGCACCCATCAGGCTGGCGCGGGCGATATGGTGTCCTTGCTGATCAACACCGAGCTTGGCCTGGAAGACTTCGAGATGGCGGAAAACATCAAGAAATATCCGCTGGCGAAGGTTGAAAGCCTGTTTCACATGAGGCATGAAGACGGCTCGGTGCAGTTTTTCAATCGACCGCTGGATCCGAGGCTTTTCGGGCGGGTGGTGGTGCTCACGCAAGACGGTCCGGTTCCGCTGGACAGCAAGATTCTGCTCTCAAAGATCGTCGATGTGCGCCGTCAGGCGAAGAAAAAAGTATTTGTTGTCAATGCTCTCCGTGCGTTGCAGAGGGTTGCGCCCGCAGGCAATATTCGCTTGATCAGCTTTGTGGCGCTGGTGGGCGGATCGGGATTGGATTTCGAAATTCCGGGCATGATCTCGGATGCTTTGCTGGAGTACGGCGTTGTGACTGGCAGAGCGAATGTTCGCGGCACCGAGGGGCCGCGCAACGCAGTGGCAACCGGACTGGTACTGGCTTATGCGCAAGCCTCCAAGGGGGAGTGAAAATGGCTGAGCTCTCTCTGGCAGCAGGAGACAGAAGACCGACGGTTAGAATCGTCGCTTGCCATGCCAGCGAGCGCGACCTGCAGCCGATTCTGTGGGGATTGGAAGAGGAAGGAATTCCGGCGGAGGTTGAGATTGCGCTCGATGGCGATGCTGCGACGCTGGCAAAGCAAGCCGCGCACCTATCTTCGCTGAATGTTGGAATTGCACTGGAAGGGATCAAGGACGAGATCGTGCTCCACCATCGCGATCTTGAAGGCGAGTCTCCGTTATTCAGGTTGGCCATGCGGGATGCGGGGGCAGTGCAACTGCGAATCCTGGGTGCGAATGCAGCCCGGCTCGTCAAAGGAGACCCGCTGATTTTTGAAAAGAATGAGCCTGTGGAGAACAGAACTGGCAATCCGTCCGCCGGCGTGGGAATGAACTCGAATCAAACCGTCGATCTGGTTGTTCGTGCAGTTCTCGAACTGCTGGCGAAAGAATAGGACGATCTCATGGAAGTACGAAGCCTGGGACTTGTTGAAACTCGTGGATATGTGGCGGCAATCGAAGCCGCAGATGCGGGCGCAAAGGCGGCTAACGTCGAGGTGCTCGGCTGGGAAAACGCGGATGGCGGCCTGATCACCATCCGGTTTGCAGGAGATGTGGCTGCGGTTCGCGCCGCCGTCACTTCCGCTTCCGCTGCTGTCCAACGAATCGGCAAAGTTTACGCTGTGCATGTGATTGCGCGCCCGAGCGGTCAGCTGGGTGTTATTTCCCACGGCATCATATGTAATAGGAAAGTCCCCCCCGAGCCTCGCGATGGTCATCCGGGGCAGGCAGCAGGAAAGAACGACGTTGAAAGGCCCTTGCCGCCAGAAGTTCCGGTAGAAGTCGTGGAGCCGGTCAAGGCTGTGGAAGATCTTCTTCCGGACAACGAGGTAGAGCAATTGCAGGCGCCGCAACCGCAAGTTGCGCCGGAGCCTCCCGTGGAAGCACCCGCACCGGTTGAAAAGCCAGTGGTAGCGCCAACAGCGATCGAAAAGCCAGTGGAAGCGGCAGTGCCGGTCCAAAAAGTTGTAGAAGCGCTCATAGTGGTCGAAAAGCCTGTGCCAGCGCCAACAGCGGTAAAAACCATTGCACAGGAAGTGGCTCCCAAGAAAGCGCCGGTTGTCGAAGCCAAGCCAAAGGCCGCCATCACTCCAGAGCCTCCCAAAGCAGTCCAAAGCGAAAAGAAACCGCTGGCTGAGCCGGTGAAAAGCGCGCCGCCGCAGCCGAATCACGAGCTTCCTTCCAGAACCCCCGGCGCATTAAAAGGCCGGCGCAAGGACAAAGCTCAAAAGGGAAGAGGAAAACCCAGGTTTTAGCGAATGAGATGTCGTTTCAGGGAGGAGATTGCCCTGGTTCTCATCCATCAAGTCTTAGCCAGAACCCTCGATGCTTTTTCACAGTGAAGTTTGAGGGAAGCCAATTTCAAAGGAGTGTACCGTGGCAGAGCTTCGCGCGTTTGTTTATCTGGATCGCTTGCAGCCTCAGTTCACCGCCTATCTAGGCGCGAATATGAGGGGCTATCTACCCGTGGTCGGCATGGCCGCAACGGTCATTGAAATCGCCCCTGGATTGGCGATCAATCAGGTGGCCGACGCAGCATTGAAATCTGCATTCGTGCAGCCCGGGCTGATGGTGGTCGAACGTAGTTTCGGCGTTCTGGAATTTCATTCCAAGACTCAGGCGGATGTTCAGCACGCAGGCCTGGCCGCGCTCAAGTGCCTGGGGGCGAATCTGGAAGACAGGGTCAAGCCGAAGATCTTCAGCTCGGAGATCATTCACAAGGTGAATGACTATCACACCCAGATGGTGAATGTGTCCCGCCTCGGCTCGGTGCTGATCGCGGGGCAGGATATGTACATCATGGAAGTGGCTCCGGCTGGTTATATTGCGCTGGCCGCCAATGAGGCGGAAAAGAACGCTCAGATCACGCTGGTCGATTGCAGATTGTTCGGAGCGGTTGGAAGGCTTTATCTCGGCGGCAAGGAGTCGGATATCGCGCGTGCGGCCATGGCGGCCGAGACGGCGATCATGAATGTCGTGGGCGTCGAAGGAAAGGTCTAGCAGTCCGCGCTCGCTTCGGATTGCGATGCGGAGCACGAACGATCGCTCCTTTGAAAACCTCGCATCAAGCGTTTTTCACAGCTCAAGAAAGTAGAGAGAATGCATCGATGATCAACCCTTCAGCCAATCAGCTCTTGAATACCTTTACGGCGGCTCTGGAGCTTGAAAAGGGTGGGAGACACGACGGTAAGTTTTATGCGGGGGTGGACCTGGGAACGGCCTACATTGTTACAGCGGTTGTAAACAGCGAAGGCGTGCCGGTGGCGGGAGCCATCACGCGCAGCCTATCGAGCATTCGGGACGGACTGGTGCTGGATTACATGGGTGCGATCCGCTTCGTCCGTGAACAGGTGCAGGCAATTCGGGACGCGGGTTTTGCGATCGAGGTCGCCGAGGCCGCCTATCCTCCGGGAACCATGGGCGCCAACGCCAAGGCCTTTGCAAATGTTCTTGAGGCGGCCGATCTTCATGTGACAGGTTTGATCGATGAGCCGAGCGCCGCGGCGCTTGTGTTGGGCATCACCGAGGGCGCGGTGGTGGACATCGGAGGGGGAACAACCGGAATCTCGATTCTGCACCATGGCGAAGTCGTTTACACAGCCGATGAGGCCACGGGAGGAACGCACCTGGACCTGGTTCTTGCAGGGAATTTCCATATCAGTGTCCAGGAAGCGGAAAGAATGAAGACGGATGCGTCACGGCAGCGCGACCTGTTTCCCGTGGTTCGGCCGGTCTTTCAGAAGATGGCGAGCATCGTCAACCATCACTTGAAAGGTCACCATGTGGAGACGCTCTACATGGTTGGGGGAACCAGTTGCTTCCCCGGTGCCGTGCAGGTGATGGAAGAAGAGACTGGACTTGCTGTTGAGCTTCCCGATAACCCACTGCTGGTTACGCCGCTCGGCATAGCCCTGTCTTGCTGCCGGCGTAACCGGGAAGCGGCTTGCACCGCGGCCGAGAGCGGTCGCGGCAGAAACGGAACCGGAAAGAGCAGAGAACGGCAGAGGGTGCAATGACGGACGAGCAGATCGAAAGCATTGTCACGGAAGTATTGCGGCGGTTGTTGCCGAAGATGGGTGCGGACGGCTCGCGGGGAACGGTTCTTGTCGTGCTGACCGGAGCAACGGTGCGTTACACCGAGGCAGTCGATCAGTTGCGCGGGCTGATTCAGCAAGGATTTGAGCTTCAACTGGTGTTTTCCGATATGGCGGAACACCTTTACGGTTCGTGGATGCGCGGCCAGCTTGCGGGCTTTCCGCACTGGAGCCATTGGACGGACTACGGCTGGCTTCGCTCCCTGCGGGAAGCGCGGGCTGTTGTGGTGCCGTTGATGAGCGTGAATACGCTCTCCAAACTCGCGTTGCTGATTGCCGACAGCCAGACCGGAAACCTGATTCTGCACGGCCTGTTTATGGGCAAGCCGGTCATTGTAGCCAGCGATGGCGTGGAAAACGATCAGCCGGATCGCGCGCAACTGGGGTTTGACAAGGGACTCCCCGCGCTTACCCGGGTGGTCGATGAGCGCTTGAAGATCATCGCGGGCTACGGGTGCAAGGTGGTCGGCGTCGGCCAGTTGAATGCGGTGCTTGGGGCTGCTCTGCCAAAAGCTCCGGCCCAGGAGGCACAGGGCGCCCAAGAGCTTCCGCGGAGCGCAGAAACGAAACGCGCGCTGGTCAGGCATGAATCGGCCTTGATCACCGCCGGCGATGTGTTGGAGGCGCACAGCCGGCAGTTCGACCTGTGGTGCGCCGCCAAGACGCTGATGACTCCGCTGGCGCGTGACCTGGCCGCGAAACACGGAGTTTCCATCGTGCGGGATCAGAGCTGAGAGAAAGCGAGGAAACGGCAAATGCTGATAGCGCGGGTCATTGGAACGGTGGTTGCTTCACGCAAGCACGAGCGGCTGGTGGGAAGCAAGATTCAGATTGTGCAGCCCCTGGAGCCTGACGGGGAGACGGCGAAGGGGGATACTCTGGTGGCCGTGGATGCGGTTGGCGCCGGAGTGGGAGAGCTGGTGCTTCTGGTGCAAGGCAGCAGCGCGCGCATGGCTTTGGACAATGAGTCGTGCCCCGTAGACGCGACCATCGTCGGTATTATCGATCAAATTGATGTTGAGGAGTGACAATGCAGCGCAACCATTTCTTGGATAAAGGGAGAATGTCATGAACATCTATACGCGCAAGGGAGACAGCGGCAACACCCGCTTGTTCACCGGGGAACAGGTAACAAAGGATGACCTGCGGGTGCAGACCTATGGGACACTGGACGAATTCCAGGCGCAGCTTGGAATGGCCCGTTCCCTTATGCAGGATCAAAAGCTTGCTTGCATCGTGTATGGGATTCAGCAGGACATTTCTTCAGCCTGTGCCGAGCTGGCTTCCAATCCGGAGACGTTTTCCCGGCTGAAGCGGCGAGTCGGCCAGAAAGAGGCGGCGGAGCTGGAAAAGCACATTGACGCACTGGTTGCGGCCTACGGCCTGCCGGATGGGTTCATCATTCCGGGCAGATCGAGCGAAAGCGCCGCCGTTCATGTTGCACGGACGGTTTGCCGGCGGGGCGAGCGGCTGATCGTCATGCTGAATCGGGAGGTGAAGGAATTCGATGATCTGCTGGTCTATTTCAACCGCCTCTCGGATTTCCTGTTTGTGCTGGCCTGGTCGCTGGAGGTGGTCTGCGTGGTAAGGAACGTGGCCTGCGAAGTGATGAAAGACAACGCCAAATGAGAAGCCGTTCGAGATGCGTTCCTCACGCGGTGGCACAGATTCTAGCCGGCGCATCGCAGGCCGCGGCGGTAGAACTGGGCATACCGATGGCCATCGCGGTGGTGGACGCTGAGGGCGGAGCGCAATTGTTTACGCGCATGGACGGCACCCTGCCGGTGAGCAGCGAGCTTGCCGTTTCGAAAGCCTATACGGCGGCGATTCTGCGGATGAGTTCGGCAGAAGTCGGCAAGCAGGCTCAGCCGGGAGCGGCGCTTTACGGAATCGAAAGCACCCACAATGGGAGAATCGTTCTCTTCGGTGGAGGACTTCCTCTTTACTTGAACGGAGAAGTCGCGGGAGCGGTTGGCGTAAGCGGCGGCAGCGTGGAGGAAGACATTGTGGTTGCGACGCCGGCCGTCGAGTTATTGCAGAAGATGGAAAGATGGTCCGGAAAAATCAAGGCCCTGCTTCCCGACCTGGCGGTCAAGCCGATGGATATGGAAAAGGTGAAGGAAATGCTGTGGCATTGTCTGGAACAGGATCGTTCACTGGTCCCCGAGGGGGAAATTGCCGCCCTGGTCGGCGGAATATGCCTGGCATTATCGTAATCGGAGCTTGCGCCGCGGATTTAAGAGTGGGATGGGTAAGTTGCAATGAGTCATGTTGTGCTTTATGAGCCGGAAGTCATTGGCGAGATTCGAAACGGGAGAATAATTGATGGCGAGCCAAGAAGAACTGCTGACAAACCTGGTGAAAAAAGTTCTCGAGAATATGGTTCAAGAGAGCGATACGAAGGTCAAAGCTGAAACGGGGAACGGCGCTGTATCTGGAGACGGAATCTTTGATTCGGTCAACGAAGCTGTCGAAGCCGCCGTGGTTGCGCAACAGCAGTATATGCTCTGTTCCATGGCCGACCGCCAGCGCTTTGTCGAAGGAGTCCGGGAAGTGATTCTGCAGCAGGACAACCTGGAGAAGATTTCCCAAATGTCGGTGGATGAAACCGGCATGGGCTGCTATGAGCACAAGCTCATCAAGAACCGACTCGCCGCCGAAAAATCTCCCGGCACCGAAGACCTTACGACCGAAGCGGTCAGCGGAGACAATGGCCTGACGATCACGGAACTGTCGCCTTTTGGAGTGATCGGCGCCATCACGCCCACAACCAATCCCACGGAAACGATCATCTGCAATTCCATTGGGATGCTCGCGGCCGGCAACAGCGTCGTCTTCAGCCCCCATCCGCGGGCCACACAGGTTTCCCTGGTGACCGTGGAACTGATTAACCGGAAGCTTGCGTCTCTGGGCGCACCGGCCAATCTGATCGTCATGATGCGCGAACCGTCGATCGAAAACAGCAACATCATGATGGCTCATCCGAAGATCCGGATGCTGGTTGCCACCGGAGGCCCGGCCATTGTCAAGATCGTAATGTCCACCGGCAAGAAGGCCATTGGCGCGGGCGCCGGCAATCCGCCGGCCGTGGTGGACGAAACCGCGGACATTGAAAAGGCTGCGCGCGACATCGTGAACGGGTGCAGCTTCGACAACAATCTCCCATGCATCGCGGAAAAAGAGATCATCGCCGTCAATCAGATCGCCGACCGTCTTATCTGCAACCTGAAGAAAAACGGCGCGTACGAAGTGAAGGACCCGGAAATTCTCAAGAAGCTGGAGAAACTGGTGCTCACCGCCAAGGGCGGTCCGCAGACCTCGTGCGTGGGCAAGAGCGCCGTCTGGCTGCTTCAGCAAATCGGCATTGCGGTGGACGCGAGCGTCAAGGTGATTTTGATGGACGTGCCCAAGGAACATCCCTTTGTGCAGGTGGAACTGATGATGCCGATCCTGCCGCTCGTCCGGGTGAACGACGTGGACGAGGCCATTGCCGTGGCTGTCGAAGTGGAACACGGCAACCGTCATACCGCCATCATGCACTCCACCAACGTGAGCAAGCTGACCAAAATGGCCAAGCTCATCCAGACCACGATCTTTGTGAAGAACGGTCCCTCCTACGCGGGCATCGCGGTAGGCGGGGAAGGCTACACCACTTTCACCATCGCCGGCCCTACCGGCGAAGGGCTCACCTCCGCCAAGTCGTTTACGCGCAAAAGAAAATGCGTGATGGCGGAGTCGCTCAATATTCGCTGAGCCGTCCGAAGTGCGGCGCTTTTCAGGGGAAGGGAGGAACCCGTCATGAATGCCCAGATCATCAACATTCCAGCGGTTCTTCTCCCCTGCAATCGCGCAACAGTTTCAGGGCCAGATGCAGCCTGCTCTCGCTTCGCCAGAGATGCCCGGTTTTGCTTTGCCGCTGACGGGCAAGATGGTCGAATTGGATATGCAGTCGGCGAGCTGCGCACTGCAAATTTTTCCGGAAGAGACAGGGCTCTGCCCTGAAGGAGGAAGAGATGATGAATGATGGGCAGATCGCCGCGGTCGTGACAAAGGTCCTGGCGGAGTTAGGCAGCCCCGCGAAGACGCCGCAGTCGGCGCCTTCCGTTCCAGCGCAAAACGTCGCAGCGGGTTCGGTCGCAGAGACCGCTGCCAGCGCGCTGAGCGGCCGCGGTTCTTCCAGCGATGGACTCTTCGATAGCGTGGACGAAGCCGTCGAGGCCGCCGTCCTCGCGCAAAAGCAATTGATTGGGATGACCTTGGAGCAGCGCAAGGAAATCATCGCCTCGATGCGCAAGGCAGTGCTGGAAAATAACCGAAAACTGGCCGAGTTGGCGGTTTCCGAGACCAAACTGGGACGGGTCGAGGATAAGATCCGGGAAAACATTCTGTGCGCCTGCAAGACCCCCGGAGTGGAAGACATCCAGACAACTGCGCTCAGCGGCGACGATGGACTGATGTTGCTGGAATATGCGCCGATGGGAGTGATCGGAGCGCTGACCCCGATCACCAATCCCACCGGGACGCTGATCAACAACAGCATCGGCATGATCGCGGCCGGAAACTCAGTGGTCTTCAATCCTCATCCCAACGCCAGGCAGACGAGCGCCGCGGTCGTCCAGGTGATTCACAAGGCGATCGTCGATGCCGGCGGACCCGCCGGATTGGTGGCTCTGGTGCGGGTGCCGACGCTTGATACCGCCAAGGAATTGATTGAGCATCCCAAGGTCATCATGCTGGTGGCGACCGGCGGCAAGCCGGTGGTGCGCGTGGTGCTCAGCTCGGGCAAGAAGGCGATTGGCGCTGGAGCCGGAAATCCTCCCGTGCTGGTCGACGAGACGGCCAATATCCGCAGAGCCGCTCAATGCATTGTCGACGGCGCAAGCGTGAACAACAATATCTTCTGCATTTGCGAAAAAGAGGCGATCATCGTCGAGGAAGTGTATGAGACGCTGATCAAGTTCATGCAGGAGACCGGCAAAGCTTATCTGCTGACGGCCGAAGAAGCGGACCGGGTGACCAAGCTGGTGGTCAAGGACGGCAAGATCAACGCTCCTTATATCGGCAAAGATGTCCAAATCATTTTGCGGGACGCCGGGATTCAGGTCAATGACGCGTGCCGTCTGGCCATCTTCCGCGCGCAGCCGGATCATCCACTGGTTTGGAAAGAGCAGATGATGCCCGTGCTTCCGCTGGTTTGCGTCAAGGACTTCGATGCGGCGGTTGAATTTGCTGTCAAGGTGGAGGGCGGAAACCGGCACACCGCAGTCATGCACTCGACCAATGTGGAGCACATGACAAGGTTTGCCCGCGCGATCCAGACGACGATTTTTGTAAAGAATGCGCCCTGTTATGCGGGCATCGGCCTGGGCGGCGAGGGACACACTTCGTTTACCATTGCCGGCCCCACGGGCGAGGGACTGACCTCGGCGCGCAGCTTCACCAGGCAGCGCCGCTGCACGCTGGTCGAGTCGTTCCGGATCATTTAGCAGAGGGGTATGGCCGGGCCGCGCGAGAGAGCTTTGGCGCGGCCCGGAGTTGAATCGTTTGCGGTATCCGGCAACAGAATGAAGCTCCTGGCGGCTCGACTGAAATGAACCGATCCTACTGGTTGCCAGCCCTGTTACTTGCATTGTCGAGCAATCTCGACAATGTTGGCGTGGGTGTCGCCTATGGCATCCGCCGAGTGTGCGTTCCATTCGCTTCCAACCTGGTGATTGCCTTGATCACCGGCATCGGTACGCTGGCAGCCATGCTGGCGGGCAAGACCATCGGCAGCTTTCTGGAACCGCGCGTTGCTCATCTCCTGGGAGGAGCCCTGTTGACAGGGCTGGGAATCTGGGTCGCGTTTCAGGAATCGCGCGCAATTGTCCAACGCGAATCCCCGCCACACGCAGGGATGAATCGAAGGATTCGCGGAGCCAGTCTGGTCAGCCGCATTGGAACGATTCTCGACAACCCATTCAGTGTTGACAGGGATTTTTCCCGGCACATTGATCGAAAGGAAGCATTGCTGCTGGGATTTGCTCTTTCGCTCAACAACGTGGTGAACGGCGTTGCCGCCGGGATCGCGGGATTGGATCCGCTGCCGGTCACAATTCTGGTCTGCATCTTCAGCGTCCTGACCATTTGGGTGGGCATGAGCGCGGGCTATCGGTTTGGCGCGCGGGCCACGGGCCGCTTTCCCGGCGTGATTTCCGGATTGCTTCTCATCGCGCTCGGGATCTACCAGTTCCTTCCTTGAGAAAAAGTCGATTTTGCTGAAAGTGACCAAAGTCGCTGTGCGGGAGTGTGGCGCTCGTTCATGCTCGAAGAGTAAGGAGATCATCATGACCACTATCGCACAGACCGTTCGCGAGATCGCTCTCAACCAACCTTCCTCCATCCGGGTCTTCGAGCGCTATGGAATCGACTATTGCTGCGGCGGGCGCAAGGCACTTGCCGAAGCCTGCCTGGCTACCGGCGTCGAGGTTGAGGCGGTGATTGCCGCGCTCGAGTCCGCGGCCCGCGTCTCAGCTCCCGCTGCTGAAGACTGGCAGAAAAGGAGCATGGAGGAGATCACCGTCCACATCGCAACCACGCATCATGCGTATGTCAGGCGGGAATTGCCGCGACTCGCCCTGCTCGCGGAAAAAGTCGTCGATCGTCACGGCGCCGCACGAGCCGAACTGCCTGCGATTCAAGCAGCGCTGGCCCAGCTTGACAAGGAACTGATCGACCATCTGGCCAAAGAGGAAGCCGTTCTGTTTCCCTACATCGTCCAATCGGAGCGCGCCTCCGCCAAAGGCGCCGCCAGGCCCGCCACTTGCTTCGACACGGTTGCCCGCCCCATCGCAATGATGACCCAGGAGCACGATGCGGCCGGCGCGCTGATGGCCACGATGCGGCGTCTGAGCAGCGATTTCACCGCACCCGAGGACGCCTGCCCGACCTATCGCGCCTTCTATGACGGGTTGAAAGAGTTCGAGCAGGATCTTCACCAGCACATTCACCTGGAAAACAACATCTTGTTTCCGCGTGCTCTCCAGTTGGAATCGAGCGCGGATGGACCCCGGTAAATCCACACCGGATACCCCCCTGGGGTAGGGGGAGGGGGGGGTAGTTTTCCGCGGTTTGCTGTCCGCTGCTCGTATCCCCGGACTTCTGTCTGCTTTAATGGTGCGCCGGCGGAGGGGAATTTTATGCAAGGCGTGGGGAGGAATTTTGTGGTTCCCAGCCACCTGCCACCTGCGGTGGGGCCAACTGCGCTTCGCGCCTGGGGGGTGCCCCAGGTCTCAAAAGCGAGACCTGGGGCACCCCGTCAGCTGTGGATGGTCAGATGCGGGCCGCCCGCCGGACTGCCGAGCTCTGCGCTCTCCCAGGTGCCCAAATGCGAGGCACCTGGGCCACCCATTTTCAGTGATTGTGCTCACTTCTTCCGGCACCTGGGCCACCTGCCATTGGTTTCCCTCTACAGCAACTGGAGAACCGCTCTACGGCTGCTTTGCGCCTTCCTTGCCCCCATTCACAGCGCCTTTCGTCGTGTTCTTCGTCTTATGCCACGCCTTCTTTGTGCCGTGTTTCGTCGAGTGGTAGGCCTTCTTGGTTCCCTTTTTCACGCCGTGCCCTGTGTCTTTGGCCGCGCTCTTTGTTTCGTGCCCCGCGTCCTTCATATCCTGTTTTGCGCCGCTGTCCTGGCTCGGGGTGGACTGTTGACTCCATCCAAGAGCCGGTCCACACACCAGAGAGGCTCCAAGAAATAACGCCGATAGCTGCCATTTTGTTCTCATATACAGGTAGATTACTCTTCCGCCAGCCGGGTTGGCTGTGCGCAAGTGAAATCACGCGAGGGTATCCTTCGGCGGGTGGCCCACCCATACCTGCCCATGAAGTGGGTGCCCCATCCTTGACGCAGTTTTATCGCGGCAAGGGTGGGATTCGCAATAGCTCGGCGGACTGTTTCCATTCTGCCTCCCGCCTTTGCGCCAAACCTTCCGACTCGATCTCCACGATTCCAATTTCTCCCTTCGCGTAGTGCCGGAAACTCGACCAAGGCCAGTCCTGCGATTTGCCGACCAAGCCCCGCTTGACTGGATTCCGATGCATATAGCGTAGTTTCTCGACCCGCTTCTCTTCGTTATTTACGTTGAAATCGTAATACCGGCGCTGCCAGAACTGAGCCTCGCCGCGCTGCTTCAGCTTGCGCGATGTCTGTTGCTTCAAAACCTGGAGCGCAACCGCCAGCGAGGATCGGACCGGCTCGCCGACAAGCAAATGAACATGCTCGGGCATCAGGACATAGCCCCCAACGACAAAGCCATACCGCTGACGCACCGCCTCAAGTTCACACTCGAAGACACGGTACGAACCCGCATCGCCCAACAACGGCTGCCTTCGATAACAACCGAAGGTAAGAAAGTGAAAGACTCCGCACTTCTGGTAGCGGACAAGCCCCTTCGTCATGATGGAAAAATTCTACAACCAATCCCGTGGCCAGGTTTCGTGGTAACCCACCCTTCGCTAGAAAAAAGCGAAGGATGGGGCACCCAGACTGTGTCGCTCAATCAAGGGTGAGTCGCCCCCACCCAGACTGTGTCGCTCAATCAAGGGTGAGACGCCCCCACCCAGACTGTGTCGCTCAATCAAGGGTGAGCCGCCCCCGCCCAGACTGTATCGCTCAATCAAGGGTGGGCTACTCGCTTCCGCTGGGCGACACCATAAAATCTGAACAGAGGGTGTTTATGAGAAATGGTGCGGGGGAATCGAACCGAAAGCTCGCCGTGGTCATCATGGCGGCGGGCAAGGGAACGCGGCTGAAGTCGCAGCGGCCCAAGGTGCTTCATGAGATCGGCGGCCAGCCGCTGGTGGCCCATGTGATCGCCGCCGCCCGCCAGATCGCGGAGCCGGACGACATCTACGTCGTCATCGGCCATCAGGCGGAGAAGGTGCGCTCAGCCGTGGCCTCGACCGGCGTGCGCTTTGTGGAGCAGCGCGAGCAGTTGGGCACGGGCCATGCCATCCAATGCGCGCGCTCGGCCATTGAGGACTACGAAAATGTTCTCGTGCTTTCTGGCGACGTGCCGCTCATTCGCCCGGAGACCCTGGAACGGCTGTGGAACTTTCACCGGACGGAAGAGGCGGCCATGACCATTCTGACCGCGGCGGTCGAGGATCCATCCGGCTACGGGAGGATCGTGCGCCGAGGGCCGGATTCGCCCGAGGTGGAGGCCATCGTCGAGCAGAAGGCGCTGACCGCCGGGCAGGAGTCGCTGCGCGAGATCAACTCCGGCATCTACGCCTTTCAAACCGCGCCGCTGCTGGTTCATCTGGACCGGCTCAGCGCCGACAACGCCAACCGCGAGGTGATTTTGACCGATATGGCCGGCCTGTTGCGCGCGGCGGGTGAGCGCGTGGTGGCCATCCAGGCGGAGGCGGCGGGCGAGGCGGCCGAGGTGCTGGGCGCGAACACGATCGCCGAGCTGGTGGCGCTGGACCGAACGCTGCGCATGAGAACGGCCGAGCGGCTGATGGCCCAGGGAGTGACGATCTTCCGGCCTGAAACGTCGGTCATCGACGCCGGGGTCGAGGTCGCGGCCGATGCGGTGATCGAGCCGTTCGTGCAGTTGCTGGGGCGCACGAAAATCGGCTCCGGCTCGCTGATTCGCTCCTATACCGTGATCGAAGATTGCACGCTGGGCGAGGGAGTTCTGATTCGCCAGAGTTCGGTGCTGAGCGGGAGCACGGTGGCGGACGGAGCCAAGATCGGCCCCTTTGCGCACCTGCGGCCGGGCTCGGAGATCGGCGAAGATGTGCACATCGGCAACTTTGTGGAGACCAAGAAGACCAAGCTGTGCAAGGGCGCAAAGGCTGGCCATCTGACCTACCTGGGCGATGCGGTGGTGGGCGAGGGAACCAACATCGGCGCAGGAACCATCACCTGCAACTACGACGGGGTCAACAAGCACGTCACGCGCATCGGCAAGGACGCTTTTGTGGGCAGCGATTCCACGCTGGTGGCGCCGGTGACGGTGGGTGACGGAGCGTATCTCGGCGCCGGCTCCTGCATCACCAGCGACGTGCCGGCGAACGCGCTGGCCCTGGGCCGTGCCCGGCAGATCGTCAAGGAGGGCTGGGCGGCGGAGCAGCGCGCCGGACGGAAAAAGAAGTAGGTCTCTGACAGCATCCTATTGTTTCATTGGGCAGAGAAGCGCGGGTTGGGAAACCCGCGCTACAGCCGGTCTGGAGACCGGCGCTACCTTTCGGATCGGTAGATCTTCATGTTGTCAGAGGCTTAGCCCCTGAGGGAAGGGCTCGCAACGCACCTGATCGGTTATGAAACAGCCTTTAGAGCATTTTCACTATTTCTGTAGAGCGATCCCACCCTAGCCGCAAAAACAAAGACGCGGCGAGGGTGGGGCACCCATTCTCTACACTATTTGTGAAAATGCTCTAGGAAAAGCAGCCGGCTTGCGCTGAAGATACCCTTCCGTGAGTCCTCGGCGGACCCACCGCAATGGGGGTTGCTGCGCCTGTTCCTCGACGGCAAATTCGGACCGGCAAATTCGGACCGTCAAATTCGCTGCTGCGGCTACTTTTTCTTGGGTTGCAGCAGGCTCCCGATCCTGTCCATCAGGCTCTGCTTCGCTGCGGGGACTGCTGCCGAAGCCTTGGATGGAGCCTTGGCCGAAGCCTTGACCGGAGCGGCCGGCGGCTTGCCTGCCGATTGGGCTTTGTTCGCTGTCCCGGTACCCGCTTTGTTCGCTGCCCCGGCGCTCTCTCGGATGTTTTTCGGCAGCGGCGTGATTCCATTCACCACCTCGGCGGCAGAGAGCGTCGTTCCCTGACCGCTGTCATTTTTCACCAGAATGTCGATTCTCCGGTTCGAGGGATCGTAAGGATTGGACGGCACGCGCAGGCTCATGTCGCCGTAGCCGCGAATCTGTGTAACCTGGTCGGAGCGCACCCCCTCCTGCTGCATCAACTGGCGCGCGGAGTTGGCGCGGTCGGCCGAAAGCTCCCAGTTGCTGTAGTTGGCGTCTTGCGAGTACTGCGCGGCGTCGGTGTAACCCTCGATCAGCAGGGAATTGGGCAGAGTCTTCAACTCCGCGGCCAAAAGCCCCAGCAACTGCTGGCCGCTGGGGCTCAGCTTCGGGCTCCCCAGCTCATAGAAGGTTCCGTTCTTGCCTTCGATCAACTCAATGCGCAGCCCCTCGGGGGTGACGGTAATCTCAATCTGATTGGACAGCTTGGCCAGATTTTTCTGCGCCTTGATTTCCTGCTCGATCTTCTCCTTGAACTTTTCCAGGGCGTCATCGGGCTTGCCTTCGGTGGCGGTATTTCCGGTGCCGGTTTTGGTGGTTCCCAGCTGGGAGGAAACCCCCTTGGGATCGTTGAAGTAGCCGGCCACGGACAGCTTGACCCTGGTACTCTGCCCCATCAGCCAGAGCACGATGAACAGCGCCATCAGGGCGGTGACAAAGTCGGCATAGGCTACCTTCCACGCACCGCCGTGATGCCCGCCGTGCCCGCCCTTCTTCTTGATGACGATGATCGGTTGAGTTTTGGCTGGCGCCATGATGAATCACTTCTCCATAAAGCGGTTTACGGCCCCTTATGCAGCCGCGGCGGGTTCTGCTCCGGCTGCGTGGTTCTTGCAGCTCTTTTCCATCTCGTCAAAGCTGGGCCGCAAATGCGCGGGAATGGCGCGCCGGCCCATCTCGATGGCGATCATGGGAGCCGAGCCTTTCAGAAACGAGAGGATCAGCACCCGCAGCACGTGCAGATATTCGTCCTGCGCGTCGGCCGTCTTGGCCATGTTCGCGCTCAGCGGGCCGACCACCCCGTAGCACAGCAGGATGCCCAGAAAGGTGCCCACCAGCGCCGCGGCAACCTTGCGTCCGATCTCCTCCTGCGGGCCGCCCAGTGCGCCCATGGTGATGACCACGCCCAGCACCGCGGCCACAATGCCCAAGCCGGGTAACGCATCCGCCACGGTACTCAAGGAGTTGACCGGCTGCGTCGCCTCATGGTGATGAACCTCCATGTCCAGTTCCATCATCTGGTCCATGTCGAACGGCTCCACGCCCCCGGTGATGGCCATGCGCAGCGTGTCGCAGACAAAATCCCGGGCGTGATGGTCGGCGAGAAATTCCGGATAGTTCTTGAAGATCGAACTCTCCTTGGGCTTCTCGACGTCCATCTCCACGCTCAGCAGCCCCTCTTTGCGCACCTTGTTCAGAAACTGGTACATCATCTTCAGGGTGCTCAGGTAACGCGCCTTGCCGAAGGGGGAGCCTTTCAGAACGCCCATCAACGCGCCGGCAATCGACTTGATGATATGGATTGGATTGGCCGCCAGCAGCGTGCCCGTGCCCGCCCCGGCAATGATCAAAAGCTCCGCCGGCTGAAGAAGGACCAGCATGTGCCCCTTCTCCATCAGAAAGCCGCCAATGACTGAACCAAAAACCACCAGAATTCCTATGATGGCGAACATTCTTGCCTCCCCGGCGCGGATGTGACGTGGTTTCCGCCCTCATGAAAGCTGGAAAACATGGCAGCTTTCGCCCTCTCCAGCAGACTCACCAAACTATCCTCCTGGTCCACCTGGGCCGCGCCGATGCTGACGGTGAGCGTTGCCCGGTCGCCCCACCAGCGGAACTCCGCCGTCCGGGCCAGGCCGGCCAGCACCTGCGCATGGGCGGCCAGCATCTCCGGCGTGCGCTCGTGCGAGAGCACGATAAACTCATCGTCGCCCCAGCGCCCCATCTCTTCGCTCGGCCGCAACCCGTGCGTCAGCGCCCGCTCCATCTTTTTCAACATCGCCTCGCAGGCGCTGGCGCCGTGAGTCTTGCGCAACTCCGCGGCTTGATCGACGCTGATCCACAGCACCCCGAAGCTCTCTCCGCCCTGCCGGAAGTCTTCGTAGACCGATTGCAGACGGTCCTCGAACTCGGCCTGGTCCTGCTCCACGCTCGATCCCTCGCTGCATTCGCCATGCGGCAGCGCATCCAGGCTCTCGGCGGGGTGAAAGACAGCCGCCAGCCCGATGCGCCCGCCCATCTCGTCGCGCAGTACCAGGGTGCGCACCATCGCCGCCACCTCATGGCCCAGCTTATGTTCCAGGTGAATCAGTATTCCGCGTCCGGACTGCGATTCCACGCCCAAATCCTGCTCGCTCAGCTGCTGCCCGGCGCCCAGCAGCGGTTTCAGAGCCGCCGGCGCCGGACGCCCCAGCAGGTCCATGCCCGCGAATCCGGTGATCGTTTCCGCGGCCTGGTTCCAGAACACCACCTGACCTTTGGTTCCAATCAGCGCAATTCCCTCCGGCAGACTATCCAGCGCGGCGTCAAGAAGTTCCGTGCGTTCAGTCATCGATGCTTCTCCACCTGTTTCATCGGCACACCGCGGGTCAACTTCACCGCGCGCGATGTGGAGAAAGGGTTGGATTTTGCTAATCCTACAGTTGTATTTGCTTCGGAGTGCCCTGCTCCGGGCCTAAAGGCCCCGTTCTTTTGGCAGCTCTTCAGGGGGCTCAAGCCCCCTGCTCCCTCCGCAAAGACGGTCTGCAACTTTTGGCAGCTCTTCAGGGTGGCTCAAGCCCCCTGCTCCCTTCGCAAAGACGGTCTGCAACTTTTGGCAGCTCTTCAGGGTGGCTCAAGCCCCCTGCTCCCTCCGCAGGGACGGTCTGCAACTGTAGGCAGCTCTTCAGGAGGCTCAAGCCCCCTGCTCCCTCCGCAAAGACGGTCTGCAACTTGTAGTACGTAAGAGCCTGTGATGAACTTTCCCACGAGCAGCGCGAAAGTTCATCACAGGCTCTGAGAATCTGTCCAGAAACCCTGAAAAGACGTCGGAGATGAAACAAAAGAGCACCCCTCAGGGGCTAAAGCCCAACTCATTTTGCTGGGTTTATGTACGGGCTGAAGCCCGTACCCTTCACCGAGATCCAAGTTTCTGGAAAGGTTCTGAGAAAACAGAAGATCGGGCGAAGATCGGAATGAGGCGAAACGCCGTCCGCGGCTTTCGGGCATGATCCTCATGAGTCAACAAGCCTCGCAATCGCCGGTGAGCGAATTTCCGTGACCGTTCACAGGAAAAGGCTGTAACCTCGCTAGTAGAAAAACTTCCAAAATGCAGCAGGATTCTCATCGGGATCGGTAACGAAAGGAATGTGACCCGATCCTCAGCGTCGCAGATTGAGACAGTTCAAGGATTTTGGGGTAATCTGCCGATAAAGATACCAAGAGCAGAGGCAGGCGCCTGAGCCCGAACCCCTGTTGCGGCGCAAGTTCTGGCCGGGCGGAATTCAACTCAGGCTCCCGGGCTTATTCAGCGGAAGAGGCGCATTATGAACAAGATCATCCTGGCCGACTCGCAGGCGATTTTCCGGGCAGGCACAGCCAAAGTGCTGGCCATGGACGAAGACGTGCGCATCATTGCACAGTGCACGGACCTTGACCGCATGGAGCATGCCATTATGACTTTTCCCGGCTCCATCGTCCTGTTTGCCGCTTCGCTGCGACCGGATATGGACCGACTGCGCGTTCTGCTCGAGACCACCGGCAGCCGCGGCGTCGTGATTGCCGAGAACAACGAGATGGCCGGCGCCTACCTGCAACAGGGTTTTCGCGGTGTGGTCTTCCGCAACGTCACCGGGCCGGCCCTGACCGAGTGCGTGCGCGCGGTGGCCGCCGGCGACCTCTGGCAGCCTCCGCAGCTGATGGCGGCCGAATCGGTCGAGGAGGACATGGTGGGCACGCGCGTTCGCGACCGGCTCACCCCCAAGGAGATGCGCATTGTGGCGCTGATCGTCCAGGGCTGCAAGAACCGCGAGATCGCCGGCCGGCTGAAGACCACCGAGCAGGTCATCAAGAACTATCTGCGCTCCATCTACGACAAGACTGGCGTCAGCGACCGGTTGGAGCTGGCGCTGTTCACCATTCACCACCGCGTGCTGGCGGCGGCGGCCGCCGAGGTGGGCTGCAAACTGGAAGCTGAAGCGGCGACCGCGCAGCAGGTCATGGCGTAGCGCACAATATTCAGCCGCTTGCCGGCGTAGAGCAAATTTCCTATTGGTATCGAGGAAGATGAATCCCTCAGGGGTTAAATCCTACTGATTTTGCTGTACTTTGCGGCACGGCTGAAGCTGTGCCCTTTCAAAACCGTTCTACATTTAAAAGTGAATTTGCTTTAGTACTCCAGTTTTATTTGCCGCGGATTGTTCTACTCCGGGCCTAAAGGCCCCGTTCTTTCGGCAGCTTTTCAGGGGGCTGAAGCCCCCTGCTCCCTCCGCAAAAACGATCTGCAACCGCAGTATTAATATTTTGACCGCGTAATTTCGTCGTTTCCCAGGTCTCAAAAGCGAGACCTGGGGCACCCGAATGTTTGTGGTTAAATTACGAATTCACCAAGTCACGGCACCAGGCTGCGCCTGCTCAAAGTGCGGCTGGATTCCTGCCCAACCTGCTTCGGCGACCGCGTTGGGAGCAGGCAAATCCAGCATTTCCGTTTTCAGCCGCTCCGTCCAATGCCTCGACCAGCTCATTCCGGCGGATTGCTCCGCTCGCAGGGGAAAAAACTCAGCCGCCCGGAAGGGGCGGCTGAGTGGAGCAGAGAAGCGGCTTTCAAGCGTTCCGGTCAGCGGCAGAGACGCCGGCGGGTTAGACCGGCCAGCAGCAGAAGGCCTGTGGCCAGCAACAGGAAGCTGCCAGGCTCAGGGGTTGCCTCCACGCTGACCGAGTCGAGCTCAAAGTCCCCTGACGGATTTTCCTCGCTGAAGACCAGGGTCGATAAGTCGCTGGTTGCGTCCAGCGTGTAGCTGTAGAGGGTGTATCCATCGGCCGCGACATTGCTCTCGGAGAGCATGGTCAAGCCATCGAACGCGGCGATGAACTCGTTGCCGTATCCGAGCGATGGATCGGTGTCGTTCAACAGAGCGAACTCGATCGTGTACTGGCCGCCGGCGACGGTCGTGAAGCTCTGCTCCAGGGTTTCCAGCGACGAGGACCCCAGAAAGGCCTCATTGGCCAGACCGTTGTAGGGGGTCGAGCCAATGGCCAGGGGATCTCCCTGGTCCACGCCGTTGAATGGATCGGAAGGCGCCGTGCCGGACCAGCCGGTGAAGTCGCCGGTTCCGAAGGCGCAGTTTTGAACCAGGTTGGAGGCTACCCCGTTGCACGTATCCGCCTTGGCCCATTGGGCGCCGAGGAGGCACAGGGAAAAAAGAGCGAGAATGCTGAACGATTTGCGCATGCGATATTGTCCTTTCTACTGAAGCGTCGAAGGTTTCGGTTATGGCCAGGCGTTGACGATATTGGCTGCATTGGGAGTGCCGATGCCGGTTCCGAAATCCCAGCCCACGCCGGTGCCATAAGCCGGTTGCGAAGCCGAGTTTGAAGTAGACAGAATCCCGTAAGTGCCGCTGGGGATGTAGCAGTTGGTCACCGAGCCTCGCCGGGCTTCGCAGGCGCCCACGTTATCGCCCTGGGTGACGTCGTTGAAGACACAGTTCGCGCCAATGGCGTTGCCCAGCGAGGAGTTGCAAGCGGAGTCTCCAGATGTGCCGTACTCGCTGGAGGCGAGGCTATAAAGCACGGTGTTGGAGTTACCCCAGCTTGAACCGGTCTTCTGGTTGACCAGCGCCTGGATTCCGGCCCAGATGGGGCTGGAGACCGAGGTGCCGCCGTAGCCGGCCCAGGTGGAAGGATCGGTGGTGCAGGGCGTTAATCCGGAACCGCCCGTGGGGTCCGAGATACAGACAGCATAGTAAGCGCCCCAGAATCCATTGGAGGCAAACAGGGAGACATCGGGAATGTCACGCACGCCGTCGCTGGGAACACCGACCAGGCTTTGCCAGGAGGGCTTGGCATATCCGGCGCAGGTTCCGCCCACGATGCCGCTGGAACTGGCCTTCCCCGTGGCGCAGCCGCTGGGACCGCCGCTGCCGCCAACCGCGTTCAGATACGCGCTCTCGTCCGCTTTGCTCACATAGTTCAAAACGGTATTGCAGAAGCTGCTGGTTCCGGTCGTCGGGAGGCCAAGGTAAGTGGTGACAAGGCTGCCGGCGCAGGAGTCGTTCCAGGGAATCTCCGGGATGTAGGAGACCGCGGTTTGGAAGTTCGCCCCGTTGGTGGTGTTGAAGTAAGTTCCAGAGCTGCCGAGCGGGGCGTACCCGAAGTCGGTTCCGCCCACGGAAATGTTGTAGGGAGTCGAGGTGAATCCGCTCACGGTGATGCCGTGCGTGGCCACGTTACCGCTATCGGAGCTGGCCGCGTCCTCGTCGCCCGAAGAGACAAAGACGGAGACCCCCTCGGCGACAGCGGATTCATAGAGGTTGTTGATGTAAAGGTTTTCCGCCGCTCCGTTGTCGGCCTCGGATTCGCCGTAGCTGATGCTGACGATGGCCGGCGGCTTGGACTCCTGGAGGAGGTTGGCCAGGGCGAGGAAGCCGCCAAACTGGGAGGTGTCGGCGCAGGCCGCGTTCACGATGGCGGCGTTCGGTGCGGCGGCCGAGGCCCACTCGATGTCGATGGCCGCCTCAACGTCGTCTCCGCCTTCCGCGTAGTCGTTCACCCCGGGGTTCCCGCAGGCGCTGGTGCCGGTCGGGTTGGACTGGGTGAGAGTGGCGTACGGATAGGTGCGGCTCAGGCCGAAAACTTTGCGGAAGGTCGTCCAGTCTCCGGTGCTGTATTGATTCGTGTCTTCGATCAGCACGATGGTCTGTCCCTTGCCGGTAATGCCCGCCTTGAAGAGCGGATTGAAGTTATAGATTTGAGCCAGGTCGGCAGCTCCCAGGTAGTTGTAGCCGCTTCCTCCATTCCCATTCACGCTCACCCCGGCCATCTTGCTGGCCGCGCGGCGCACATTCAAGGGATGGGGCATAAAGTCGTTCAGCTTCGCAATACCGGCGATCACCGGAGCCAGGGCGGCCGGAATGCTTGGGTTGTTGAAGTTGGCAAAATGCGCTCTGCCGTTGACGCTCAGGTTGTGCAGAGGGGCCTGGAACGCGGCTCGCACCATCCCCGCGGTCCCGGAAAACTCGATGACCGTTGCGTCCGGGGAGACGGAGTCGATGGCGAAGCCTTGCGAGTTCAGCCAATCCTCGATGGTGGCGATGTCCTCGGGCGCGGGGCCGAACTGCGTGCCGATCTGCGCGTTGGTCAGCCACCTGTGATAGTTGGCCGACTTCGGATCACTCAATCCCGCAATGTATTGAGTGAAAGCAGCCTCGCTTTCGGGTGCGCGATGCAGAACCAGTTGTAGAGCGTTGAGCGGCGTGTCATCGGTCATAAGACCGCGATCATTGGCTGCGATGGCCTCCCGGGGCGTGTTGCCGGCCAAAATCACCCGCTGCGTGTTGTCAATATTGATGTTCAGGAGAGGGTGGTGGGTTTCGGCGGGCGCTATCGCGGCATAACCCAGAGCCAGGGCCAGCGACGAGAGCGCAAAGGCAAATTTGTTCAAAGACATGAACGGTACCTCCAGAACGATGCACAAGGTCATTGAGAACCCCGAGAATCACGGCTTTAAACTCTTGGTTCGCGAAGTTTGCAGCTGTGCGAACCGATTCTCATGAGTCACCCAAAGGGTGAGGAAGGAAGATCAGACGTTCATCCGTCTGTCTACAAGTGGAGAACCGGGCGGGAAACCCCGCTCCTCCAAAAGAACAGCAATCCAAAAATCGAAAATCCCGGAGCCCTTCTGTGGAAGCGAGGAAAGCAGCGAGGAAAACTCCGTGGGCTTTAAAGCAATGCCGGCAATGTGTACGCTGTGGTCGTCGTTGGAGATTGTCTCACCCATAGTTGAAAGTTCTACGGCGGTTCATCCCGATTCTGTGAGAATCGGGATGCCACCCTTTTTCAAGGAGAACCGCCGTGAAGAAAGCCTATCGCACCATCCGCACTCAGGGGAAAGCCAGCCAGCAGGATCTGGCTAAGTTCTTATCCAACAACGGGCAAATTCTCTTGCCCATGG
>Ga0255349_1000017_pt1 | contig 61181 bp, 61 predicted proteins | sample CBST25v15metaG_FD_189947 | JGI IMG/M metagenome (GOLD analysis project Ga0255349, IMG submission 189947) | Peat soil microbial communities from Stordalen Mire, Sweden - C.B.S.T-25.v15 | ecosystem: Environmental > Terrestrial > Soil > Wetlands > Peat | place: Sweden: Norrbotten County, Stordalen...
AATGTAAACTGCAATTTTGCGGTTGAAAACGAAAAACTGTCAGGGATGTGCCCGGTCTAAAGTGTCAGGGATGTGCCCGGCCGTACACAGGGACCAAGGGACCAAGGGACCAAGGGACTGAGGGACTAAGGGACTGAGGGACTGAGGGACTGAGGGACTGAGGGACTGAGGGAGGGCGCGGCTGGATAAAGTGTTCATGGATTGATTGTGCGCGCGGCGAGGGAAATGATCTGCAAAGGACTGGCCGCCACCTGCGGTGCGGCAGCCGCTCGCTCTTCGCTCGCATGGGGTTCGTGGTCTCCCCGGTCCCCAACAGCGAGCGACCGGGGGCACCCTGATTGTGGTGGGGATTGCACCCGGAGACCGGGGCCACCCGCCAAGCTGCTTGCAGGGGCTAAAGCCCGTCATTGTTTTGATGCACTTACGGCACGACTAAAGTCGTGCCCTGATACAAAGCAGACTTTTTGAAACACGTTCTAGTAGCTACTGCGGCTTGGGCGGATGCTGCGGCTGGGACTGGGAGCGAGATTCGCTGGATTGGGAACCGACCTCGATGGCATCGCCGAGGGCGAGGGGCAGCTCCTGCTGCTGGATCTTGATCGACTCGTAAGCGCGGACGATGCGCTGGACGAGGGCGTGGCGTACTACGTCGCAATCCTCGAAGTGGCAGAAGTGGATGCCTTCGACGCCGTCGAGAATATTGATGGCGTCGAGCAGGCCGGACTTGCGCGGGTTGGGCAGGTCGATTTGCGTGATGTCGCCGGTGATGACCGCCTTGGAGCCGTTGCCCATGCGGGTGAGGAACATCTTCATCTGCTCGATGGTGGTGTTCTGGGCCTCGTCCATGATGATGAAGGCGTCGTTGAGGGTGCGGCCGCGCATGAAGGCGAGGGGGGCAACCTCGATGACATTCTTCTCCAGCATCTTGTCGACCTTCTCGGGGTCGAGCAGGTCGTAGAGGGCGTCGTAGAGCGGGCGGAGATAAGGGTCAACTTTATCTTGCAGCGTGCCGGGAAGGAAGCCGAGGCGCTCGCCGGCCTCGACCGCGGGACGGACGAGGACGATGCGGCTGACTTTTTTGGCGTTCATGGCGGCGACGGCCATGGCGACGGCGAGATAGGTTTTGCCGGTGCCGGCGGGGCCGACGCCGAAGACCATATCGTTCTGCTCGATGGCCTCGACATATTTGCGCTGATTGATGGAGCGGGGCTGGACGGTTCGCTTGACTCCCGCGGAGCGCTGCTTGCCCGCGTCGGCCAGCGACTTGAGGGTGACGGCGGGATCGGCGACGACCAGGCGCAGCAGGCCGTTCAGCTCGCCGTTGTGGGGATTGACGCCCTGCTTGCGGAGCGAGTCGAAATCGAGAAAGATCTGGCGGACGCGGGCGACGGCCAAGTCAGGGCCGCTGACGTGGACGGCGTCGGAGCGGAGATCGATGCGCACACCGAGCGAATCTTCCATGAGTCTGAGGTTTTCATCGCGAGTCCCAAACAACGGCTCCAGATTGGGCGTGATCTCCAGTGCGATCTTCAATGGGTTCGATAGCCTCCAAGGGTGAGTGCGGTTGAGAAGCAGGGAGGGAACGCGGCTCGGCTGGCGGGCTGCGGGCAGGCGGCAGATTGAAAGGCGAAGGGGCGGGCGCTCGACTGGCCCGAGCCGTGGCCCTGGGCTTTCAAGCGAATCCGCGGGTTGGAGAGGGCGATCAAATCCTGTGTCGGTTTCCTCTATCTGGGCTAGAGAGTAGCGCGAGCGGCGGCAGGAGTCAATGCAGTGCGCAAGGAATTCATGGAAGAAATGTGCCTTGAAGGGTACTGGGGTACTGAAGCGACCACTGCTCCGCAGAGATCGTTTGCGAATCGGAGAGGAAAGGTCGTATACTGAAATACGACTATTCTGGTCGTAGTTAATGGGAGCCGGCCCTTGCGGCGGCTCGATGGAGCTTGGAAGTTGAGCGTGCTGAGCGAATTGAATGTGGGTGAGAGCGGGGTGGTCGAGAGCCTCGACCTGCCCGAATCGGTGCAGAACCACCTGATGCATATGGGCTTTGTGCCGGATGCGCTGGTGATGGCGCTGCGCCGCGCACCGGCCGGCGACCCGACGGTTTATGCCGTGGACGGCATGGAGATTGCGCTCCGGCATGAGACCGCGGCGGCGATTCGGGTGCGGGTGGCAGAGGCGGATGAAGTTGCTGCCGATAAGGTAGAGAGGATCGAGGCCGCCCGATGAATGCCTGCTGTGAGACGCCCGCCTTTGAAGCACCGACCGTAACGCCGCTGGACGGTGAGCTGCGGACGGTGGTGCTGATTGGCCCGCCGAACTCGGGCAAGTCCACGCTCTTCAACCGGCTGACGGGATTGCGCCAGAAGGTGGCCAACTTTCCCGGGGTGACGGTGGAGCAGCGGATGGGGCTGATGGCCGGCGTGGGACGCGAGGATCTGACGCTGATCGACCTGCCGGGGATCTATTCGCTGGACCCCTACAGCGAGGACGCGCGGGTGTCGATCGACGTGCTGCGGGGGCGGATGGCGGGCACGCCGAAGCCGGATGCGGTGCTGCTGGTGATGGATTCGCTGCACCTGACGCGGCAGTTGATGCTGGCCGCGCCGGTGCTGGCCGTGGGGTTGCCGACGCTGGTGCTGCTGAATATGAGCGACCTGATGGAAGAGCGCGGCGGCAAGATTGACGCGCTGGGGCTGGCCCGCGAACTGGGCGCGCCGGTGGCGCAGATCAGCGCCGTGAAGGGCACCGGACTGGAGGCGGTTCCACTCTTTCTGAATCAGCAAACCAACCGCGCCGCCGCCAAGCCGCTCTCGCTGCCGGTGGTGGGCAATGCGGCCAGCGCGCACGCCTGGGCGGCGCAGGTGAGCCGCCGCACGGGCTATCATGCGCCGCTGTCGGTCGAGGGTACGCGCAAGATCGATAACATTCTGCTGCACCGGTTTTGGGGACCGCTGCTGTTTCTGGCCGTGGTGGTGGGCGTCTTCGAGGTGGTTTTTTCCATTGGGCAGCCACTCTCGGATGGTTTCGGCGAGATTCTGGCGCGCGTGGGCGAACTGGTGAGGCCGCTGATTCCTCTGGGCTGGCTGCAATCGCTGCTGCTGGACGGCGCCTGGAAGGGCATCTCGTCGGTGCTGGTCTTTCTGCCGCAGATCCTGCTGCTGTTTTTGTTTATTGGAATCCTGGAGGACTCGGGCTATCTGTCGCGGGCGGCGCTGATTGCCGACCGGGCGATGCGCGCGATCGGACTGAACGGCAAGGCCTTCATTCCGCTGCTGTCGGCTTACGCCTGCGCGGTGCCGGCGATCATGGCGACGCGGGTGATCGAGAACAAGCGCGACCGGCTGGCGACGATTCTGGTGACGCCGTTCATGACCTGCTCGGCACGGCTGCCGGTGTATATGCTGCTGATTGCCGCCTTCATTCCCAACATCAATTACCTGCATGGCGTGCTGGGGCTAAGGACGCTGGTGATGCTTGGGCTCTATGTGGCGGGCTTTGTGGGGGCGATGCTGACGGCCTGGCTGCTGAAGAGCTCGATTCTGAAGTCGAGCGAGACGCCGTTCATACTGGAGCTGCCGCAGTATCGGATGCCGACGCTGCGCTCGCTCGCGCTGCGCCTCGTGGATCGAGCGCGAGTCTTCCTGCGCCAGGCGGGAACGATTATTCTCTGCGTGACGCTGGCGCTGTGGGTGCTGGCTCACCTGCCGGTGATGCACACGGCTGCGGGCACGCTCAGTGCGCCCCTGCTGGCCGACAGCCTGATCGGACGGCTGGGCCACTTGATCGAGCCGCTGATTGCGCCGCTGGGCTTCAACTGGAAGATCGGCATAGGATTGCTGTCGAGCGTGCTGGCGCGCGAGGTGATGGTCTCAACGATGGGCACCTTGTACGGGGCCGATCCGGGCACGCAGGCGCTGAGCCTGCAGACGGCGCTGCACCACGATATGACGCTGGGCGGCGCGCTGGCCTTGATGATCTTCTTCGCCTTCGCCATGCAGTGCACCTCGACGATGGCCGTGGTGAAGCGCGAGACCAACAGCTGGAAGTGGCCGGCGGTGCAGTTCCTTTATATGCTGGCTCTGGCCTGGATCGCGGCCTTCGCGGTCAACCACGTGGCGCTGGCGCTGACGTAGAAGAAGCGGCTGGCAGACAGAGGCGCTTCACGCACCGGGATGGTACGGAGCGGGCCTATCGCTCTTTTTCCTCCACGGGGAGTCCTTCAGTGCTTTCGCGCATCCTAAATTTACGATGACTCTTTTGTGGAATCCTGGAAGTTGGAGCGGACGCCTGGCCGAGTTGGAGGCGCAAACCGGTGAGCTGAAGGAGGCTCCGCTGCGCCGCGATGTGCGTTCGCTGGGCACGCTGCTGGGCGAGGTGCTGCGCGAGCAGGCGGGAGACGAGCTTTTTTCCCAGGTTGAAGCCTTGCGCCAGGGCACGCTGCGCCGCCGCGACGCCGAAGCCGCGGGGCGCAATGATGAGGCCGCAGAGCAGGCCGCGGGCGCGCTGGCATTGGTGCATTCGCTCGCCGTCGAGCAGTCGATCCTGCTGACGCGCGCTTTTGCGTTTTACTTTGAACTGATCAATCTGGCCGAGACCAACCACCGCAAGCGCCGGCGCACGGCCCTGTACCTGAGCGGCGAGGCCGACCGCCAGCGCGGCTCGCTGGCGGGAACGCTCAGCAAGATGCGCCGCGTGGGCATCAGCGCCGAGGAGGCTATCGAGACGCTGCGCCGCGTTCTGATTGTGCCCGTCTTCACCGCGCATCCGACCGAGGCGGCGCGCCGCTCGGTGCTCTTCAAGCGGCGGCGCATCGGCGGCTTTCTCTCAGCGCTCGACCGCATTCCGTTGCCCGCCGAGGAGATGGCGGCGCTGGAAGAAGCGATCCGCGCCGAGATCACCAGCCTCTGGCAGACCGACGAGGTGCGCTCGCGGCGGCCCACGGTTTACGACGAAATCAAGATGGGCCTGGATTACTACGACGTCTCGATCTTCTCCACGCTGCCCAGCCTCTATCGCGAGATCTCCGCGGCCCTGCGCTCGACCTATGGCCTGGAGATTGAGGTGCACGAACTGCCGCTGGTGCTCAGCTTCGGCTCCTGGATCGGCGGCGACCGCGATGGCAATCCCTTCGTCACTCCGGGCGTCACACGGGACGCGGTTCAGTTGGCGCGCGGTCATCTGCTGCTCTACTACCAGCGGCAACTGGACGAGATCATCGACCTGATCACATCCAGCGCCCAGCAGATTGCCATCAGCGATGCGCTGCTGGAGCGGCTCGAAGCCTACGTCGCGCTGGTGCATACGCCCGAGGCGCAGGTTTTTGGAGAGCAGTACGAGTTTGAATACTACCGGCGCTTCGCCATCTGCCTCAAGGCGCGTTTGCAGCGCACTCTGGAAGCCGCGGCCGAGCTGCCCTCCGGCGCCCGGCTGCCCGTGATGCCCTATACGCTCACCCGCTACCGGCACCGCCAGGACAAGCTGGCGCAGGCCCTGCCGGTTTATTGCAATGTGCAGGATTTCATCGACGATCTGGAGACGCTGCGCGAGTCGCTGGCCGCAAATCGCGGACTGCGCATCGCGCGCACGCTCGTCGATCCGCTGATCTTGCAGGTGCGCACCTTCGGCCTGCATCTGCACACGATCGACATCCGCCAGCACGCCAAGGTGCATGCCGCCGCCTTGCAGGAGGCCATTGCCGACACCCATGCAACGGCGCTGCCGGCGGCGCTCTCGGAGGAGACCTCCAGCCTGCTCGACACCTTCCGCGTGGTGGCCGAGATCAAGAGCGGTTGTTCGCCCGAGGCCGTTCGCCAATATGTCGTGAGCGGCGCATCGTGCGTGGACGATGTGCTGGCCGTGGTGCGCCTGGCGCGGTTGGGCGGCGTGCGCGTCGAAGGCGGGGGGCGCGATCCAGGCCTGATGCCGGTGCCGCTGTTTGAGTCCATCGAAGATCTGCGCAACTCGCCCGCCGTCTGCCGCGAACTGTGGAGCAGGGCCGACTACCGCAAGCTGATCGCCACCTGGGACAACTGGCAGGAGGTGATGCTCGGCTACTCCGACTCCAACAAAGACGGCGGCATGCTGACCTCGACCTGGGAGATCTTCCGCGCGCATCGCGATCTGCACGCCGTGGCCCGCGAAGCCGGCATCAAGCTGCGCCTCTTTCACGGTCGCGGCGGCACCGTGGGCCGGGGCGGCGGGCCCACGCATCGCGCCATCTTTGCTCAGCCCATGAACTCCTTTGAAGGCCAGTTGCGCATCACCGAACAGGGCGAGGTGCTCAACTTCAAATACTCGGACGAGGTGCTGGCCGAGCGCAATCTGGAGCTGATGATCGCCGCCTCGCTCGACGCGCTGGCCCGGCCCAACGCACGCGACCCCGAGGGCCACTTCACCGGAGAGCTCATGCCGGAGTGGGAGGCCGCGTTGGACGAACTTTCAACCTCGGCGTTTCACTTTTATCGGAAACACATCCTCGACGATCCCGGCGTCGTCACTTACTTCGAGCAGTCCACGCCGGTCTCCGAGCTGGAGCAGGCCAAGATCGGCTCGCGGCCCTCGCGGCGCAATTCATCAACCAAATTGACCGACCTGCGCGCCATCCCCTGGGTCTTCGGCTGGACGCAGTCGCGGCTGCTGATGCCGGCCTGGTTTGGCGTGGGCTTTGCCCTGAGCAAATTTCTTGAGCGCCCCGGCTCGCTGGCGCTGCTTCAAACCATGGCCCGCGAGCTTCCCCTCTTTATCGATCTGTTGCGCAATGTGGAGCTGGCCCTGGGCAAGGTGGATCTGGCAACGGCGCGGCTCTACTCTTCACTGGTGGAGGACGCCCTGCTGCGCGAGCGCGTCTTTGCAACGATGGAGGCCGAGTTTCATCGCACGGTGCAGGCACTGCTGGCCATCACCGGGCAGAAGGAGTTGCTGGAAACCAATCCGGTGCTGGCCCGCTCGATCCGCCTGCGCAACCCTTACGTCGATCCCATGCACCTGATTCAAATCGATCTGCTGCGCCGAAAAAGAGCCGGTGAATTAACGCCGGAGATCAACCGCGCCATCGCCGCAACCATCAGCGGCATCGCGGCGGGGCTCAGGAATACCGGCTGAGAACCGGCGACGATGGTTGATGAGATAGGACTCAGGGCAGCTTGTCCAGGATGGTCTTTACGTCCTTGCCCGGCTCCACATCCACGTGGAAGCGCTTGTAATCGGAGACGTGCTCGACGGTGTGCTGGCGCGTCTCTTTGACCATGAAGACCCGCACCACCATCGTGACATCGGCGGCGGTGGGTAGCCAGACCTCCCCATTCACCAGGCCTTGATCCAGGCGAATGCTGGAGCCTTTTTCGATATTGGCCATCGCTCCGCCGCCCAGATGAAAGTTGTCGATGAAGGTCACTTCCATGCGCGATATCACGCGGTCGGTCTCGTCGATCCAGACCGTGCCCTTGAGCTTCTTCGAGGCGTCTTCGGCGATGCCGTGGGTGTCGGCATCCTTGCGCCCCACTACGTCGAAGACGATCGCCGCCCGTCCGCGATAGCTTTCGCGGCGGGGATTGCGCATATCCATCAGATCGATCAGGTGGCGTATCGAGATGGCCTTGCCGCTGCCGGCCGGAGCCTGGCCTGCGGGCGTATTCACCGCATCGTTCACCTTCTGGCCGACATCCAGCGTCTGCCTTCTCAGCTCCTCTTCGCTCAGCGGCTTTCCGTCCTTTTTCACCAACCGCCCAATCTGGTGGCCGTTGACGTAAAAGATCTCGTATTCACGGCTTCCGGTCTTCGTCACCTGACCGCTCGCATCGATCTCTTCAATTGTCTGAAAGGAGGTATAGGTGTAGTTTTCGCGCGCCTCGTCCACCTGCTTCTGATGCTGCTGCACTTCGCGCATCAGCTGATGAAGATCGGGCAGAGGCTTCGCGGCGCTCTGCTGGGCCAGTACCGGATGGGTCGCCAGGGGTAAGAGAAAAGCCGATAGCAATAAAACGTGCCGTGCGTGCATGATCGCCCTCTCGATTTCATTGTATCCGGCGCGCAGCGAAAGACTGTGAGGGGATATTCTGCTACACTGGTTTCAGCGCCATCAAGGGGAACACGCGCCAGGCCGCGCCCCAGCGATACGCTCCAGCAACCCATCTTCGGGGAGTGGCTCAGCCTGGTAGAGCACCTGGTTCGGGACCAGGGGGTCGGAGGTTCAAATCCTCTCTCCCCGACCATATTTTTCAATAGCTTACAGACTCATAACGTATTCGTAAGTCGACCCACTGGCATTAACCCAGGGGGCCTAATGCCGGAAGGTGCGTCCATACTGGGTTTCTTGCCGAATGCTGGATGCATGACCATCTACAAGAACGTCTACAGTCGGAAGAAATGGTCCGGCTCTGCACCCAGACAACTGAACAGTATCCGTACCCATCTGTCTGATTTAACAGCAGATCGGTATTCTTGCGAGAGGCAGTTCAAGCGGATACCCTTTCAGGATTATTATGTGATGCAAATCACCGTAGAGAGCAGATTTCGTGGTAGGCTGAGTGTATGTTGATAGGTGTTTACCAACGGGCGGCGGTGGCCATCGTATTGATGGGTACAATGCTTGCGCCAATTGGAATTTGCCTGCAACCTACGCATAAAGCCGCGCACAGTTGCTGCTCGCACCCATCCAAGTCCAACCAATCCGTCCGGACAAATTGCTGCACCGCCAGCGCCCCATTGCCGGCCGTCGTCGTTACGCCCAAGCTTTCCGGTGTGGCTCCGATGACCGTTGCTCGAGCGTTTGTCTCGCTGAATGAACCTGTCTCGTTGAGCGAATTTCCGGTGTTATCAGTGATTCCTCCGCAGTCTCCGCCTACTGGCGCATTCATCTTAAGAATCTAAATCTTCACTTCCGCATTGGCTCTCCGGGGTGCGTGTCTCTGCGCCCTGGCGTTTCTCCTTTTTGCCGAATCACGCGGAGTTGAAGAGTGAAACCCATCTATGTTTGTGCGCCTTTTGCGCTGGCGCTGTCGATTGCCTGTTTCGGGCAGACGGAGCCGCGCTCTGTAGCAGATCCAGGCGCGGCTACCGTCTCTCTGTCGGTCGATGAGGCCGTTGCCGCAGCCCTTGAAAGCAATCCCGATATTCACGCGGCAGTGCGGCGTTTGTCGCTGGCCCAGATGAAAACGGCGACCGCACGCAGTTTCGACGATCCGGTGCTGATGATGCGCGACTGGAATACGCCGGTGGCAAAACCCTGGGATCTGAACCAGGCGCAGTTGATGGTCTCGCTGCAACAGACCTTCCCCAGCCATTTGAAGCGGGATGCACGCGCAAAACTGATGGAAGACGATGCAGGCGTAGCGGCCTTCGATCTGGAGACTCTGCGGCAGGAGGTCACCGTCGAGGTTCGCAAGCTCTGCGTGGACCTGATACGCAATGCGGATGAAGTGGGTTTAGAGGCGCGCCAACGTTCGCTGCTGAAGGAGGCTTTGGCAGCGGCGCTTGCTGAATACACCACCGGCAAGGCGCCACAGGCAGACGTGCTGCGCGCGCAGATGGCGTTGACCCGGCTAAACGAACAACTCATTGAACTGGATGAGGAGCGGGACAATGCGCGCGCGCAGTTGAACGCTCTGATGGGCCGGTGCCGGGACGAAGCAATCGAAATTGCCGGCAGCTACACAAGCCCTGCCGCGCTGCCCTCCATTGAGGAGCTGGAGCAAGCGGCGATTGAGCACCGCCCTGAGCTGGCGGCCTTGCGCGCGCAGATTGCGAAGTCGCGGGATGAGAGCAAGTTGACGCGTCTGGCAATGAAGCCTGATTTTACCGCCGGTCTGGGATATATGCTGATGCCGGCCGGATCATCATCGCGCAACGCCTACATGGCCGAGTTGTCGATGAATCTTCCCTGGTTAAATCGCGAGCGCCACGACGGCGAAGCGAAGCAGGCCGATGCGGCGACGGATCTCTCGCAGGCGGAACTCGACGCGCGCGCGTCCACGGTCTTTCTCGAAATCCGGCAAGCGCAAATCGAAGTGCTGGCTGCCGAGAAGCGGGTCAAGCTTTATCGCGACACGTTGCTGCCACAAGCTGAAGCATCGTTCAAAGCCTCAACTGCCGCGTACCAGAACAACCGCGCGGAGTTTATGAGCCTGATCGATGCGCAAAACCTTCTGCTGGAGATTCAGAGCGCAACCTACAAGGCGACCGCAGCTGCGAGCGAGGGCAGGGCGCAGTTGGAACGCGCTGTAGGCGCGCCGATTGAGGCCGCAACAAACACCGATCGTGAAAGGAAAAGCAAATGACAGCCAATGAAAAGAAGATCTTTGCATTCGGCGCGGGCGCGGGAGTTCTGTGCGCGGCTCTGGCGGTTGGATTTCTGACTGCGAGGGAGATGCGCGCGGTTGCCGCGACAGCGAATACAACCAGCCCCGCTGCGACCACTCAAATAAATCAGGAAGCGCAGCAAGCAACAGCGCCGGGCACAGTGGTCGAGCTGACTTCGGCGGAGATTACCGCAGCGGGCGTGCAGGTGGCCGAGGTGCGTACTGCCGCTCTGAAGACGGATATCGCCGCCTTTGGCCGCGTGGAGCAGCCGGAGGCGCAACTGGCCGCCGTGAGCGCGCGCATCGGCGGACGCGTGGACAAGCTCTATGTGCAATACACCGGCGAGCGCGTGCGCAATGGCCAGGCGGTCGCCGACATCTACAGCCCCGAAGTTGCCACGGCAATCGAGGAGTATCACCTGGCCGAGGAGAATCGCAATCAACTGAAGCAGTCGGACGATGAGTTTGCGCGCACCGAGGCCGATGCGCTGGTGAAGGCGAGTGAGCACAAGCTGGAGCTATGGGGGATCAGCGGCAAGCAGCAGGACGCGCCGGAGAAAGGGGGCGTTCCACACATCACGATTTATTCCTACGCATCGGGAACCGTTGTCGATCGCAAGGTGACGCAAGGCCAGTATGTGAATGCGGGCGACACACTGTTCACGGTCGCGGATCTCAATCAGGTGTGGATCAAGGCGGATGTCTACGAGGAACAACTGCCGCAGATTCGCCAGGGACAAGAGGTGGAGATTACCGCCGAGTCGCTACCGAATCGAACGCTGCACGGTCATGTGGACTTCATTGAACCTGCCGCCAATCCGCAGACGCGCACGGTTCCGGTGCACGTGCACGTTGCCAATCCAGAGATGCGCCTGCTGCCCGGAATGTTTGTCAGCGCGACTTTCGTGAGCCGCGCCGCAGAGCAGTCCATTGTGGTTCCCCGCTCTGCGGTGCTCGACACCGGCACGCGCAAGATCGTGTACCTGGCCCGGCCCAACGGCGTCTTCGAAGCGCGCGAAGTGGAAGTGGGCGCACCGACGGAAGACCTGTTTCCCGTGCTGCATGGGTTGGCGATGGGCGACACTGTCGTGCTCAACGGAAACTTCCTCATCGACTCACAGGCACATCTCAGTTCGGGCGTTTCGGGGCTATACGGAGGCGCAAAAGAGTTTGCCGCAAACCAGCAGGCAGCGCCCGCTGCAACGAATAAAAGTGCAGAGGCAGAGGCGGTAAAGATCGACCTTCACGCCGATCCCAATCCGCTGAAGGCTGGCGTTGACAACCAGTTCCGTGTAACGCTGACAGACGCCGGCGGCAAGCCCATCCCGGATGCGCGCGTTACGGTCACGCTCATCATGCCGGCGATGCCTTCGATGGGAATGCCGGAGATGAAGAGTTCCTTTGAACTGGCATGGAAGGCCGACAGCAAAAGATATGAAGGCAAGGGACAGGCGCCGATGGCGGGCACGTGGACCGTGCTTGCGGAGGCGCGCAAGAACGGCGGAGTGATCGCATCCATGCGCACACACCTCAGCGCCCAATAGGAGAAGTCATGATCAACCGCATCCTCGAATTTTCGCTGAAGAACCGCTGGCTGATCCTGGCCATCTACGCTGCCTTCGCGGTCTGGGGCTATTGGGCGCTGCTGCATACGCCCATCGACGCCATCCCCGACCTGAGCGAAAACCAAGTCATCGTCTTCACTGAGTGGCAGGGGCGCAGCCCGCAAGAGGTTGAAGATCAGATTACCTATCCGCTCACCGTCAACCTGCAAGGGTTGCCGCACGTGCGCACGGTCCGCTCGGCCTCGGCCTTCGGCTTCTCGATGGTGAATGTGATCTTCGAGGATTCGGTGGACATCTACTTTGCGCGCACCCGCGTGCTGGAGCGGCTCAGCCTTGCGGGCAGTTTTTTGCCCGCGGGCGTGACGCCGATGATGGGCCCGGATGCAACCGGCGTCGGCCAGGTCTTCTGGTACACGGTCGAGGGTCCGTATGACAGCGGCACTCTTCACTCGATTCAGGATTGGTTCATCAAATATCAACTCAACTCCGTGCCCGGAGTCGCCGAGGTCGCCAGCGTCGGCGGCTTTGTGAAGCAGTATCAGATCGATCTCGATCCCATCAAAATGCGCGCCTACAACGTCGCGCTGAAGGATGTCGTCGGCGCGGTCGAACGCAGCAACAACAACGTCGGCGCAAAAGTGATCGAGACTGGCGACACAGAGAACATCGTGCGCGGCATCGGCCTGATTCGCAGCTTGAAGGACATCGAAGAGATTTCGCTCGGCGCCTACAACGGCACTCCCGTCACTGTCGGCAACGTTGCCAGCGTGCAACTGGGGCCCGAGTTCCGGCGCGGCGTTCTCGATAAGGACGGCAAAGAAGCCGTGGGCGGGGTCGTCGTCATCCGATACGGCGCCAATGCGCGCGAAGTGATCGAAGCCATCAAAAAGAAGATCGGCGAGATTCAGCCGGGCCTTCCCGCGGGCGTGAAGATCGTTCCCTTCTATGACCGCAGCATTCTCATCGATCATGCGGTAGACACGCTGCGCCACGCGCTGATTGAAGAAATCATTCTGGTCACGCTGGCGCACATCCTCTTTCTTTGGCACTTTCGCAGCATTCTCGTCGTCACCATTCCGCTGCCGCTTGCGGTGCTGGGGGCGTTTTTATTGATGAAGGGCGCGGGCATCTCGTCGAACATCATGTCGCTGGGCGGAATCGCCATCGCCATCGGCGTGCTGGTCGATGCGGGAATCGTAATGACGGAAAACGTGATTCGCCAGGCAGAGCAATACGAAGAGAAGCATGGCAGCTATCGCGAACACATCTGGGAAATTACGCTGAATGCCGCTCGGCTTGTCGGCCGGCCCATCTCCTTCGCCATGGTCATCATCATTCTCGCATTCATTCCGGTCTTCGCACTCACCGGCATGGAAGGCAAGATGTTTCATCCGCTGGCCTTCACCAAAACCTTTGCCATGGTTTGTTCAACCATTATGGCCATCACGCTGGTGCCGGTGCTATGCACCTTTCTCATTCGCGGCAAACTGCATCGCGAAAATGAGAATCCGGTAATGCGCCTCTTGCACGCCATCTACCGGCCCATGCTGGGTTGGGCTTTACGCCACAGAATCATCACGCTCTGTGTAGCAATGGCAATTTTCATCGCGGCCATCTATACCGCAACCACCATCGGCTCCGAGTTCATGCCGCCGCTGGATGAAGAGACGGCGCTCTTCATGCCCATCTCCGATCCGCGCATTTCTCTTACTGAAGCAACCAAGATTCTGCGCCAGCAGGACGACATCATTGCCGCAGATCCAGCCGTTGCAATGGTGGTGGGCAAGGTTGGCCGCGCGGAGACCTCTACCGATCCGGCGCCGGTGAATATGTCCGAGACAACCATCACCTTCAAGCCCAAAACTCAATGGCCCAAGGGATTGACGAAAGATGCGATCCTCGCCCGGCTCGATGAAAAGTTGCAGATACCGGGAGTTACGAACATCTGGACGCAGCCGATTCGCAATCGCATCGATATGCTCTCGACCGGCATCCGAACGCAGATCGGCATCAAGGTCTTCGGCCCCGACCTCAGCGTGATTGAAGAAAAGTCGGAAGAGATCAAAGAAGTAGTAAGCCAAGTGCCCGGCGCGACCGACCTCTATGCAGAACGCACCACCGGCTCTCCTTATCTGGAGATGACAGTGGACCGTCCAGCCGCCGACCGTTACGGCTTGAATGTCGCCGACGTCGAGGATGCCATTGAAACCGCTGTAGGTGGCAAGAATCTGACCACTACCATCGAGGGACGGCAGCGTTTCCCCGTGCGTGTCCGCTACGCGCGCGACTTCCGCGAGAATCCGCAGCAACTCGGCGATGTGCTTGTGACCGGCAGCAACGGCGCCCAGGTGCCGTTGAACAAAGTGGTCAACATCAAAACGACACTGGGACCATCGATGATCTCGAGCGAGAACGGCCTGCTGCGCGGCTCGGTCTTGTTGAACGTGCGCGGCCGCGATGTGGGCGGGTTTGTCGATCAGGCTCAACGGGCAGTGGCGCAGAATGTAAAAATGCCGCCGGGGTACTATGTCGAATGGAGCGGCCAATACGAGAACCAGATCAGCGCGCGCAAGCGGCTGGAAATGGTCATTCCGATTGTGCTTGTGATCATCTTCGTCCTGCTCTATCGCACCTATGGCTCCGCCAAAGAAGCCGCGCACGTGTTACTGGCTGTGCCCTTCGCGCTATCCGGAGGCATCTTCCTCGTCAAGGCGCTCGGTCTAAATTTCTCAGTTGCCGTATGGGTTGGTTTCATTGCGCTCTTTGGAACCGCCGTGCAGACCGCCGTGGTAATGGTCATTTATCTGCGCGAAGCGGTGGCGCGGCGAATCGCCGCAGATGGCAAGCTCACGCGCGCCGACCTGCACTCAGCCGTGATGGAAGGCGCTCTGCTCCGCCTTCGTCCCAAGGTGATGACCGTGGCAACTGTAGTCGCAGGCCTGCTGCCCCTGATGTGGTCGACGCGAACCGGCGCAGAGTTTATGAGGCCGCTCGCCGCTCCCGTGCTCGGAGGAATGCTCAGCTCGCTTGTTCACGTGCTGATCGTAACGCCGGTAATCTTCACCTGGCTGTGTGAGCGGGAGCTGCAAGGGGATTAGGCGAGATGCGAGACTGATTTAAATTTGCGCCGCTCTGGCCGTTTCGAAAAATTCCAAGGGAGAATCAAGCTCAGCTCATTTGTGATTAGCCGCGCTGATATGACCTATGTGCTCTTGAGTGTAGACAAAATCGTAGCGGTCAAAGCATCCTGAAGCAATTCAGAACTACAGCTTTCAACGATATAACCGCATAGCATTCAATCGAAAGCAGCTATTTTCGCGCGCTTTCAACTGATTACAATAAGCGGCAAAAGCTGGTTCGGGACCAGGGGGGCGGTGCGGTGGTCCCGGTTGTTCGGACAGTTTTCGTTGATTCTTAAGTGGAAGCTCTGTTCTCGGCTTGGCTGCCGGTGGTTCCGGCGGGCGGTTGATGTTGACCGGGGCGGCTCTGTTGCCTTGTCCCAGTGCTGATTGACCGACAGTGTCAGTTTATCGCATTCTGATGCTGGCCGGTGAAGCGGAGGCGGGCTCTGCTGGAGAGCAACCCGCCAAGGAATAACCGACTGGGACTCATCGATGCCGATGAGCGCCGGGAGTGGGATCGATTGCCGCTCGCGGCATTTCTTTCTACATCGGACCGATAGATCCCCGATACCTCAAAAAACTCACGCATCAAGTCGCCGCATAAGCGGCATCCTTGTTGTTTGTTCAGGCTGCCATGAATTCCGGCAGGCGGTTGAAGTAAATCTGGTCGGGCGTGAACCCATCCAAGCTGGAGTGCGGCCTGATTGAGTTATAAAACTCCAGGTACTTCCCGATGGAATTCCTGGCCTCGTGAACCGTTTCGTAGGCGTGGAGATAGACCTCCTCGTACTTGATCGACTTCCAGACGGTCATGCGCGATGACAAAGAAGCAGTAGAGCACGCCGAAAGTCAGCGTCGGCACGGTGAAGAAATCTATCGCGGCAATTGCCTTGCGCGGCGCATTTTCACTCAGCATTCCCGTGCCATAAAGAATTTCAGATGATCTGATCTCCAGCAGTACGCATCAAGTAGCCCGTGCAGGATTCCACTTCGCGGCGGAAGGATGAGCGCCCTAATGTTTCAATCATTGCCTGGATCGGCGGCAGATTCATTTGCGCACGGCGAATCACAAGATGATAGGGCTTCTGCATGAGCGGGATAAAATGCAGTCCCAGCGCGCGCGCCACTGCTTCGGTGCTGACGCAGCAGTCGGCTTCTCCGCTGTGCACTAGGCGCGCCGCGGGAAGATGACCGACAAACACTTGGTCATAGCCCTTCACTTGTTTGCCTTCGATTCCGTTCTCGCGAAGCAATTCGTCCAGTAGGCGGCGGCATCCGGCGCCCGACTCTCGATTGGCAATGCGAATATTCTTTCGCGCCAGATCGGCAACGGCGGAGATCTTCTTGGGATTTCCCTTGGCTGTTACCAATCCCTCCTGCCATATTGCGTAGGAGATCACTGTCACGGAATTCCGGCCAAAGGTTTTGGTAATGGACGGCAAATCTTTATCTCCTGAAGCGCTATTCGTGAGGTGGGTGCCGGCAATATGAACCAGCTTGTCTCGCAGCAATTCCAAGGATCGGGAGCTGTTCTCAAAGGCAACTACCAGCTCGAATCCCTGTTTCTGCATGGCATGAGAGAGAATTGAAACGCTTGGATCACAACCGGAGATGAGAATTCGATTTGGTTTCTTCCACTCATCGCCAAGAATTCTGACTTGTGCGTTGGTGTGCAGCTTGGCGCCATGGATAGGGGAAAGAAGAATTGCATCGGAGGGAGCGAGTCCCAGAGTGCCGGCTTCGGGAGCCACTGCCACCACATGATTGCCCACGCCGCAAAGACGCAGCGGCTGGCCAGGTGCCATGGAATCGATGTCGCCAAGAACCACGGCAGCGACAACGTCGTCTGGTGTGCCGGCCTCCTGCTCAAGCTGAAATATTTCCTCCACTTTTACATCGAGGGCGCGCGCCAGTTTTAGGCTCACTGCGGTGTTGGGCACATAGGTTCCGGCCTCAATCGCATAGATCGTCTGGCGGCTCACGCCGACGGTTGCCGACAGTTGCGCGGCTCCCAGCCCGCGTTTGGTTCTGAGCTGAGCAAGATTGTTTTGAACTTCGATGGCTTGCATTCGCAACTCCCAGGTGAGTTCATATGTATTCTATACACAACGAGTGGCGTTGATACGGGGAAAAGAAGATGCCGAAAAACAACTTACGGGGCACTCAGCTTGCGATTACACCGATCGGATGGATTCATACTCCGTTTCAACAGTCGAAGGGAACACCGATCCAAGGCGCGGTGTCAAACGACGCCCAGGGCGTGGTCGATTTGTTCCCGGAGTTCCTTCCCGGACTGCGCGATCTGGAGGCGTTTGAAAGGCTTTGGCTGATCTACATGCTGGATCGCGCCTCAGCTCCCATGATGCAAGTCCGACCGTATCTGGAAGATGAAAAACATGGGGTATTTGCGACGCGCGCTCCGGCCCGTCCCAATCCTATTGGTCTCACGGCCGTTCGACTTCTCGGCATTGAAGACAATCGTCTTCTGATTGCTGGCGTGGATATGCTGGACGAAACTCCGCTGCTCGACATCAAACCCTACGTTCCCGCCTTCGATAGTTTCGCAGTGAATCGTGTGGGATGGTATCAAGACAAAACTGCGCAAGGAGCCGTGGCGGATGACCGATTTGAAGATTATATGGAAGATAATCATCGGCAGTGATTCGCGGTTGCACGGAATGCGTTATGCTCTCAATATGCCGCATGTTCATAACGACAGCAATCGTCATTGAAGGGGTGAAAAATGAAGATCAGTGCAAGGAATCAGCTGGCTGGCACGGTAGACGCGGTCACCAAAGGATCGGTGAACGCCGAAGTCTCGCTTGTCCTTGAGGGCGGAGAAAAGGTCGTTGCGACCATCACCAACTCAAGCGTCGATTCGCTCGGAGTTGAAAAAGGCAAACCGGCCTTTGCCATTGTCAAGGCCTCCGAGGTCATCGTCGGCAAAGGCGTAGATGGCACGAAGCTGAGCGCGCGCAATGTGCTGGCAGGCAAAGTGACCCATGTGCAGGATGGAGCGGTGAACAGCGAGGTGGAGATCAAGTTGCATGGCGGCACAACGATCGCTGCGTCGATCACCAAGCAGAGCGTCAGTGTGCTCGGCCTAAAGGCCGGTGATTCAGTCAGCGCGATTGTAAAGGCCTCCAATGTGATGATCGGCATTTAGCGACGGTCAATATTCTAGCGCGATATTTGCGACCTTCCCGGCGGAAGCTTTTGGCTTCCGCCGCTTGCGTTTGAGAGCCTTTTCGAGGAGAAATCCAAACTCGCGCCGCGCCAAGACTTGCTAACACGACATTGTTTCGCATACAATACATATAATCAAGCAGGCAGACAAACTGCCTTGCTTTCTGGCGCAATTGGAAAAGTGAACAATATTCATCCTGCGATTCCAATGGCGTTGCTCTTTCCGCTCTGCAAACTCATCATTCATGGAGGAAATATGGGAAATCGCCGCCCAAGCCTTATCGTCATCGCTCTCTTCTTTGCCGGAACTTGCAGCTCGCTTTTTAGCCAGTCGACATTCATTGAGCGTTATCAGGCGCGAGTCAGCGCAACTCAAGCCGAACAGCCACATTGGGTAACGCCTCTAGTCACAGTGACACCGCGCCTGGAACAGGAGATTCGCACCGACTTCGTGCATCAGTACAACACGAAGAGATTTGCGGTCTGGAACTACGGAAATGGCAAGGGACTGGAATTGATTCCGGAGCGCCACACAGAAATCATCGTCAACGTTCCGCCGTTTTATAATCGGTCGAATGGCGCTTTGGACGGGTTTGGCGACATTTCCTTTCTGGGTAAATATCGTTTTTTTGCGCGCAATGAGGAGCATGGCAGCGCCATTGTGACGGCGTTCCTGGCGGGCTCTATTCCAACCGGCAAGAATGGAAACGGAAGTTGCTGCGCTATCGTGACGCCGACACTTGCAGTTGGAAAGGGGTTTGGGCAATTCGCATTCACTTCAACCGCAGGCGGGTCGCTTCCTGTCACGAATGCGCAAGGGCTGGGGCACACGATCGCTTGGAACAACGTCGCTCAATATCGTATCGCAAAGAGCGGAGTCGCGCGGTATTTCTGGCCCGAATTTGAATTGAATTCCGCGTTCTACAAAGGCGGCGCAACGGATGGAGACACTGCTGTCTTTGCCACTCCAGGACTGATCGTTGGCCGCATTCCTCTTTCACACGATTCCAAGGGCAAGCCCGGAAGGTTGGGATTGACCTTCGGCATGGGCGAGCAGATTGCCGTATCTCATTACCATCCGAATAATCACTCCACGGTCATCACATTGCGGCTTCCCTTCTAATCAGCAAATGAGCCGCGCGGCTCTTCACCAGGAAGGGCCGCGCGAGAAGGATTACGATCAATAGCAGTCATCGGATAAACGAATATCAAACACAGAGGCCAAGATGGAAGAAAGAGTCACATCAGTCTATTCGCGACAATCGATAGTTGGGTTCATTCTTGGATTTGCGGTTCTGTTGTGCACGGGATCAGCAATTGCCCAGGGAACTTTAACCATCTCGGCGGCGGCCAGCCTGAAGGATACGATTGTCGAGGCGGAGACAGCCTATGAAAAAAGCCATGCAAAGATTGATTTCTCCAACAATTTCGGTTCTTCTGGAACGTTGGCAGCGCAGATCGACCAGGGTGCGCCGGTGGATTTGTTCATCTCCGCAGCTTCTAAGCCGATGGACGACTTAGAGAGGAAAGGGCTGATCATTGCCGGAACAAGGCACAATCTGCTGCGAAATTCTCTTGTTTTGATTGCGCCGCTCGACTCGAAACTGAAAGACATTCAAGGACTCGCGGATCGCTCGATTCGCATCGTTGCTCTGGGCGATCCGGCAAGCGTGCCGGCCGGGCAGTATGGAAGTCAAACCCTGGCTGCGCTTCATCTGTTGGATACCCTCAAAGCGAAGTTTGTGCTGGCCAAAGACGTTCGCCAGGTTCTTGCGTATGTCGAAACGGGTAATGCCGATGCGGGCTTCGTCTATGCAACCGATGCGATGACCTCCGGGATAGTTCGTGTTGTAGCCGTGGCTCCCGAATGGACTCACGATGCAATTATTTATCCCGTCGCGGTGATCGGCGGCGGGCATAATGTGGTGGCCGCGCGCCAGTTTGTAGAGTTTCTGAACAGCCCCGCCGCACATACGATCTTTATGAAGCACGGGTTTACAATAGCAGCACAGTGATCCCTCAGATCGATCTTTCGCCGCTTTATATCTCGCTGGCTACAACCTGCGCCGCCACGATTGCCACGTTTTTTCTCGGCTTGTTGGCGGCGCGAGGCCTGTATAGCATGAGCGACACCCGGCGTGCGCGGAGCCTGCGAATCTGGATTGATGGCATTCTCACTCTACCGTTGGTTCTGCCACCCACTGTGGTTGGTTTCATTCTGCTGGTAATCTTCGGACGCCGAAGTATAATCGGGCATGCTCTCGAAAGCATTGGCGTCACCATTGTCTTCTCATGGCCAGCGACAGTAATCGCCGCTACTGTCGTGGCCTTTCCGCTGATGTATCGCACGACGCTGGGCGCCTTCGAACAGGTCAATCTAAATTATCTCGATGCGGCCCGGACGCTCGGTGCTTCGGAGCGCATTGTCTTCCGTAGAGTCTTGCTGCCGCTGGCTGCGCCCGGAGTCCTTGCAGGGACAGTCTTGGCCTTTGCGCGCGCGCTGGGCGAGTTCGGCGCAACGCTGATGCTTGCCGGCAACATTCCAGGACGCACGCAGACGATGCCGATCGCCATCTTTTCCGCGGCCGAGGGCGGCGATATGCGCGCAGCTTATCTATGGATAGCCCTAATCGTTTTGTTGTCGCTGGCGATGATTGGCCTGCTCAACCGGCAAAGCATCATGCGAAGTACGGCATCGAAAAGTTCAGTAACGATTTTATCGCCAAACCCCACAGTTTCAGCAGTAGTACGGATGCAAAGCGATCATTCAGTCTCTGAAGCGAATCTGGAGATTGAAATTACGAAGCGGTTGGAGCACTTTGAGTTGGATGTGAAATTCAGTGCAAGTCGGGGAGCTGTGGGATTGCTGGGCGCATCCGGCGCAGGAAAATCCATGACGTTGCGCATGATCGCCGGCATTGTTCAACCAGATAGTGGTCGTATCGTTCTAAATGGGCGTCTTCTTTTCGATAGTTCTGCGCAGATAAACGTAGCACCTGCCCGCCGCAAAATCGGTGTTGTCTTTCAAGACTACGCTCTTTTTCCGAAGATGACTGTGGCCGAGAATGTTGGTTTTGGATTGAGCGCTCTGTCAAAACATGAACGTCAACGCCGCGTTCACCAGCAACTGCTGCGAATGCGAATCGCGGAGTTGGCCGACCGGTATCCAGCCGAGATCTCCGGCGGGCAACGGCAGCGCGTGGCGATTGCGCGCTGCATGGCGATTGAGCCTGACGCATTGCTTTTCGATGAACCATTTGCGGCGCTCGATCCACACCTGCGACGACAGATGGAAGAACAATTGCGCGAGACCTTGGCTGATTTCAACGGCGCGGTGGTCTTTGTGACGCACGATATGGAGGAGGCTTTTCGCTTTTGCAGTGATTTGCTGGTGCTCAATAGTGGTCGAGTGATTGCCAGCGGGCCAAAGCATCAGCTCTTTGAGAGGCCGCAGACTGTTGCAGCTGCTCGATTGACGGGATGCAAGAATATCGTCTCATCGCGGAAGGTTGGCGAGCATCGAATTATGGTCGATGCGTGGAACTGTGAACTCAAAACGGCGGAGCCTGTTCCAGACTTTCTTACTCACGTTGGCCTTCGCTCACACCAAATCAAATTTCAACAGACTGAGCAAGGCGACAATGTGTTTCCATGCTGGGTTGTTGGCACGAGTGAAGCGCCACATGAGATGACGCTTTACTTGCGCTTGCACCTGGCGCCCGCAGCCGGCGAATCGCCTCACTTGCAGGCCGACATACCCAAGGATCTTTGGCGTACGCTCAGCACGCACTCTCAGCCGTGGCAGGTGAAACTGGATCTCGCAAGACTTTTGTTGCTTAAGGAATGAGGGAGTACAGCCCTGCACAAATCACTTGAGAATATACGCGTTAGAGATTGACTGTTCCAGGTATGATGGATTTCCTTATGCGGTCTTCATTGACCGAGCATGAAATCTCTGCCAAAATATGCATACGAACCGGTGCGGTTGCAGAGACCTTGCGTTTGGCACTTGAGGCCAGATCAAGCGGCCGTTTTTCTGTTTCATTATTCCGAAATCCAGAATCGAATTGCAACATTAGCAAGCGCTCATTTAGCCTTCGCGGAAAGGAGGCGGACGTGTCGAATCAGAACGAAGCCTCCATGCCTGTGCGTGCAATGCAGTCGAGCAGCCGCGCAAACTCCGCGTTGATGGGGATCTATGAGATCTCGAAATTACTGACGCGTCCTGCGCGATTGGAAGTTTCGCTCTCCGGGGTCATCAACCTTCTTGCCAGTTTTCTGGATATGAACAACGGGTTGATTGCACTTCTAGATGAAGGGAACCAGACTTCAATGGTGGTCGGCGCCGGATGGTGCGAGGCCACGGCAAGAGAGCATTTTGAGCGGCTACCTGAGCAGGCGGTGGGACAGATCGTTGTGTCGGGTATGCCGCTGGTGGTGCGCAATATTGCGGAGAGTCCTCTATTTGCCGACTGGGGTGAGTTGAACTCCGGTGATTCCGTCATGGAGAGATCATTTGTCGGTGTTCCCATCAAAGGAGATAACCGAACGCTCGGCACGATTATGATTGAGCGCCTGGACGGCAACTCTTCACCTCATACTCTTGATGAGGATGTGCGCTTTCTTTCGATGGTGGCCAACCTTGTTGCGCAGAACGTAGCGTTGCAGACGCTGGTGGCCCGCGATCGAGAACGGCTGATGACGGACCGCCATCGGCTGGAGAAAGAATTGGAACTGCGCTCCGAGTCCAGTCAGGAAGGTATTGATTGGATCATCGGCGAAAGCGCTGCTATTCGCGATGTAGTGGAGAAGATCCAGCAGGTCGCGCGATGTAATCTCCCTGTCCTGCTCTGCGGAGAATCCGGCACTGGAAAAGAGTTGTTTGCACGCGCCATTCATGAGTATTCTCCTCGCAGCCAGAAGCCGTATATTCGCTTGAACTGCGCCGCGCTTTCTGAAACCGTGTTGGAGTCGGAGTTGTTCGGCCATGAGCGGGGAGCCTTTACAGGCGCGGTCGGATTGCGCAAAGGCCGATTTGAAATGGCGGATGGAGGCACACTTTTCCTCGATGAAATTGGTGAGATTTCAGGAGCGTTTCAAGCCAAACTGCTGCGCGTTCTGCAAGAGGGTGAGTTTGAGCGCGTGGGCGGAAGCCGTACCATCAAGGTCGATGTGCGGCTTGTCGCTGCGACCAATCGCAATCTGGAAGCAGCCGTTCTGGCGGGCCAATTTCGCTCCGACCTCTACTATCGCATCAGCGTTGTGCCCATCTTTCTCCCGCCATTGCGGGAGCGACGCGAAGATGTTGGAATGCTTGCCAAGGAATTCCTGCGACGTTTCAACGAAGAGCATGGAGTCTCACTTACACTTTCCAAACGCGCTCTGGATGTGTTGACGGCCTGCGACTTTCCCGGCAATGTTCGTGAGTTGGAAAGCTGTGTAAAGCGCACGGCTGCTCTGGCAAAAGACTCTGTCATTGTCGTGGAGGACTTTGCCTGTAGTCATGAGAGCTGCCTCTCGCTCGTGATGGGAAAATCGATGAACAAGATGCAGCAGAATCAAGCTGGTTATATGCCTCTTCCTGTGATATCACCTAAGCAAGAACGTTCCTGGGCCGTGAGAAAAATTGCTGAACCTGCCAACGTTGCTGTCGATGACGCTCCCGCACGCGTCAATCCGACTGAGCATTCGAATGAAGCAGTGGACGCCGGCGAACGCCAACGCCTGATTGATGCCATGGAAAGGTCCGGCTGGGTTCAAGCCAAGGCAGCGCGGATACTTGGCCTCACTGCGCGGCAGATGGGCTACGCACTGCGCAAGCACGGCGTGGAGATCAAGCGCTTCTGATCCGCAGATTGATTGCATCATACTGCACCGTCATCAAACAATTCTACTAAGATTGTGAATCGCGCAACTGTGGTCCTGGATGGCCGCTTTGCGACAATTCATCGTGACTTGGCCGTAAATGTCGCGATTGCGACAGTGGCGTAAATCCTATAAATCACGTCATACCTGCGAGATCCACTTTGGCGTTTGAGTTGCAATAGATCCTTGTATCACCCGCAGTCGGGGCACTCCAACACCAGGGGGATGCAATGGAGTTCGGGACTCGAAAAGCTGTCGCAGAGTTGTACGTGATGCAGCCATCTGTTCCCGGCAGCGGAAAAATGGGATGTGCTTCAAAGAGTAGCAGCGGAAAGTCCAGTTGCGGCTCGGCAGCGGGACAAGGCGATCTCTCGTCAGAGATTTGGGAAAAGGTGAAGAACCATCCCTGCTATAGCGAAGAAGCGCACCACCATTATGCGCGCATGCATGTGGCTGTGGCGCCGGCTTGCAACATTCAATGCAACTATTGCAACCGAAAGTACGATTGCTCGAATGAATCGCGGCCCGGCGTTGTGAGTGAACGGCTGACGCCTGAACAGGCCGCTAAAAAAGTGCTCGCTGTTGCATCGAACATTCCGCAGATGACCGTGCTCGGAATTGCCGGTCCCGGCGATCCGTTGGCGAATCCCGGCAAAACCTTCAAAACATTTGAACTAGTGACCAAGGCGGCTCCCGACATCAAGCTTTGCCTTTCGACCAACGGTCTGATGCTTCCGGATTACGTAGACAGAATTCAGGCGCTCAATATCGATCATGTGACCATCACCATCAACATGATCGACCCGGAGACTGGAGCAAAGATATATCCCTGGATCTATTACAACAAGAAGCGCTACGAAGGCGTGGAAGCGGCCAGAATACTGAGCGAGCGTCAACTGCTTGGTCTGGAGATGCTGACTGCGCGCGGCATTCTCTGCAAGGTGAATTCAGTGATGATTCCTGGCATCAACGATCATCATCTTGCGGACGTAAACAGGGCCGTCAAGTCGCGCGGTGCGTTTCTGCATAACATCATGCCCTTGATATCCGCGCCCGAGCATGGAACCGTCTTTGGACTTGCTGGAATGCGCGGCCCAACTGCGCAGGAGTTGAAAGCATTGCAGGATTCGTGCGAGGGCGAGATGAACATGATGCGCCATTGCCGCCAATGCCGCGCCGATGCCGTGGGTCTTCTGGGCGAGGATCGCAGCAATGAATTCACAACGGAAAAGGTCATGGAGATGGAAGTTAACTACGACTTGCAACTGCGTCAGGCCTATCAAGATGATGTTGAAAAGCGACGCACGGCAGTGGTTGCGGCAAGAAACGAAGAGTTGAAAACGCTTGTCGGCAGGGACAGCGGCATCTCGATTCTGATTGCCGTGGCGACCAAAGGGAACGGGCGCATCAATCAGCACTTTGGCCATGCAAAAGAGTTTCAAGTGTATGAGGTCAGCACTGCGGGAGCCAAGTTTGTCGGACATCGCCGCGTGGACAACTACTGCCAGGGAGGCTTCGGTGAAGAGGAGAGCCTGGAGACCGTACTTCGCGCCATCAACGACTGCGTTGCAGTTTTCATTTCAAGAATCGGCAACTGCCCGCGCGAAGGCCTGCTGAGAGCCGGCATCGAGCCAGTGGATCGCTTTGCGCTCGAGTACATTGAACAATCGGCTCTTGCATATTTCCGCGAATATCTGGAGCGTATGCAAAGCGGCGAAATCCAACATATCCAGCGCGGGGATGCGGACATACGGCAGGGAGCACTGGTCACAATTTAAGCAAACGGAAATGGAGGACACAATGGCCTACATGATCAAGGAGTCAAATTGTACGGGATGCTCTGCTTGTCAAAATGAATGTCCCAACAATGCGATCTTCGAAAAAAACTTTGCCTTTTTCATCGATCCGGCGAAGTGCACCGAGTGCATCGGCTTCTTCGACAAGCCGCAGTGCGCTGAGATCTGTCCAATGCCGAAGACATGCATCATTAACCCGGATGTGCCAAGATTTGCGGCGGCGGTGTAAATGAACGAAAAAGAACAAATAAAGATGGAGTTGATGCCGGCTGCGGAGAAGTTCATTCGCCGCATGATGCGCTGCGCCAGCAATTCAACTTCTGGATTCAGGCTCAAGGTCCGGCCAGGCGGGTGCTCCGGCCTCGCCGTGGAGTTCGATCTGGCGGATGAACCTGAGAAAAACCAAATCGTCTGGACGCACTCTGGGCTGCGCATCTTTTTAGATAATGCAAGCTGTCTATTACTGAATGGAGCGACTGTCGACTTCATCGATAGCCGTTCACTTACTGGATTTGTGGTGACAACTCCGGGAGGAACCGCGCAATCCTGCTCACCGGCTTCGACGCTGATATCGACTGAAATGCTCGTCAGACGCTGAATGTACGAGGGAGGACGAACGTATGCTGATGCGCAGAGCCGAAAAGGCGATGGATTGGCAGGGACGCAAAGTGTGCTGCACGGACTGCGTACATCACGAGTTGATTCGTGAGCAACGCTGCCGGCAAAAGCATATCTGTGTTCATGATCGTTCTCCGCAGCGCATCGAGCAGTTTTTTAGAAGCAATCCAGGGCTTGCCAATGAGTTTCTCTCCCATCCGTACTTTGAAGTGCGTGCCGCGGCGGCAAAATATGCCGATGTATTTTATTTGACGGCTTTGCTGAGCGACGAAGATGAATCTGTGCGCTGGAATGCGGCGATGCGGCTTCCCCGCCGTTTTCTGTTGCGGCTGCGCAATGATCCCCATCGCGAGGTGCGCATTCGTGTCGCTTCGCATCTGGAGGGCGAGGAGTTAGCGCCGATGATGTCGGATCCGGATTATTTTGTGCGTCAAATTGTCGCGCAGCGCATCGGAGCGCCGCAACTGAAACACATGATCGACGATCCCGATCCCGAGGTGCGGCGTGTAGTAGCCAAGCGAATCTCAGCCGAATGGCTGCCGGAGCTGATGGACGACCCCGAGGCTTCCGTTTGTCTTGCGGTTGCTGAGCGTCTGACTCCAACACAGTTATTGCCACTGCTCTTTCACAGCGACATCCGCGTTCGCTACGAGGCGGCGGGACGCGTTCCCATCAGTGCATTGGAAGCCATGCGCAAGGATGAGGATCCGTTGGTGCGCGAGCGGGTTAAGGAGAGATTGCTTGAAGTTCAGAGTTCTCGTGAGAGCGGTCATGAAGTTCTCCAGATGAGGTCTTCAAACAGTGAAGATGGGAGGCGCTGATATGTCAAAGATCGTGCGCGATGGCTGGGTTGTGGAGTTGGATGGGCCGCCTCATTTTGAGTATGGGCAGAAAGTCCGGGCCAAATTCATGGTGCGCAACGACGGCACATTTCCCGGCAAGGATATTGGCGATGTGCTTGTCAACAAGGGCGAGGAAGGGTATGTCATCTCGATTGGCAGCTTTCTTCAGCAGTACTACATCTACGGCGTTGAGTTTTTAGAAAGCGGCTTTCGCGTGGGCATGAAGCGCAAAGAACTGGAGTCAATGGATGCGCTGGTCGCAGGAGGTTGTGAATGATGGAAGCGAAGGCGCCACGCTATCAACGGGGGCAGCGCGTACAAGCGGCTGTGGACTTGTACAACGACGGATCTTATCCTAAGCAGCCCGCCGATGCTTTGCTGGTTCGCCTCGGCGATACGGGAGAAATTGTGCAAGTGGGTCAGCATACCGATTCTGGAACGGCTGTATATATGGTTGAGTTCTCGTTCAACAAGGTCGTGGGATGCGTTGAGAAAGAACTATCGCCATGGCAAGAAAATGGAGGAGCGCAATGAAGGTCATGATCCGTAGAAATCAGGCGGGAGTTCTTTCAGCCTATGTCGCTAAAAAAGATTTGGAAGAACCGATCGTGGAAGTGGAAAAGCCTGAATTATGGGGCGGCCTGGTCACACTCGCCAATGGCTGGCGGCTGGAGTTGCCGGTGATGGACGCGTCAACGACTTTACCGATCACGGTTGAAGCGCGCAAGCTGATGGAAGATGAGGTGCCAGTTTGAATGCTACAGCTCTGGATTCGATAGCCTCAGCATTCGCAAGCGGCCGTGCGATTCCTTATCTTGGTCCAGGAGTCTTGTCCTTCGGCGGCGCGGCTTGCTCGTTGCCCGATTCGCAAAAAACATTGGTCGCGCAGTTGACAGCGAAGAGCAGCGTTCCTCATAAAGTAAGAAACAACTTAGGCGCTGCCGCGCAGTTTATTGAAAACTTCAAGCACCGCAGCACTGTAACCGGCGCGATCACAGAAGCATTCAGCGTGGAAGCGCAGCCCAATGCACTGCACACGCTTATAATGAGTTTGCCCAAGTTGCCGCTTGTTGTTCACGCCTGGTACGACGATCTTCCGCAGAAGGCACTGCGTCCGCGCGTCAGTTGGGGCATGGCGCAGGGAGTCAGCCAGTCGGAACACTTCGGCGACTGGATCTACTATTACGACTCTGACGGCGCTTACGCCGGAGTGAGTGCAGAGGGATGTGTCACGGCTTGGAAGACTCTGCTTTATCAGCCCTTCGGCTCGGTATGGCCTGCACGCAATTATCTCGTTTCCGATTCGGATTTTGTTGAGGTACTCACAGAGATTGATATTCAAACGCCTATTCCTGAGCCGGTGCAGAAGATACGCAAGGAAAGAAGTTTTCTTTTTCTGGGCTGCCGTTTTTCGACGCAGCAGGAGCGACTCTTTGCCCACCAAATAATTAAGCGCTCCACTGATATGCACTGGGCAATCCTGCCGGAAGAACCGACGCACAACGAAGCGCGTTTTCTCGAAGATCACAAGATCGAGCGCCTCTCTTTACATCTGGATGAGTTTGTCGCCAAACTGCGCGAAATGCTTCAATCTGCCTGAAGGACTGAATGAGCGCCAATTCCGTCGTGTTCACTACAAAGAAAAAATGAATGTCGCATACGAAACAGACGCGAAAAGCAGTTAACACGCAGAATATCTATATCTTACGCGATGGTTTTGTTTGGCATGTGGATTGCTTATAGATAAGCGTACACCTGAACGCGGGGATGCAAACCGACAATCGGCATCCCGGTCCGTTAGTCCTCTGGTCGCCGCATTGCATGAAGCGGATGAAGGCCAGTCGAGAGATCTACAAGATCAGAAACGAATCACAGCACCGAGGAGGAAACGATGGCTAAACTGCGGCAGATTGCATTCTACGGCAAAGGTGGAATCGGAAAGTCAACCACATCGCAAAACACGTTGGCGGCGCTGGCGGAAATGGGGCAGAAGATCCTCATCGTCGGCTGCGATCCGAAGGCGGACTCGACGCGCCTGATCCTGCATGCCAAGGCTCAGAACAGCATTCTCAGTCTGGCCGCGGAGAAGGGCACCATCGAAGATATCGAACTGGAAGAGGTGATGAAGTACGGCTATCAGCGCATTCGCTGCGTTGAATCCGGCGGCCCAGAGCCGGGTGTAGGTTGTGCTGGTCGAGGCGTCATCACGGCCATCAACTTTCTCGAAGAGAACGGTGCCTACGAGAACCTGGACTACGTTTCGTACGATGTGCTTGGCGACGTTGTCTGCGGCGGCTTTGCCATGCCCATTCGTGAGAACAAGGCCCAGGAGATTTATATTGTGATGTCCGGCGAGATGATGGCCATGTACGCGGCCAACAACATCTCCAAGGGTATTTTGAAATACGCCAACTCTGGCGGTGTCCGCCTGGGCGGCCTGATCTGCAATGAACGTCAGACCGACAAGGAGCTGGAATTGGCAGAGAATATGGCCAAGAAGCTTGGCAGCAAGCTGATCTACTTTGTGCCCCGCGACAATGTCGTGCAGCACGCCGAACTTCGCCGCATGACGGTGATCGAGTATGCGCCCGACTCCGAGCAGGCTCAGCATTATCGCAATCTTGCCAAGAGCATTCACGAGAACGCCGGCAAGGGTGTGATTCCCACGCCAATCACCATGGACGAGCTGGAAGAGATGTTGATGGAACACGGCATCATCAAGAACATCGACGAGTCGCTGATCGGCAAGAAAGCCACCGAAGTCGCGGCGTAAGTTTTCATCCCTCCAGGGGCGCCATGATTGCTATGCGCATGGCGCCCGTTCTTACTAATTCATTCAAGGAGGCTTTTTATGAGCGATAGCGTAGGCGTTGAAGAGATCAAAGAACGCAACAAGCAAATGATCAGCGAGGTTCTCACGGCTTACCCGGAGAAGACAGCGAAAAGGCGCGCCAAGCACCTGGGAACATTTGAAGAGGGCAAAAGCGACTGCGGCGTGAAGTCCAACCTCAAGACGATTCCTGGCGTAATGACCATTCGCGGTTGCGCTTACGCCGGCTCGAAGGGCGTGGTGTGGGGGCCAATCAAGGACATGGTTCACATCAGCCATGGTCCAGTTGGTTGCGGCCAATACTCATGGGCCTCGCGGCGCAACTACTTCATCGGCTCCACGGGCGTCGATGCCTTCGGCACGATGCAGTTCACCTCAGACTTTCAGGAGAACGACATCGTTTTTGGTGGCGATAAAAAACTGGCCAGGGTAATCGATGAGATTCAAATTCTGTTTCCGCTGAACAAGGGCATCTCCATTCAGTCCGAATGCCCGGTGGGTCTGATCGGCGACGACATTGAAGGCGTCTCCAAAGCCAAGGCCAAGCAGTATGCAAAGACCATTGTTCCGGTTCGCTGCGAGGGCTTCCGCGGCATCTCGCAATCGTTAGGACATCACATTGCCAACGATTCGATTCGAGACTTTGTCTTTGACAAGCTGGGCGACAAGCCGGCGCGCTTTGAAAGCACACCCTACGACGTGACGATCATTGGCGACTACAACATCGGCGGCGATGCCTGGTCCTCGCGCATTTTACTGGAAGAGATGGGCCTGCGCGTGATTGCCCAGTGGTCGGGCGATGGAACGCTCGCTGAGCTTGAATCAACGCCACACGCCAAGCTAAATCTGATTCACTGTTATCGCTCGATGAACTACATCTCGCGCCACATGGAAGAAAAGTACGGAATACCGTGGTTTGAATACAACTTCTTTGGACCAACCAAGATTGAATCGTCATTGCGAGCCATCGCAGAGCATTTTGACGACAAGATTAAAGAAGGCGCCGAGCGCGTTATCGCCAAGTACAAGGCGTTGACGGATGCCATTACCGCCAAATTCCGTCCGCGCCTGGAGGGCAAAAAGGTGATGCTTTTTGTCGGCGGCCTGCGCCCGCGCCACGTTATCGGCGCCTATGAAGATCTGGGAATGGAGATTGTCGGAACAGGCTATGAATTCGGCCACAACGACGACTATCAGCGCACCACAAATTATGTGAAAGATGGCACGCTGATCTACGACGATGTGACCAGCTTCGAGTTTGAGAAGTTTGTCGAGCGCGTGAAGCCTGACTTGGTCGGCTCCGGCATCAAGGAAAAGTACATTTTCCAGAAGATGGGTGTTCCCTTCCGCCAGATGCACTCCTGGGACTATTCGGGTCCATACCATGGCTACGATGGATTCGCCATCTTCGCCCGCGATATGGATATGGCCATTAACGCGCCGGTATGGAAGATGACCAAATCGCCCTTTTAATTAACGCGGAATCCAGAGAGGAGAAAAGCCATCATGAGTCAAAATGCAGAGAAGGTGATCGACCACTTTGAGTTGTTCCGCGGTCCAGAATATACCGAGATGCTCGCCAACAAGAAATGTATGTTCGAGGATCCAGTCCCGGCCGAAGAACTTGCACGAGTAAGCGAGTGGACCAAAAGCACAGAATATCGCGAGAAGAACTTTGCGCGCGAATCGCTGACCATCAATCCCGCCAAGGCCTGCCAACCGCTGGGCGCTGTCTTTGCCGCACTTGGATTCGAGGGAACGCTTCCATTCGTTCACGGCTCGCAAGGCTGTGTCGCGTACTATCGCAGTCATTTTTCGCGTCACTTCAAGGAGCCAACAGCGGCTGTTTCTTCGTCCATGACCGAAGATGCCGCTGTTCTCGGCGGCCTTTCCAACATGATCGATGGCCTGGCGAACGCATACAGCTTGTACAAGCCAAAGATGATCGCCGTATCGACAACTTGCATGGCAGAGGTCATCGGCGACGATCTGAACGGCTTCATCAAGAATGCTAAAGAGAAGGGTTCAGTGCCGATGGAATTCGATGTTCCCTTTGCGCATACGCCGGCCTTCGTTGGCAGTCATGTGACCGGCTATGACAATGCGCTCAAGGGAATCATCGAGCACTTCTGGAATGGCAAGGCGGGTACGATTCCAAAGCTTGAGCGCAAGGCCAATGGCAAGCTCAATTTCATTGGCGGCTTCGACGGCTACACTGTCGGCAACATGCGCGAGATCAAGCGCCTTTTCGATCTGATGGGCGTAGAGTACACGATCCTTGGCGACAATAGCGACGTGTGGGACACACCGAGCGATGGTGAATTCCGTATGTACGATGGCGGAACCACCTTGGAAGATGCGGCCAATGCAGTTCATGCCAGCGCCACCATATCGATGCAGGAGTTTTGCACCGAGAAGACGCTGGATGTGATCGCATCATCGGGACAGGAAACGGTTGCCTTTAATTATCCCATCGGCGTGGAGGCGACAGATCGATTCTTGATGGAGGTCGCGCGGCTATCGGGAAAAACGATTCCAGATTCAATCCGGAAAGAGCGTGGCCGGCTTGTCGATGCCATCGCCGATTCGAGCGCCCACATCCACGGAAAGAAATTCGCTCTCTATGGAGATCCCGATCTGACGCTCGGTCTGACGGGATTCTTGCTTGAACTGGGAGCGGAACCGGTGCATATTCTCTCCACCAACGGCGGCCAGGCTTGGCAGGAAAAAGTTGCGGCATTGCTGGAAGCCTCTCCATTCGGGAACAATTGCCATGTCTATTCGGGAAAAGATCTTTGGCATATGCGTTCACTGCTCTTCACCGAACCGGTCGACTTCTTGATTGGCAGCACCTACGGAAAGTTCCTGGAGCGCGATACCAAGACGCCTTTGATCCGTCTCGGCTTCCCCATCTTCGACCGTCACCATCATCATCGTTCTCCGGTTTGGGGCTATCAGGGAGGACTTAATGTTCTGGTAAAAATTCTCGACAGGATCTTCGATCACATGGATCAGACAACCAACGAAGTTGCGAAGACCGACTATAGCTTCGACATCATCCGCTGAGGGCAAGTCTTCCTTTTCCTGAGACGTCGCGTGGCAATTCAAACCAGGGTTTTCACGCGGCACATTTTTTCCGAGATCAAGTACTTCTTCATTACGCGCGGGCAACGTGAAAAAGGAGTCACTATGGGTACACTTGGCTCAAAAATCCAGCAAGTTTTCAGCGAGCCTAGTTGTGCCACAAATCAGGCCAAGCCGAGCAGTGATCGAAAAAAAGGCTGTAACAGGTTGCTCGCCCCCGGCGCCGCTGCCGGCGGATGCGCCTTTGACGGCGCCAAGATTGCGCTTCAACCCATCACGGATGTGGTGCATCTGATTCATGGTCCAATCAACTGCGAAGGGCACTCCTGGGATGGTCGGGGCGCCAAGTCCTCGGACTCGACTCTATATCGCACCAGCTTCACAACTGCGATGAGCGAACAGGAGATCATCTTTGGCGGCGAAAAACATCTTTACAATGCCATCAAAGAGGCCGTTGGAAAATATAATCCACCCGCCGTCTTCGTATATCAAACCTGTGTCCCAGCTATGATCGGCGACGACCTTGAAGCTGTTTGCAAGGCTGCTGCCAAAAAGCTCGGCAAGCCTGTAATTCCCGTTAATGTGCCGGGGTTTGTGGGATCGAAAAATCTAGGCAACAAGCTGGCCGGCGAAGCTCTTCTGGACTATGTGATCGGCACGGAAGAACCGGCAGAGACAACGCCCTACGACATAAACATCATCGGTGAATACAACCTCTCTGGTGAACTCTGGCAAGTCAAGCCACTGCTCGACGAGTTGGGGATTCGCATTTTAGCCTGTATTTCCGGCGATGCAAAATACCGCGAAGTTGCTCGCTCTCACCGGGCGCGCGCGGCGATGATGGTTTGTTCAAAGGCCATGATCAATGTGGCGCGCAAGATGGAAGAGCGCTACGGGATTCCGTATTTCGAGGGGTCTTTCTACGGCATTGGCGACATGAGCGATGCCTTGCGCAACATTACAAGATTACTGGTTGAACGCGGAGCGCCGGCAGAGTTGTTCGGTCGGACCGAAGCTCTCATTGAACGGGAAGAATATCGCGCCTGGAAGCGCATTGCGCCATTCAAAACACGGCTTGCCGGCAAGCGGGCATTGCTCTTCACGGGCGGAGTGAAATCGTGGTCTGTAGTCGCGGCCCTGCAGGAAGCCGGCCTTGCCGTTATCGGCACAAGTGTCAAGAAATCCACGCCCGACGACAAAGAGCGCATCAAAGAAATCATGAAAGAGGATGCGCATATGTTCGACGACTTGAAGCCGCGCGAGATGTACAAGATGCTCAAAGATGCGCAGGCCGACATCATGCTTTCTGGCGGGCGAACGCAGTTTGTCGCATTGAAGGCAAAGATGCCGTGGCTTGACATCAACCAGGAGCGACATCATGCGTATGCAGGATATGAAGGCATGGTGGCGCTAGTGAGCGAAATAGACAAGGCGCTGGCCAACCCCATCTGGGAGCAGATTCGTAGGCCTGCGCCATGGGAATTTGCAAGAATTCAAGACGAATTGTCGATTCATGTTGCATAGGAAAAGCATATGGCCAGAGTGACGATCAGTAAAAAGTATTGCATGGTGAATCCGCTCAAAATGAGCCCGTCGATCGGCGCGGCCCTGGCCTTACTGGGCGTTGACAATTCGATGCCTCTGCTGCATGGCTCTCAAGGATGCACATCCTTTGGACTTGTTCTCTTTGTGCGACACTTTCGAGAGGCCATTCCAATGCAGACGACGGCGATGAGCGAAGTCGCAACCGTTCTTGGAGGTCTCGAGAACGTCGAGCAGGCGTTGGTAAATATCGCCGGTCGCACCAAACCATCATTGATTGGAATCTGTACGACAGGAATCTCGGAGATCAAGGGGGACGACCTCGATGGATTTCTCAAGTTGATCCGATCCAGCCATCCAGAACTGGATAATATCGCATTAATCAATGTCTCTACGCCGGATTTTCAAGGAGCATTTCAGGACGGATGGGCCGCGGCAGTTACGCGCTTGGTGGAAGATCTAGTAGAGGTTCCGCAACTTGAAATCAGATTGTCGAGGCGCATCAATGTGCTTCCCGGTTGTCACATGACACCCGGCGATATCGATGAACTTCGGGATATCTTTGACGCATTCAGCCTTGATCCGGTCTTTTTGCCCGATCTCTCTGGATCGCTCGATGGGCACATTCCGTCAAAGTTCACGCCCACTTCTTTAGGCGGCATTTCCGTCGAGCAAATTCGCAGAATGGGTTCTGCGTGCTGGACGGTTGCCATTGGTGAACAAATGCGTGGCGCGGCAATCACGCTCGAACACCTCACCGGTGTTCCTTATAAACTGTTCGACCGTCTCACTGGGCTGGCCGCCAACGATGAATTGATGAGGTTTTTGTCGGAGATCAGCGGTGTTCCTGTACCGAATAAGTTCCGGCGTCAGCGCAGCCAATTGATCGACGCAATGATGGATGGTCACTTTTACTTCGGAGGCAAAAGTGTAGCGATTGCGGCAGAACCGGACCTTCTGTTTGCAATATCGCACTGGCTTCACGAAATGGGTTGCATCGTGCAGGCCGCAGTGACTACAGCAGAATCTCCTGTGCTCGAATCCATTCCCGTTGACGAAGTCCTGGTTGGCGATCTTGAAGATCTTGAAGTGCGCTCTGCCGGCGTCGACCTGATCATAACGCATTCGCATGGAAGACAAGCCGCGGAGCGCCTTGGTATTCCGCTATTTCGTATTGGAATTCCGATCTTTGATCGTTTAGGTGCCGGCCAGCAAGTGACTGTGGGCTACCGCGGAATGCGGAACTTGATCTTTGAAGTCGGCAATCTTTTCATGGCGAACGCGCATGAGCCAATGCCCGACAGTTGGGTTCCGAAGCGCCATAAGTCGGATGAGCTTGTGATGCTTCAATAATTGAACTATTTCTTGTAGACCAAAGGAGGATTATGAGAGTCGCCTTTACAACAGAGGACGGAGAACACGTCAACGCTCACTTTGGCTGGGCGAAAAAAATTGCCATTTACGAAATCGATGCCGAGAGCTGCCGCTTTGCCGATTGCATTGAATTCAAAGGCAATCTGGAAGAGGACGGTAACGAAGACAAGCTGGGTCCGAAGTTGGAAGCGATCAAAGACTGCGCGATTCTCTATGTTGCGGCAATCGGCGGATCTGCGGCGGCCCGCGTGGTGGCTAAAAATGTTCATCCGATCAAAGTTGCCGAAACGCAGGCCATTGCGGACTCATTGCAGCAGTTGCAAAAAGTGCTCAGCGGCAATCCTCCGCCGTGGCTGCGCAAGGCGCTGAACAAGGGCCGCGAACGCACAATCGATTTCGAAGACGAGGTGATCTATGGCTGATAGCGTAGTCGAAGTGGTTGCACCGCCAACGCGCGGCTTTCTCAATGAGTTGATCAAGCAATGGCGCGCTCAGGATTTGCACGGATCATGGGATGCAAAGAGCGATCAAGATCTGCTCGAGCCGTACATCATGACCAGGGAGAAACGCTTACAGATCCCAATCATGAGTGATCCCGATCCTGAAACGTTGTGGCGTATGGAACTCTACTACAACGCCATTGGGCTGACGGTTGAGCGTTTCACCGGTGTGATGGTTTCACCGCTGATGAAACTGCACCACGAGGGCTTTGGCCGCCTTGTTCTTACCGCGGGGCGTCTAATCGTCTTCAACAAACATCTGCGGGATGTGCATCGCTTTGGATTTGACAGCCTGGAAACGCTGGAGTCGGAAGGCGAGAAAATTGTAGCCGAAGGCATCGATTGGATTGAAAAATATCCGGACGTTGCGCGCTATTGAATGATTATGAATCTGAACGCCCCTTCCTGGGGCCGCTGGAGAAGATATGGGAGCGATGCAAATTGAAGTTCAAACGTTTACGCGCGACGGCAGAGAATGGAAGCCATCCTATCTACTGGCCATTGATCCAGAGACTTGTATCGGCTGTGGACGCTGCTTCAAAGTCTGCGGCCGCGACGTGATGACACTGATGGGCTTCACAGAAGATGGAGATCTCGTGGGCCTGGACGACGATGAGGAGATTTTGCGCAAGGTCATGACGGTCACCGATCCTGGAGCATGCATCGGCTGTGGCGCATGCGCCCGTGTTTGCGGAAAGAACTGCCAGAAGCATGGTCCATCCTGAGGAATACCCTATGACGCCAGAAGCTTTGTATGCCTATCTTATGAAAGCAAATGCGGCCACCGAATGTGATCCATTCGACGGCCACATTCTGGCGTGCGTCTTTGCCGCGGCGGCGGATGAGTTTCAGGCTGGCGGTTCATTCACGGGCGCAATCGGCATTTATGGATCAACACTGCGCAATAACATTGAGAAATATTATCCCGGATCGATTCATCAACTGGAAGCTTTCAATCTCGATGTTGAGACAACTGTCAGCGAAGATGAGAAGTGCTTGCGGGATCTGTTATGGCGCTTTCGCTCGACATCCTATGAAATCAACGCGTTGATCGCCATCCTAGTCGCCCGCAGAGCCACGCGGGGAAGGCACCTCTGGCAGGATCTCGGACTCGCGAACAGAGATGAGCTGTCTCGCCTGATGATCAAGCACTTTACACAACTGGCGCGCAGCAACCATCAAGATATGAAGTGGAAGAAATTCTTCTATCGAATGATCTGCTGCGATGAAGGATTCACCCTGTGTACTGCCCCCTGCTGCTCCGAGTGCAGCGATTTCGCTCATTGCTTTGGCGACGAATCCGGAGAGAGCCTCTTCGCGCGCTCCCGACATTCTGGCACCCTTCCCGCATTGACTGCGATTGTCTCTTCCATTGCCTCGTGAAGTGCAATCGACATGTCGCAAATCCGACAATATGCCTTTCCCTTCGAAAAAATGCTTCGTAAGTATATCTATTATCAATAAAGCGCAAGTGGCCCTCGACTTGCTCTAACTACAACATAGTCAGAGGAGGCGACAGCAATGATTCAACTGACTGAAGCAGCTGCAAGCGCTTTACATTCCGCGATTGCCACCGTGCCCACATCAATTGCAGGACTTCGCCTAGGAGTGCAGTCAAGGGGATGCGCCGGATTTCAATACGAGATGGGACTCGCAGAGCAGGTGATGCCGGAGGAGATCTCCTGCGAGAGCCGCGGAGTAAAAATACTACTCGATCCATCTTCGGTTGCAATGATCTCCGGCACGACGATTGATTTTATCGACAGTCAGGAGGGCACCGGATTTTCATTCGATAACCCCCACGCCAACTCCAAAGGCGGTTGCGGAAAATCGTGCTGCTGATAGCGATTGTATAAGGAGATTCGCCATGACAAAAATGTCGGTGCATCCATCGTGGGTTTATATGGACAACAACGCGACGACGCGCACCGACCCTCGTGTAGTCGAAGCCATGTTGCCCTTCATGCGCGAAGAGTTTGCGAATCCTTCTGCACTTCACTCAATGGGTGTCTCCTCAGCGGAGGCCGTGCGGGTTGCACGAAGCCGGGTGTCGGCTTTGATTGGCGCGTGCCGCGAAAGCGAGATCGTCTTCAATTCGGGCGGAAGCGAATCGAACAACACCGCAATCCTTTCCGCACTTCAAACCCAGGAGGGACGGAGCGAGATCGTTACCTCGGCTGTTGAACATCCATCCATTCTCGCCTTGTGTGCGCATTTGGAAAAGACTGGAAGAGCCAAGGTTTATCGGATTCCAGTCGACAATTACGGTTCTCTTAATCTTGATGCGTACCGTCGAGCTTTGAGTACGAACATTGCTCTGGTTTCGATGCAATGGGCCAACAACGAAACCGGCGTCGTCTTCCCCGTCGAAATGCTCGCGTCATTGGCGCACTCCGCCGGGGCTCTGTTTCACTGCGATGCCGTGCAGGCGGCTGGCCGAGTCGCCATCGATGTTTCGCCATCAGAGATCGATATGCTTTCAATCTCTGCACACAAAATGCATGGACCGAAAGGCATCGGGGCACTCTATATTCGCGATGGCGTTCAACTGAAGCCGCTGATTCTCGGCGGCCGCCAGGAACGCGGCAGGCGGGCAGGAACAGAGAATACGCCAGCGATTGTCGGCTTTGGCGCTGCCGCCGAGATCGCCATGCAGGCAATCTCTTGGGACATGCCGCGCGTGTCTGCATTGCGCAACCACTTGGAACGGGAGATCCTGCGTCTGATTCCATCGGCTATGCAAATTGGCGACCGCCTTCATCGCTTGCCAAACACATTGAATGTCGCGTTTGGAGAAGTTGAAGCAGACTCGATTCTCACAATGCTCGATCGAGAGCAGATTGCCGCTTCTTCCGGCTCGGCATGTGCCTCTGGATCGATGAATCCATCCCATGTTCTCAGCGCAATGAAGATTCCATTCAGTCATCTGCGCGGTTCGATTCGCTTCTCGCTTTCTCGCGAAACTTCGGACGCCGATGTGAACCGTGTTCTAGAAGTTCTTCCGCGAATCGTGAATGAATTGCAGGATTCTTCCACTTTGATGGAGGCGACTTATGCCTAAAATGCCTCGCATTGTCATCAACGATTCAACGCTTAGAGATGGAGAGCAGGCGCCGGGTGTCTCCTTCACACTCAATGAAAAGCTCGCCATCGCTCGGGCACTGGAAGAAGCCGGAGTCGATGAGATTGAGGCCGGCACGCCTGCGATGGGTGATCGAGAAATCGACGAGATTCGCGCCATCGGAGAAGCGCTGCACAGCGCGGCGCCTATCGCCTGGTGCCGCATGACGCGTGCCGATGTGGATAAGGCAAGATGTACAGGATTAAAGCGTGTGAATCTATCCATTCCGCTTTCCGATATTCAGATGCGGGTAAAGCTCAACGTCGATCGCGCGGGTGTGCTGCTGCGGATTCGAGACGTTATCTCTTACGCTGTCGATTGTGGTTTGCGCGTGGCCATGGGGGGCGAGGATTCTAGCCGTGCAGACATCGATTTCCTACTCGTTGCGGTGGAGGCTGCCGCCAGTTACGGTGCCCACCGCTTCCGCTATGCAGACACGCTGGGCCACCTGGATCCATTTGAGGTTTTCGAGGTTTGTTCTCGACTGAGCCGATCGATAAGTCTTGAGCTGGAGTTTCATGGGCACGACGACCTCGGACTCGCAACCGCAAACACTTTGGCTGCGATTCGCGGCGGAGCAACCCATGCCAGCGTATGCGTACTCGGCTTGGGTGAGCGCGCCGGCAATGCGGCGCTGGAGCAGGTCGCCGCAGGATTGAATCGCTTTCATCCGGCGGGCAGTAGTGTGAATCTGACCAAGCTGCCGCGACTCGCAGACCTCGTATCCAAAGCAGCTCGCCGCCCGATTCCCGCCGATAAGGCGATTGTCGGAGCAAGTGCATTTACTCATGAGTCGGGGATTCATGTGGATGGCCTGTTGAAGAATCCATCCACCTATGAGGCTCTATCACCTCAAATCTTCGGCAGATCGCGCGAGATTGTGCTGGGCAAGCACTCCGGCCTTGCATCCGTGACAGATGCTCTGCGCACGCACGGTTTGAACGCCGATAAGAGATCGGCGCAGTCGGTGCTGGCGCAAGTTCGGAAGCGGTCGATACAGGCAAAGCGCGTCGTCAACACGGAAGAACTTTTAGAGTTCTATCGGCGCTCTGGTTATGGCGCCAATTCGAGAGACTTTTCAATGGAGACAAGATATGACTGTGCTTGAGCAAATGTCGAAGTTATCCTCAGCGGAAGAAATATTTCGCTATCTGGACGTCGTCTACGACCCAGCCGTACTGAATGTTGCGCGACTTCACATACTCAAGCGGATGGGAGAGTATATTCGCAGTGCTTCTGATGAATTGGACGAGACGAAGGCGCGCGCATATTTCCGTGCACATCTGGTAAGAGCGTATCTTGATTTTGTTCGCTCTACGCCTATCAAAGAGCGTGTCTTCAAAGTGCACGAAGACGCGATCCGCTCCAACAGGCCAACGCTGGTCCGTCTTGCAGTCCTGGAAAATGGCTGTAAATCTGCGTGACGAAGATGGTTCGCAGCGAGATCAGATCATCGTCATCTCGTCCTTTTCATTTCATCATGTCATCTTTATTTGTTTCACTTTAACCTTGAATTCAATCCTTCATCTTTGCTGAATTATTCGGTCCATTCGATCTCGAAGAGACTTGCAATGCGGCAATCAAGAGGGATTGCAACGGGAGCAGTAATACGCACATCAACGAAGGAGAACGCTAATGGCGGATCACAAAGCACCTCAAATGCAGGCTACTCTTGGCCTGACCGGCCTGACCAGCAACGCAATGGCACTTATTGCCCCCGGCGCATTTCTTTGGCTCACTTTCTACGTTCAGGCGACGACCGGAACGACTGCGCCAGCCATGTGGATAGGCATCTTTGGAGCTCTGCTGCTTTGTTTGGCTACCGCGGTTGCCTATGCCGAGATATCCAAACTCTATCCCGGCACGGGCTCCAGCTATTACTACGCGGAGCAGGCGCTGCTCTCCAAGGACAGATTCTTCAAGTATGCGCGCATCGTGAAGTTCATCGTCGGTTGGGGCTCGCACCTCTACTACTGGGTTTACCCCGGAGTGATGGTAGCCATGACCGGTATCTTCGTCGGCTATATAGTCGGCTTTCTTTATCCAAACTTCTTGAGTGGCTCCAATCCTGGTCCGCTCTTCATGGCATTGATAGCAGTCGTCTTCTCATTCATGGTCGCCTGGATCGCATCGAAGGGCGCGGGGGCTTCCACCTCGGTAAACCTTGCGATCAACGTCATACAAATATCCGCACTCATGCTCTTCAGCGTTCTGGCTCTCGGCTATCGCGTTAGTCATCCCGCCGGCGCCACGGCCTTCCAGTACGATGGGCAGACGCTGGCAACCTATACCTATCAATTCGCCACAGCAAAGGACGGTTCCATCGTCCGCGATGCCAGCGGGGTTCCCGCGCCCTTGCTGGACACTGCGGGAAAGCCGGTGCCTTTCACGATCGATTATCCGGAGAAGGATGCCAGCGGAAATTTCCTGACCCACAAGAACGCAGCTTCCGTGATTGCACCTCATCAATTCAGCTTTCTTTTTATTCAAGCTACCGTGGCTGTTTTGATTCTGGTGGGCTTTGAATCTGTAACGGCCATGGGGGGAGAGGCCAAGAATCCAACCAAGCATATTCCGATTGCCGTAATCAGCTCACTGCTGATTCAGGGGCTTATCTGCTATCTTATCGAGTATTTTGCAGCTAACTATTTTCTCAACTCCGGCTACACCATGCAAAGCGCGGCTTCCTCCGCAGCGCCCATCGGCGACATGATGATCATCGTCGGCGATGGGTTGCTTGGCCACGGCAACGGAAAATATTTCATGCTGGGTGAGGCCTTCACGGTCTTCCTCGCGCTCATCGGCACCACGCTGAGTTGCATGAACACCGGCGCCCGCGTTACCTATGCGATGGGAAAAGACAACGAAGCTCCCGAGCACTTCGGCATCTTACACGCCAAGTCGCTCACTCCGCGCCGCGCCATCTGGGCTCTTGCCGTGATCTCGTCCATCATCGGTGTGATTGCAGTCTCCCTGGCCTTTGGCGACGGTGGCGCTCCCTCCGACGCTGCCATTGCCGCGCTGCCGCACGGCATCTTCTCCAGCTTAGGCTATTCGACGCATGACAAAATGGCGGCGCTGCCCAACTCGCTTCTGACCATCACGCTGACCTCCAACTTCGGCACATTTATTCTTTACGCGCTGAGTTGCGGACTGTGCATGATGGCCTATCACCGGCGTCATGACTACAGCTTTGTTCGCCATATGCTGATCCCTGGATTCGGCCTTCTGGCGAATATCGTCTGCATGGCCTTCTACTTGATCAGCCCTGTTTTTGGACTCGGCACATTCAAGGAGCCTCTGCTGGCGCTAGGCATCTCGGCCGCCTGGGGCATCTACGGAGCGATTTACTTTATCAGTTCCTCAAAGGCCAAAGGAAAAGCTGTGCTGCTCACTTCAAAATAGTTTGCAAAAGCAATCGAGTACCAAAGCAGACGACCGCTGCGTGAGAACTCCCGTTGGAGTCTACCGCAGCGGTTGCTTTGGTCTCTTGCCCCTGCAAGTTTGCAGAACCGCAATACTCCAAAAGAGTATCGTCGGGTGAGGTTCTTAGGAATCTCTCCGCTCTTCAGCTGGTAGATGGTCTATGCCGCGGTCCTCTCGAATCGCATCAAGCCACAACTGCAGGGTCAAGTCTTCCCGCTTGGGAACCCCAAGCTGCCAGCGCAGTTCCGTCGTATATCGTTCCTGAAGGATGTCGAGGTCGAAGGGAAGGCGACACGTTGCATAACACATTCAAAATCAGTAAATCCACGTTGCATTCCATGATAATGGTTCCGACCGCACACCCGTCGGCGCTCTGATCGTTGAAGAGCGAGATTGTCGAGTTCTGTGAAATATGCGGGAATGGTTTGTCTTTCCGCTATTTCCGACGAATACAGATTTTGAAATGCTTACAAGGCGGACTCCTGAAATGCAGAGTTACAGTTGACCCCGCATTGAAACAAGTTTACAATACATTCAAATGGATCGCAACTGTAAACCAGCGAGGAGTCGGTCATGATTTCAGATCGCATCAAGCTCGCAAGGCGCAAAGCTGGCCTTTCCCTGCGGGATTTAGCTGAGGAAATGAACGACAGGGTCACCGCCCAGGCCATTGGGAAGTACGAACGCAACGAGGACATTCCAAGTTCCGGCGTTCTGATTGCGCTGGCCAGAGCCCTCAAAGTCTCGGTCGGCTACCTGATGGATACTCAGGGGATTGTTCTAACCGGCGTAGAATTCCGCACCAAAGCCAGTACCACCGCCTCCGACCGGGCCAATGTCGAAACTGAGGTGCTGGAATGGATCGAGCGTTATTTACAGATTGAGCATGTGCTGGAGTTGGAGAGTTCCGTCTGGCAATGCCCCATCGTGCCGCCTCGCCAACTGCGCGAAGTGGCCGATGCAGAGCTATTGGCTGCCGATGTTCGGGACTTGTGGAGCCTGGGTATTGACCCGATTCCCAATATGACCGAACTGTTAGAGGAAAAGGGCCTCAAGGTACTCATCGTTTCCCTGCCAGAGCGTGTATCCGGGTTCACCTGTATGGTTGGTCGCGGCAAGGACAATCCCGGCCTGCCGGTGATTGTCGTCAACAAGGAATTTTCCTTGGAACGCCGACGCCTGACCTTGGCCCACGAATTGGCTCACCGCCTGATTGACACCGACAGTCTCAGCGATAAGGATGAAGAGAAGGCCGCCACTCTGTTTGCCGGGGCCTTCCTGATTCCCAAGGAGCACCTGCTCCGTGAGGTTGGAAAACAGCGGAACGCACTCGGCTACCAGGAATTGATTTACCTGAAGCGGCTGTACCGCGTGAGCGGTGCGGCGCTGCTGATGCGACTGCGGCAGCTTGGCGTCATCAGCGAACCAATCCTGACCTATGCCTTCCAAACCATCGCGCGCGGATGGCGGACTCAGGAACCGGAAGAGTTGGAACCGTCGAGCGAACGTGGAACTCGTGAGTGCGCACTTCGCTTCCAGCGGCTCTGCTATCGGGCGTTGGCTGAGGACTTTGTCTCGCTCAGCAAGGCCGCTGAACTGCTGCGGATTCCCCTGCCCTTGGTGGAAGCCGGTTTGAAAGGACCGCTGGTGACTGATGCGAATTATCGTCAGTGACAGCAGTTGTCTCATCGACCTAAAGAAGGCCTCGCTGCTCGGGGTCTTTCTGAGTCTGCCGTATGAGATTCTCATCCCGAACACACTCTTTGAGGACGAGCTGCTCAGCTTCACGGCTGGCGAGAAGCGAATGCTGCTCCAAGGTGGTTTGCGGTTGTGGATCTGCCTGGTCAGCAGGTGCTCCGTGCACGAGAGGTCATCACGAGCCGTCCCCGGCTTTCTGTCCATGATGGTTTTGCTTACGCACTCGCCGAAATGCACATTGGCAGCATTCTCCTGACCGGCGAGACGTTCACTGAGAATCGCGACATCGTTGGTGTAAATCCTCACGTCTTCCGAAGCGCGGGAGACGGAGACGTAGGCGAAGCGGGTATTGATGAGTTCCGGGTGAACTTTCGTGTCCATATTGATCAAAACCCAGTCTGCGGTGAGACCCTGGGAACTGTGCGAGGTCACGGCGTAGCCATGATCGAAGTGCCGCATTCGCGCGGCGTCGAAAGCGATGGTGCGTTCTTTCGCGCCATCCCTGTGTGGCTTTTTGTGTGTGCCAAGATGGTTCCATCTGAAACTTGAGCCGCCTCGATGCGGGTCAGTAGGTCGTTCGGCGGTCAGGAGTGGAGTCCCTTTGCCGACCTTTGGGCTGCGTTTTTCCGCCAGGATTCCTGCCGGCAAGTCCGGCACCGGGCCTTGGGGTGGCCATTGCGCTGTTCGGTCACGGTATTCTCTGGGGTCATCGGGTGGCCATTTGGGCAGGTCTTGAATTGCACTAGAGGGGGGGGCGTGACCTGTACGGGCGGGGCAGCCTTGGGCGAGTTGGTGACCAGCAGATGGTCGGGATTGCAGCAGGCTTGTCCGATACACTGACCAGCCGGAAGGCGATGTTGCAGATACATGCCAGCCGGGACCGGCCCCTCACAGGCCTCATAGAAAACCCGGTGGGCCTTCAATTCCTTGTCGCCGGAGTACATCCGGCCGTATCCGTAGGAGTCTCGGGTGCCCCTGAATTCCCAACATTCAGTGACCGGAAGAACCTGAACCGAGTTGACTAGTTGCTTCAGGGTGAAGGCCATATTCAACAGGATACGCGCTTCATCCGGGCGGTAATACGGAAGAGGTGGCAGAGTGTCCGTTTTGGTGTCCGTTTGGTTTGGTATTTGGTGCGATATAGTGCCTTAAAGTGCCACTTTTCCACAGATTGAGGGGGCCGCGTCAGACAGTATTCTGGCCATTTCTATGTGTTTATTGTGTTGACTTCATTGAATTTATATGGCGGAGAGGGAGGGATTCTCCATCCTAAGCGATAAAACCCCAGTAAATACCGATTATCTGTGATATTGTCGTGCGGTTGTCGTGCTTTTTGCTATAATCTTAGTATGGATGGCAAAGCAGTAACTCTGATGATCCGCTACAAGGATGCGGACGGTAAGTGGAGACGGTCGCCGGCAGCTCGTGGCGCTAATGGCAGGGTGAAGCCTGGATATGCGTTGGCCAATGGAAAGGCCATCGAGGTTGGAGATTGGACCTACGACCTTCGGCATACTGTGGATCGAAAGACGGTCTACGCGCCTGTTGGCCAGAAGGCGGTGGAAGCCGACGCGAGACGGGTTCGGCTAGAAAACACGAAGGCTGTAGTGGCGCAGGCCGCCAAAAATCCTGATGTAGAGGTCATAGAAAAGCCCGATCGCGCAAGCCTCAAAGACACTGCGGCATCCTACATCAAGGATGCAGAGCGCCGAAAGGCGAATGAGGCGGCGGAACAGGCCCGCCTGGTTACTGCCGAGTTCATTGATTTGATGAGGAAGAGGAAGAAACTCTATGTCGATCAGATTGATCGAGACGACATCTTCCTGTTTCATGAAGCTCTCCGTGACAGAAAATGTGCGGAACGCACGGTGTCGAACAAACATGCAAGGCTGGCCTCGTGGCTGCGGTTCGCTGGGATCGACAAAGCAATTCTGCCGCCGGTTCCCAGGTATGAGGAGAAACTTCCAACGGTGTATTCGTCCGAACAGACGCGGGCTCTGCTTGCGGCAGCGGACCCGTACATGCGCGTTTGCATCCTGCTTGGCATGAAATGTGGCCTGCGCGACCAGGAGATGATGCACCTTGAGTTCCGCGACATCAACTGGGCCGACAAGACACTCCGGGTCCAATCCAAGGAGCAGTGGGAATTCCTCCCGAAGACTTGGGAGCAGCGCGAGATCCCCGTCCCCGACGACCTGATGGCGGAGTTGGCCGCATGGCAGAACAGCCGGGAAGGGCACACCCTTGTACTCGGTACGAAGTACCATAAGCCGAACACGAAGCTCCTGAGAACGCTCAAGCGTATGGCGCACAATGCCGGATTGAATTGCGGCAGATGTGATGGTTGCCGGGAGATCAAAGAGTGCCAAGAATTTACCCTTCACCGTTTCCGGCGGACCTACCTGACCACGCTCCTGCGGAACGGAATCGACCTGAGGACTGTCCAGGCTTACTCAGGGCACAAGGACTTGGCCTCCACGATGCGATACCTCAGACCCGCGGCAGGCACCGAAGCCCAGGCAAGATTGAACGCAGTCCAGTGGTGAAGAGTTATGGCGCCGCGGGTACGGACTGGGAGCGAAGCCACTCGGCAATGGTCACCGGGTCGAAGCGGACCATACATCCAATTCTGTAATACGGGAGCCGGTTGGCCGCGGCCATCTCGTAGATGGTCGTCCGGCTCATCCCCAGGAGCGTTGCCAGCGCAGGTGCAGTGAGAGCGCCTTTGCAGCGTTCGATGCGGGAGGGCAGGTCGTCCGGCAAATTGTGTAGTAGGCCGCGCATATTCTTGTCGCTCGAAAATCAGGCGTTCAAAGTGAACGATTTCCGAATATCAACAGCTTCGCACGCCTGAGAACCGGGTTCTTTACGGATTGCCGTTGTGCTTCCAAAGCAGGTTTTTCAGGTTGCGACGTTTCTTTACGAACCGGGATTGCCGACGGCTGCTCAACCTGCCTGCTCATTCTCCCCATGTAGGCCGACAGCGCCGATGCTGAGACCCGTATGCCTTTCTCTTCCAGCAGACCAACCAGCATCTTCAATTTGTAGCCCTTCCTGCGCAGCTCGCAGAGTTGCGGGAACAGGGACCGTATAACCTCTCCCGTCAAGAACATCTCAGGTTGAGGCGCGGGTTCATTTTGCAATTTCGTGAGGAGCGTACTGATCTTCTCGACGTAGCCTGCCGAGAAGCGTTGTGGTTTGCGGCGAGATTTCTTTTCCATATCTGGCAATATACGAGACATACATCTTTTCTGTCAATACTGTATTATTGTTGTAGGCAGAAAAGGAAAATCCTCGCCTCCCCGCCAGGGCGGGACGGGGGGTGATCTCCGATTTGAATCCCTGTTTGGGATTGTGCCCCCCGGTTTCGCTTCACGCGTCGGCACCATGGACGACGGTCCGTTCCCGTAGGCCCAGGAGATGTCGAGTGATAAATAAGTCTTATCCTTTACCAACCGGAGCGACAGTCTGGCTGCGAACGAAGTCGCCGAGTGGTAAGGTCTGTTCACCAGTCGAGGCCTTGAGCCCTGGCAATAGGTCAACGGATGCAACTTCTCGTTCTGGATCTTTTGGCAGCACTCGATGACTTTCTGTTGCAACCGGCTGGCACCTCAAGATTAGGCGGCGAAAGCGGTGGCTGGTTCAAACGCCGGGAGAAAGTCCGCTAGCGACGTTTCTCCCAAGTCAAGGACCTTGCTTCCACCAGCTGCTACGACAGACACTTATGCTACTTGGGCCGAGAAGGCGATATAAGCGATCAGATGTTCAAAAACCTGATCGAAACACGGGGGGATTGAGATAATCTCTGAACAAGTCTCAACGGAGCTGCCAGTTCGATGAAGGAATCTAGCGTTCTCTTCCGGTATACCGATATACCGGGCGCGGTGTACATGCTACAGACGAAGAATCTCACATTGTTGAATCCTGAGTCGTGGGACGACGCGAATGACTCACATTTTCTCAAGCTTTACAAGAGCGCGCGGCAGTTGACCTGCCTGGCAGCGCTCTGCTTCAGCGAGGCTGATGAGACCTACCACCACTGGCGCATTTTCGCGGCAGGGTCTTCGGGTGTCAGAATCGAGTTTAACCGCGAGACTCTTTTCGCTGCATTAGATGTTGTGCCAGAGATTCGGCGCGAGAAGGTTGAGTATCGCTTGATCCGAGACCTGAAGAAGGGTGCACCGACAATTTCAGAACTGCCATTTTTGAAGCGGCAACCTTATGAAAATGAGGACGAATACAGGCTGATCTATGAATCGAAGGATATCGAGCAAAAAACGGTCGACATCCCCATACCGCTCAGTGCGATTAGACGGATAACGCTGAGCCCGTGGATGAACAAGACGGTATCGAAGTCCGTGAGACAACTGATCAGAACCATTCCCGGTTGCGACAGGCTCAGCGTTCCTCGCTCCACTCTCATAGGCAACGATGATTGGATGGCGTATGGCGACGCCGCTCTAAGAGCTCACAAAATGCGGGTTTCTGCTAAACCCAGCAACAAAAAGCGGCGATAGGATTCTGGCACCATATGGGAACTTTCACGAGAGGGACGTTGTTGGCGGCAACGCGGGTATTGCAAACCTGGTCGCACTCGGACATCGACCGGTTTGCGTTGGAGCTGGGCGTGGAGGATCACGCAGTGGGCTATTCACGAGCCAACAAGGCGAATGCCCTCAGCGGCTACCTGCTTCAGGTTCCTGGAGCGCGTCATGAGGACGGGGGAAGCGTGTTCGACGCCGTAGTAAGAGGCATCGTCAAGAACGCGATCAACAATCTGCATTCGTCGGATGGAGGTGCGGCCGATAGACGCTTTCCGCTCGAATACTCCGAACTCCATGCGGCTTTGAGCAAGAACGGTTATGTCGTACAGGGCGGCGTCCTGCGCCGTGCATTACCGGAAGAGCTGGATCTCCCAGATGCGGATGATGAAGTTCATGCTTTGCTGACGGCGCATGGCTTTACGGTGGCTCTGGGCCACCTCGATCAAGCAATATCCGCTCATGCACGAAGCGAATGGGCGAGTGCGAATGGTCAGCTTCGGTCCTTCGTGGAAGGCCTTTTCGATGCGGTAGCCGAAGAGCTTGCTGGCGGAGGGACTTTGCCTGTCCCCGGCCATCAGAGGCGCATATGGTTGGCCAACCGGACGCCGCCATTCTTTGTTCCTGGGCTGAACGAGTGGGACGGGCAAGGTAAAGGCTTCATAGAGGGTTTCGTTCGGCGTCTGCACCCTGCTGGATCGCATCCGGGACTTTCTGATGAAGAAGACTCGACATTTCGCCTTCATCTCGTCCTCCTTGTCGCCCGCAGCCTATTGCGGCGACTGTAGACGCCGACTCAGTTGGATTCAGGAACAGGGACGAGATGTGCGTTTATCCTTGACGTAGGAAACCGACTCGCATGGACAGAGAGCGCCTAGATTCCAACATTGAAGCCATCCGCAGGTATACAGCAAAACATGCGGAACTGCGCGAAGCGCACCACTTCCTTTATGACCTACCGCTGAACGAGCATGTTGGACTGCCTGAGGTCGTGGTGATGGGCATTAATCCCGGCGAAACGCAGAGAGACAGAGATGCTTGCCCAGGTCCCACGGAAGAGACAGCGAAATATGATTTTCATGAACATTCGCCATTGGGACGGAGTCCGGGGAGCAAGCGTTGGCGGGACCTAACGACAAAGTTCGCGGGTGGTAGATCGGTAGTTTTCACCGAGCTGTTTTTCTGGAGCTCTAAGAATCATGCGGAGCTGCTCGAACGATTCGAGTCTTTGTGGGGTTCCCGCCACCTCAGATTTTGCATCGACATGAATAGAGACCTGATCGAGGCGTATCAGCCGAAGGCTGTGATCTTCGTGGGCCTGAGTAACTCAAAGAAGGCAGCAAATGCGTTCGGACTGGAGTACGTCGACAACCTCAGGGTGTACGGCACCCGCGTCCTGGAACATTACCGAGATAAGCACCGGCCTTGGTTGTTTACTAAGCACTGGACCGGTTCGCGTGGATTCACCGTGGCACAACGAGACGCGATCAGGGTTTATCTCGAACAGAACCTGTAGTAAGAGGCGGGTCGAAAGATTAGTCGATGGCAAACGCGGTAGGGTCTCGGAGCACTTCTGGAAACGTGCGAAATCGCCGGTTCACTTATTGAGGGCGGTTATTGTCAGAACGCCGGCCGCGTAGCGACTATAGAGGTGATTAGTCCTGCCAAGGGCCACCTGTCGGCCATGACATCTTCCGATACCCTTCGGTCGTCAACCCGGTCAGGAGCGGCATGATGAACCGCTCGATGTCGCTGACGACGCGCGGCAAAGGAACGGCCTGGATGTAGAGCCGGTTCTTGGTGTTGAACGCGGCCCACTGGCGCTGCTTCGATTCATCTTCAAAGAACTCGGAAGTAAACGCTCGTGGCGCCGCTGCGATGGTGGGCAATGCCGTCTTCCGCCGTTCAAATGTCCGCACAATTGCCTCGGCGAGAAGCTGTCCATCGAACGGGAAAAGCTCAGACAGGGCTCGCAGATCGTGGAAGTCCTTCATGCGGCTGTTCGCCATGCCGAGCTTGACCATCGCCTCGAACTTCTCCGCCACCACAGTTTCCTTGGGATAGGCCAGCAGCAACGGAGCTGGCCCATTGAGGATCGTTGGAAACGAAGTCTCAACTGGCGAGGGTGTGATGGTGTCTCCGAACCCAATATCGATTTGCATGGGAATCCGCGCCCGCTCCAAATAGCTCAGGAAGGTGACACGTACCCCTTCATAGTCCGCATCCTCCTTGATGCGCTGCGCCTTGACGCTCGCCGGGTCAAACTGGAGACCGTCTTCATCGACGGTGAGCGCACAGATCTCCTTGAAGATGGTTTCAAAACGGCTCGGATCGCTGTCGCCGCTGGAGAGAAAATCCGCGTCCCGAGTCGGCCTGTGGGCTTGCTCTGTCCAGCGTTCAAAGAGCAGTGCGCCCTTAAGAACGAAAATCTTCTGGTATTCCGACTGGCTGATGCGGAAGAGAAGGCGCTCCAGGGCATATTTCGTCAGAAGCAGCCCGAAATCCTCTTTCCGCTGCCGCGCAAGATTCGCCAGGCGTTGCCGGACAGAAGCCGCGAGATTGGTGACATTCTTGGTCAAGACAGGGACTCCATATAAGGACGCATGATGTTGGCGACCCGGCAAATCTTCGCCGCTTCCCAGAGTTCGTCCATCGACGCCTTTTTCTCGTGGAAGCACTCCCGAAGAGCTTGAATCGCAAGTTCCGTTCCTACCTTCGACCGGAACTTGAAACAGTCGGCAACGGTTTTTGCCGGGCTGTAGACCTTGATTTTGACGCCCTCAATCGTATGCTCCACTGCGCCGAAGGTAAGGGACGGGCCGGAGAAGCGCACCACACGAATCGGTGGATAGTCAAAGCTGGGCGTCCAGGCGCCCTGCTTGAGGGCGATCCAAACCTCAAATGGATTCTCGGTCGTGAATTCATGGAATCGCAGCGCGGACGAGAGGCAGACGACGGCCTGTGGCACTTTGCGGCAGACCTCTACCAGCGTCCGATTCTCCGTGGGCGGGTTCTCGCTCGAAGAATAGAGTCCCTTGCCAACCCGTTCGAGCTTCCCTGCTCGCACCAGCCGGCCTAGGTAATTGCGCGGGATGTGAAGCCTGGCCAGATCACGCGGCCGTATAACAGGCTGCTGGCCAGCGTACTTCAGTAGGCGATCCATGTGCGTCTCCATGTCAGAAGTGTACTATATCCAATATAGTTGTAAATATCTATATTGGATATGTGACGTTCGGCGTGTCCTTCCGTTATGAGCCGACCAGCCGTCTCGGAGGTCAACCCGCAATCGGTTCCGGGTGGTTGGCGCGGGCGAACTTCCGCAGGTCTGCAACAGGGATCAAGACACGTTTACCAATTCTCCTGGTCGGTAGGCGTTTATTTGCTATCAGGTAATCCAGCGCACGCTGGCTGATGGAAAGAACCTGAGCAGCATCACGCCGGCTCAGGAGAAACTTCTCTCCGGGGCTAATTTCATGTTTCTTGTAGGCATTTAGTTGAGAACGCAGAGACCATTCCATAAATGAGAGATTCACCTTTCCCGTTTGTTGAGTTGCACCAGGTTTACGTCCGGCTTCACCGAACGCGCCAACCATACAGCTTCCCGTCGTCGGCCCTCGGGAAGCAGACACCGGACTCCAATTTCCAGCCTGGTTGGTCGCAGGCGCTCAAATGCTCCAGATCGCCGGCCTTCCAAAGCTCGTAGGCCCGCAAGCCGTTCGCCGAAAGCGCCCAAGACGACGCAAGGTGCCCCTCGACGCCGGCATTGAAGCCGCGGGCGCGGCCGTGGTCGAAACCCAGCCAATATCCGCAGACAAAAACTCCGGCGAGGAGAAGCACCCCTGCCCCCGAGGCAATGGAACTCCATTTCAGCAGCTCGCTAAGGCCCTTCCGCGTCGCCACGGACTCGGCCGCACCGACTACGGCATCCGTTAAGGACGCCTGCAAGCGAACTCTGGAAGACTCCGCTTCAGCCGCCGCAGCCGACCGTATTTTCTCCAGGATGCCCTGGACGGTTAGGTTGATCTTTCCCGGAACTGCCTCGTACAGTTCGCTGTAATGGCCGAGCACGATCATCAAAGCCCACACGGCATCTGTGGGTTCGATCCCGAACTTGTCAGCGTAGGTCCTGACACGCTCGCGCTCGGTCTCAGACAGATCCGCAAGAAAGACGCTGTAGACATCGTCACTTGTTGGGGGCATCGTCGCAGACCTTGTCGAAAATGTTCCGGGCACATTCGCGGCGCCACCGCTCGATCTCCGCGCGACTTCCCAGCGTTGCCGTTTCCCGTGCCTTTTCGAGCGTCAGCCGGCTGCTTTGCACAAGATTGGTTACGCGCGTGGCAAGTTGCGGAAGGAACAACGACAGTCCCTGCCTCTCTTCCACCGCCTTGCGCAGAGGCGAGTTGTCGTACAACTCAAACAGCGATGGGGCCAGGCCAAAGAAGCGGTTACGAACCACATGAATCCTGCCGTGTTGCACGACGTTCATATATTCGGTCAGCATTTCGCAACTGTCGCGCTGCTGGTTTATGAGGAACAGAGAAATGAAGGGCCATCCGAACTCATTCAGTTTTTCATCGAACATCGAGCCGTAGCGGTTCACGCCGTCATTGTTTCTTGCGGCCGTATTGACCACAACCTCATCGTCCTTACTTGCGTCCACAATGTCCAGAAGATCGAGCCAACCTTCGTTCTCGTCCAGGTTTACGAGCGAGAACGACTTCACGGACTTCTGGTAGGCTTTGCCAACGTCCGGGTTGGCCGTATCGGTTTCCACCAACGAGACTTGCCGGTTTCTCATCTCGAAGTAGTCGAGAAGTGCAATCGCACCCACCGACTTCCCCACGCCACCTTTGCTGCCAGTTACGAAGAATACCCTTGCCATTTTCCTCTCTCCCTATTTACAGCGTTACGTCCGGTTTCATCTGGAATTGCCCAGGCCTTACTTCAACGGTTGGTGACCCGACCGTGCCCTTACTGGCCGCTTTTGTTGGAGCTTGTTCCCTTGGTAGCGCCAGGTTCTTCAGGTAGGTCGAAAGAGCGTGGATTGTGATTGTGACGCCGTTCTCTTCAAAAACACGGACCAGCATCTTCAGCGTGTAGCCGTTTTCCCGCAACTTTTTCACCTGCGGGTATACGCCCCGCACGATCTCCCCCATCATGTAGGACTCGGGTTGCGGAGGAGGTACATTCCCTCTCTCATCCAGGCGAGTGCGAAAGACCTCGAATTGTTCTGCGGTGAGCGATAGCGGCTTGCGGCGCCGTTTTTCCATCTGCCTTCCTCCTTTCCTTGCGAAGAACAAACCGAAAACAGTATAGCACATCATTGACAGCAGATGTGTATTACGGTAAAGTCGGAACTGTTGCCGGGAGAAGCCGGAATCGTTAAGAGACACGGCGAGGTAGGCGCTGTAGCCACAAAACCCCTGCGGGGTTTCGCGTCTCCACCACCATTTCTCCAATCCGCCTACGGCTACTCGGAGAAATGGTTGCGCATCTCGCTCAGGGCTACGCCCCGAGACCCCACGGAAGGGACAATGCACAATGCCGCGACCAAAACGAGCGCGAGGCGTCACATCGGAAATCCACATTCGTGTCACGAGTAACGAAAAGGAAATCCTGAATACACAAGCGCAGAAAGCCGGACTCACTGTGAGCGAATACTTGCGAAGATGTTCGTTGAATAAGCGAATTCATTCGCGAGTAAGCGACAAGGCGGTCGCTCGCCTGAGCAGCTTGTGTGGCTTGCAAAAACACCTCCTCATGCAAATAACCGGCCTTCCCAACGAGGGAACCCTTCGCAGTGAACTGAACTCAGTTCTTGCAGGGATAACCGCAACACTGCGGGCCATCATCAAGGATGACGAGGATTCGGACTGATCTCCAAACTGGCCACCGCCGGGGAGTATACGTGATTGCCAAAGTCCAACCGAGCAAGCAGAAGTCGAGAAGCAGTTTCAAGCGACTCCTGAACTACCTCACGAAAGAACTCGACCCGGAGACCGGAGAAACTCTTCTTCGTGGCGAAGCCATATTGTCGAACAACCTTGTTGGTATCGACACAGCGGCAGCGGAGATGAAAGGCGTCGAATCTCTAAATCCACGCTGCAACGACGCAGTTTTACACTATGAACTGGCATGGCCTCCAGGAGAACGTCCGTCGCAAGTAGAGTGGGTTGATTGTGCCTTATACACGCTGAGCCAACTTGGATTCAAGGAACACCAGTACGTTCTCGTCGCTCACGACGACAAGAAGCACTTTCATATTCACGTTATGGCAAACAGAGTTCATCCCGAAACATACAAAGCCCATACTCCGTACCGAGATTGGATCACTCTTGATGGCGCAATACGCCATCTGGAAGCCAAGTATGGCTGGTCGCACACACCCGGTCCAATGCGATGGGACGAGGATAGGAAAACGGCAGTGCCGGCATCGAAAGCAGAACGCGATGCGGCACGATCCGCTCAGCAACACCCAACTGGCGCCGCAGCACAGTACGAGCACTATCACGATGAAGAATCCCTCCAGACCTTTGTGCGCCGAGAAGTCGCTCCGCCTGTACGAACGCTGCTAACCCGCCAGAACGCCTCGTGGGACTCTCTACATATACTGCTAGCGAAATATCATTTGCGCATAGAAAAAGGGGAAGCGGGCGGGTACACCCTCCTGGCAATCGACCACACCATCCGCGTGAAAACCTCCGATGTATTCCGTCATAATTTTGCTGGTAAAGAGAATCGTAAAGCGACCGAACAGATCCTTGGTTTGTGGAAAGAACCCGCGACCACGCTTCAGCTTCCTCCGGCAGATACCGGACGTACTGCTGTTCGTAATCAGACACTACGCGCCGAACGAAGAGAGCAACGACTCCAGGGCAGAAAAGCCCTCTTGTTTGAATACAATCAATACCGAAATCAGCAAAGGGCATTCTGCAAAGGCATTACTGCGAAGGGCAGAGAGGACCGGCAACAAAGCCTCACCCGGCTGAAGCAACGCAAAAAGGAAATCCGCGCATCGGCGCAACCGTGGCCCACCAAAAAGATATTTCTATCGGAGGCTGTGGCCGCATCCGTCATCGAGCTGCGAACGCTCAAGTTGTCCACGCAGAGGACGCGCCAAGCACAGTTTCCGAAGAGCCTGCGCACATGGGTACACGTCGTCCACAACACTTGGCATCAAACAGACCAGCCGGTGCGGATGCTCGGGAACCTGGACCGTGCGCCCCAGTTGATCTATAACCGTCCGTGCACTGCATGGGTGAAGTGCAATGCAGAATACCAGCCATGCGCAAAGCCGCTTCATACCTGCACCTCCTCGGCGCGCGCTCGCAGCGCGGCTGTAATCAGCGATGTGGCGAGCATGGGATTCCCTCGAAAATGAAGATGCACATAGCTGGCCAGCACATTCTTGAACTGATAGCCCTCCATTTCGTCGCGTCCGGAGAGGGTATACTTCAGCCGATACGCGGACGGCATATGGGTGCCAGGCAGGACGCGCGAGCAGTGAAAGCTGTGTCCACGCACCTGCGTTCCCCTATCGCCGAGTAAGCACTCCTCGACGAATTCGACATTGACATAGCCAAAGTTCACCAACCGAGGCGTCATCTCGAACTCCATCGGAAGCACTCCAGCCATGGTGTAGCTGCGCCCATCGAGCGTTGTCAGAGCCCGACCCAGATAGATCATGCCGCCGCACTCGGCATACACCGGCTTGCCCGACTCCACGAACGCACGAATTGCGCTGCTCATCGTAATATTGCGGCTCAATACATCCGCATATAACTCCGGGTACGCCGCAGCGCATCACAACGCTTGCTTTCTACTACGCCGGATCAATTTGGCCTATCATGCCCGGAGCAACTCAATTCTTCGGCAATGAGGCGCTACTGCATCCCTTGTCTATCGTGATTCTGTGGCTTGCATCCACGGCAGTTCTCACGATTCCGTGGATATGGCTGCTGGCTACGCCACGGTGTAAGACGGAATGGGCTTTGCCAATTGGCCTCTCCATCACCGCTCTCTTGCCGACTGGCGTCGTCAATCCGCTCACCGTCGCCGGTGTGCTCTTTCCAGGATTGGGATGGGCTGGACTAGTTGCCACCATCATCCTTTTCGGTACGCTCGCACGGTTCCGGTTGTACTCCGTCGCGCTGACGGCGATGCTCTCGGCGATATGCTACGTCTCTCATCCGGGAATGCCCGCCGTGCCGATAACATGGCAAAGCCACGACACCGAACTTGGAGGTTCCGAACTATCCAAACAAACGCCAATGGCACTCTATAAGGCCGTTGTTTACATTCAAGAAACCGCATTCGATTCAAATGCCCAAATCCAGATTTTTCCCGAAGGAATCATCAATCACTGGACTCCCTCCGCCGAGGGCTTCTGGCAATCGACCTATTCCGAATTGCAACAGAACCATCAGTCGATACTCTTCGGGGCGGAAGAGTACGGACCTCACGCCGGTCAATATCGCAATGAACTTCTCCTGCGTGGCCAGTACACAGCAACATTCCAACAGCGAATCCCGATCCCATACGCCATGTGGAGACCGTGGGACCACATCGGCGTTCCAATTCACTACTTCGGCCCCGCCACGCTTGCAATCGGTCCTCGGCGCGTGGCGCCGATCATCTGCTATGAGCAACTGCTAGTTGCTCCCGTACTAATGTCCATTCGAGAAAAGCCAGATGTGCTGCTCGGAATCGCTAACGACTACTGGGCCGCTGGCACCTACATCCCAGAAATCCAAGACGCGGCCATCACAGCTTGGTCTCGCCTTTTCTGGATTTCCTTGGTCACGGCGACAAACAAATGACGCACAGAATATCCATCTCAATAATTTTCCTCGGTGTGGCCGTGGCCTCTGCCCAAGCGCAGATCCCAGCGGCCACATCCCAAGACACCAACCTGCGTTACACCGCACCCCAAATGATTGCCCTCATTCAAAGCTGCGCATCTCAAGCAGCCCCCAGCACTATGCTTGCCGTCGCAAGAACGGAGTCTGCGCTTCATCCTTACGCCATCAGCATCAACCGGCCCAAGCAAGTTTCGAGAGCAGTCGGCTTATCGAACCTCGAAATTCAACTCGCCCGGCAGCCTCGCTCCAAGCAGGAAGCTGTCCAATGGATGCGCTGGCTGCTTAACCACGGAATCACCGTCTCAATCGGTCTCCTCCAAGTCAACACGGAAAACGCCGAACTCTTTCATCTGCGTCCCGAACAACTCTTCGAGCCATGCACCAATATCGCTGTCGGCAGCGCACTTCTCGCACAAGCCTATGCAACGGAAAAACGGCTCGCTCCAAATGATCCAGATGCGCTTCTGCGCGCGCTGTCGCGCTACAACAGCGGAACCTACGATCTTGGATTTGACAACGGTTACGTCGCCACTGTGCTGAAAAATGCACAGCCATGAAGGAGGAATCAATGCTCACGCCACAATCGAGAAACCTGCTCGGCGTTCTATCCAGACCCTATCGAATACATGGGTACAAGAAGCCTCGCAAATCGCATTGAGCACGGCTGGGCTTCAGTCTCTTTTCGGATTGCTGGCCAGCGTCATCGTGTTTATGGCGCTCGCATGGCAGGTGCCGAAGCTCGCCAGCAGCATTCTGCAAGGCTCGCTGCAAATGGGCAGTTCGGATCTGATAGCTCCTGCAATGTCGGCTGGGCACCGCGATTATGCTGCTACAAGAGGCGGGTGAAGTCCATTGACCGCATCACAATGAGATCTGGCTTCTAACAGTGCTTCGCGTTGAGATCAAGTTTCTCATTCGTAACGACTTACCTTATCAAAAACAGGAATATCCCTCTGGAGCACCCTCTTCGCCGGGATGCCTTCTCGATTTACGCAGAATCTACACCTTCTAGCTCGTAGACCCTCCTGGGTGCTCTGGAGAAAGTGACCCACGGATCAGGTTCTCGTTTATCCAGAACGGCTCCACTTCACGCACTGGTTACCTGCCTTCCCGCTCGTTGTTGGGAGCTTTGATTCTGTTGCGCAACGCCAAATGAGCGGACTGGCGGACCTGTTCAACCCGTTCGAGAACCTCTTTGCGCTTTTCTTCATCAATCGACACCCGGAAGGATTGCCGGCCGTCCGGGGTCTTGATAACCGCAACCGTCAGATTGCCGCCGATGTTGGCCTTCGGTTCTGATTCTTGAGACGCCTTCAGGATTTGAAGAAGCTGCTGGGTGTGGGTGGAGGGCTGGAGGCACGAGAGAAGCAGTTGTACGTCGGCTTCATTGGTGAAGAGCATCCCGCTCGTGTCCTCATTCTCCAATCTGGTTTCGAGGGCATGGAGGCGGGCAGCCTTAACCTGGAGAGGATTCGCCACGAGTTGGTGCTGGTACAGCGCATCCCGCATCTCTGGGTCGGTGAATTCAACGAAAATGCCGCTCTGGACGGCCACTTTGACCACCTGCCGTTTCCAATCGTCTCCTCCTGAGCACGCGATGCGCGATCCGTATTTCTGGACGGCCATCTCCAGGCCAAAGGTGATTGCGGCCTCGTTCTGATTGAGCACGGTCACACGCCGCCCACGGTCGATGACCGACAGCTTGCCATTGAGCGTGTACGAGACATCCCCGGTGGTTCGGTTGATCGTCCATATCCGGGCCGTGGCAATCTGTCCGGCGAGATTCTCAGCGCGCTGTTGAGCGGCAACGCGCTTCTCGATAAATTCTGACCAATCCGTCTTCTCCTCATCCGTCGCAGGGCCAAGATGAAGCGCATTGGCTTCAAGCGTGGCTTCCAGCCGCCGCTGGTTTCGCTGATCCGCATAGCGCCATCCGCGCAACTGTGCCGCCGCCCGCGCATCGCCCTCGGCGGCACACTCCGCAACCCATGTGCGCAGGTTCTGCGGAAAATGTGCTTGGCGTGTCTTCTGAGTGGACGACTTGAGCGTTCGCAGCTCGATGACAGAGGCAGCCGCAGCCTCCGAGAGCAGGATCTTCTTCGCGGGCCACGGCAACGCCAATGTGCGGATTTCCTTCTTACGTTGCCGGAGATTCATAATCAGGTGTTGACGTGCTTCTCTTCCTTGTGTGGTCAAACCCTTGCAAACTTCCCGTTGTCGATTACGATACTGGTTATAATCGGCCATCAGGGAAACTCTGTCGGAAAGCCGCTTCGCTTTCCGTTCTTCCCTCAGTGCGCTATTACGAACGGGAGTACGAACGATATGTTGAGCGACCTCATAGCCGGATGTTGAGGCAGGTGTCCAGACCCCAAGCGCGGCCTCAGTGTTCTGACGGTTGATCTTTCCCGCAAAGTTATTGCGGAACACGTCGGACGCCTTGACCCGGATGTTGTGGTCGATGGCAAGGATGGTGTATCCGCCAGTCTCTCCCTTTTCAAGCCGGAGTTGAGCCTTGGCGAGAAGGCGATGGAGGTCATCCCACGTAACATTACGTCGGGTAATCAGTTTGGATACGCTTGGAGCAACCTCCCGCCGCACGAAAGATTGGAACGATTCCTGATCCTGGTAATGTTCAAATTGTGCAGCGGCTCCGGTCGGTTGTTGTCGCGCACATCGAGAAGCATTACGTTCGCTTCGTGATGTTGGTACAGCTTGTTCAGTGTTGGCATCCCAGCGTGCAAGGCCCGGAGTATGAACCCAGTTGTATTTAGTTTCGAGTTGACGAGCTGCGGTGTGTAGAAGAGTATGGGACTGATGTGGTGTTGTTGCTCTGAGGGTCTCTGGATGTACCTTGTTGACCATTACATGGATATGAAAATGCTTTTTGTCGTCGTGCGCGACGATCATAT
>Ga0255349_1000030_pt1 | contig 54586 bp, 39 predicted proteins | sample CBST25v15metaG_FD_189947 | JGI IMG/M metagenome (GOLD analysis project Ga0255349, IMG submission 189947) | Peat soil microbial communities from Stordalen Mire, Sweden - C.B.S.T-25.v15 | ecosystem: Environmental > Terrestrial > Soil > Wetlands > Peat | place: Sweden: Norrbotten County, Stordalen...
AGGTTAGTCACGTGTTACTCACCCGTGCGCCACTTTACTCATGGTATTGCTACCACTTTCTCGTTCGACTTGCATGTGTTAGGCACGCCGCCAGCGTTGATTCTGAGCCAGGATCAAACTCTCGTTTAAACCTGATTGCTTCCCCTAAACCGACGGAGGTCGGATAGGTTCAGCGGCATCGCACGCTCGAAAACGCGCGATGCAATTTAGTGAGAATGATCAAACCAAACCTGATCTTTTCTCACGACTGGCATGTTCAACCAAATTGTCAAAGATCCTTGAGGATGATCCGCCTAAGCGGTATCCTTTTGGATCGAGGCCCGGTGTGTTACACCAGGTTGTCCTCGAACTTGTTGCGCTTGCCGATTCGGCTTACTCAGCATCCTCGGCGTTTTTGCGCGAACTTTTTAACTTTACCGAACTTTCATCTTCCTGTCAACTTTAATCTTTTTCTTCGTTCGAGGCCGCTCCAACACGCTGTTGGCGGTATTTCCTCGCTTGCGAATTAGGATTACTTCGACTCAGATCAAGTCCGCGTCAAAAACCTCGCACAGCGCAAAATATCAAAGAGCGACCAACGCACCGCGCCTAAGCCCAAAGGGCTTACAGGAGAAAAACTCCTGGGTCTTGCAATGGCTTGTTCTCTGTAGGATTCCCAACAGGGGATTCAGGGGCTACCGCCTCACCTGACCCAACGAACCAGCATTACAACTTGCTTCCCACTTCCCTCTTCGGGCAGGCATTTAAGCCACCGGGAGGCTATCCTGTTCAACTGCAACTTCCCGAGAGTAACAGAAGCTGCTCTCGTTTGCAAGTGGCGCCCGGCAGAAGCCGTATTCACCTCGTTGCAACTTTCCGAGAGTATCAGAAGCTGCTCTCGTTTGCAAGTGGCACTCGGCAGAAGCCGTATTCACCCCCTTGCGACCTCCTGAGAATAGCAAGCCCCCGGCTCGATTGCAAGCCCGATCCCTGTGGAAAGCTCACGCTTCTGTGGGAAAGTCCATTTTAGACTGCCCTGCATCCGCGATCAGGGCTTGGCTATAATCCCTAAGTCCGTGAGTCCATTGACAAAGAACTGCATTGCCAGGGCTACCAACAAAAGTCCCATGATGCGCACCAGGATGCGAATGCCGGTTTCGCCCATTACCTGGCGCACTCTCCCGGCCCCGGCCAGCACCCAATACGAGATCAGCGCGGTCAACCCGATCGAGCCCAGAATCGCGCCCATCTCCCAGTGCCAGAGCGAAGGCACCTGGCCCACCAGCACCATCACCGAAGAAATCGCTCCTGGGCCAGCCAGCATAGGAATGCCCAGGGGCACGATTCCGGCATCTTCCTTGTGCGATGCCTCCTCGGCGTCGCCCATCGCCTCCTGCGTGGGGGAACGCTTGGCTTCGAGCATATCCAGGCCAATGAGCAGCAGAATCAGCCCTCCGGCGATCTCAAAGGCCGGCAGAGTGATGCCGAATAGGCGGAAAATCAACCGTCCTCCCACGGCGAAACTGCTCAGCACGATGAAGCAGGTCACCGCCCCCTTGCGCGCCATCCGCTTGCGCCGCGCCGGGTCCGCGCTCTCGGTAATGGCCAGAAACGACGGGATCGCGGCAAACGGATCGACAAGGAAGAAGATCGAACTGAGAGCCAACACGGAGAAACGCACCAGCGGCGCGCGGCTCAGCGCGTGAAACACCGTCTCGGCGGAATTGGTCCAAATCATTTCTTGAGGCTAGATCATTTTTCTCTGGGCCGCCAGAGCCGGAAATCCGCCGGGGCGCCGATCAAACTGATTCACCGGGCAGGACAACCATCCCAGCAGACGCGGCTTGCGCGCCTGTTTGCCGGCCCGGCTTCTTCAGCGCAAAGGCTTCAAGCGCGTCTTGAGCGGCCTAATACTACAGTTGTACTTGCCTTCTTTCGCAGAAGTAAGGACCAAAGCCCGGGCCTGAAGGCCCCGGCAATTCGCGCTTTTTCCGGGGGCTGAAGCCCCCGGCTCCCTCCGGAAAAAGCGATCTACAACTGTAGGACTAGGAGCTTTCACGCCGCAAAGTCGATAAACCCGCGCTGGGGATCGGTGGAGATCAGCTTCACGGCCACCCTATCGCCTACATCCAAACCTTTACCACCACGAACCAGCATTCCCTCGACGTGGGGGTCGAGGGTACGGACGAAAGTGCCGTACTGGTTGACCCCGGTGACGATGGCGCGGAAGCTCTGCCCGATGCGTGGTTGCAGTACGACAGCGGCGATGCGCTTCTGCATCTCGCGCTCCACCTTGCGGGCGCCGTCTTCCATCAAGGTGCAGCGCACCGCGATGGCGTTGAGTTCGTCCGCGGAATAGGGCTGCTGCGCCTTGGTCAGCCAGGCCTTCAAAAGGCGTTGGGTCACCACATCCGGGAAGCGGCGGTTGGGGGCGGTCGAGTGGGTGTAGTCCACGACCGCCAGGCCGAAATGACCGGGCGAAATCTCGTTGGGCCTCACCAGCACGTATTCACCGGGGCCCATCAGCTTGACGACGGCCAGCGAAAGGTCGGGAAAGTGGTCGGGGTCTTTCTGCTTCTGAGCCAGCAGGAAGTCGTTGAGCGCCTTTGAGTCAGGCCCGGCGGGCAGGGTCGCGCCCAGGCCCTCGGCCAACTCGACAATGCGCCCCCAGCGCTTGGGCGTGCGCACGATGCGGCGGATGGAGGCCACGCCAGCCTGTTCGAAGATGCGGGCGATGACGCCGTTGGCCGCCACCATGAACTCCTCGATGAGCGAAGTGGCTCGATTCTTCTCCTGGCGCGCGATCTCGACCGCCTGCCCGGCCAGCATGACCGGGCGCGTCTCGATAGTCTCCAGATCCAACGCGCCGTGCTGAATGCGTTCGCCGACCATGCGTTGCGCGGCCGTATCCTGAAGCTTCAATTGAGCGGCCAAAGCCCCATTGGCCGCCACTTTGGACGGCGGAGCTTCAGCACCTTCCAGCCAAGCGCCCACGGAGTTGTAGGCCAGTTGCGCCCGGTTCCTGACCAATGCCCGGTAGGCCTTACCGTCCGAGGCCGTGCCCGCCCGGTCTACCGCAAACTCGATGACGACCGCTGCGCGATCTTCATTCTCGTTGAGCGAAGTGATGCCCTCGGAGAGTTCCACCGGCAGCATGGGGAAGACTTTGACGCCGGTATAGACCGAGGTTGTCTCGCTCCTGGCATGGCCGTCGATGACCGTGCCGGCGTGAATGCGCGCGTCCACATCGGCCACGCCGATCAGCACGCGAATACGCCCATCGGGCAGTTGCTCGGCCCACTCGATCTGATCCAGATCCTTCGAGGTATCATTGTCGATCGACGACCAGAGCAGGCTGCGCAGATCTTCGGCTCCCTCCGCCGCGGGCAACTCGGGGTGAGCCTGAATTGTGCTCAGTTCGCTGTCGGTTCCGGCCGGAAAATCGGGCTGAAAACCGTGCTCGATCATCGCGGCATGGGCCGCGGCGACAAGATTGAAGTGAAAAGGATGGCTGGAAGACATGAAGATACGGCTCCTTCTAACCGAAGAGCCAGCCTACCACGCCACCTGCGGTGGGGCCAACCGCGCGCTATTCGCTCGCATGAACTTCTTTGCGCCTACCCGTTGATTCTCCACCTGCGGGGGGGCCAATCGCTCGTTCTTCGCTCGCATGAACTTCCTTGCGCCTACCCGTTGATTCGCTGCCCTCGCCACGAATGGAGCAAGCGCTTGTACGAGGAACAACTCATCCTTGATGGCCTGCCTTTCCCACCCTTGCCGCAAAAATAAGGACGCGGCGAGGGCGGGGAAAAGGCCATTGGCAGTCCAGAATACTTATTGAATGCCAAGATCGGAGAGAACCTTGGGCTTGGATTCATCGACAGCCAGCAGGTTGTGGCAAACCGTGCAGTCCTGCGGAATCGCCGTGCCGTCCTTGGCCACATGGGTGTCGTCGTGGCAGCGGAAGCAGCCCGGATAGTCCATATGTCCGATGTGGTTGGGGTGCGTTCCCCAGGTCACCTTCATGAAAGGAAAGACATTCTGGCAATAGAGAGCTGCCAGTTCCTTGCCCGCGGCCTTGACCAGCGCGGCCTTGGCAGGCAGGACAGCCGGGTTCTGGGTGCGGTAGAAGTCCTCAAGCTGCGCCGGAATGCGGGTGCGCGCCTCGGCCTGGCTGGCGTAGTTGGCCTTCAGCAGCATCAGGCCCTCTTTGTGGACCCAGGGCAGGTCGGGGCTGATCGCGCCAATCGCCATGGCCTGGTTGATGGCCTCCTCCGCGGTCACAAAGGTATGCGCCGCGCGGTTGTGGCAGTCAATGCAGTCCATCACCCGCCGCTCGCCCTGGGGAATTCCGCTGCCCGGCGGAAGGGATGAAAACACCGTCTCCGAGCCGTCGGCATTGAGCTTCTGGACCCAGGGGATGGTGGTGCGGGTGGGGTCGGTGGCAATGTACTCGATGTGCCCCAGGTGAACGCCGTGAATGCCGGTCAGGTGCGAGAGTCCATCCAGCCCGCCCAGGTGAAGCACCAGAACCGTCTCGCTTTCCGTGTTCTGCTGGTCATCGGCAAAACTGGATTTGACCAGCAGTTTCTCGCCGACATACCGGGCCGGCGAATGGCAGCTTTCGCAGATGGCCCGCGCCGGGCGTAGATTTTGCACGGGAGACGGAATGGGGGTGGGATAGTCCGGTATGTATTTCGGGGCCAGATGCGCAAAGGGATGAAACGTGACGTCAACGACCTGCTTGGTGCCCTCGACCTTGGCGGCGATGAAGGATTGGGCTCCCGAGCCGATGTGGCAATCGACGCAGGCCACATGCGAATGCGCGTACATGTTGTAGGCTGTGTACTCGGGCAGCATCACGTGACAGGACAGCCCGCAGAACTTGGGCGAATCCATGTAGGCCGCACCACGATAACTGGCGACCGACACAACCAGAAAGTTGACGATGGTGGCTGCCAGCACGATGTCAATCCCGTGACGGAAGACCTTATTGTTCAGATCGACGCTGGGATAATGCGCCGGAATCTGCCCGGCTCTGACCAGCTTTCTGCGGCGCACAAACACGCCGATCGGAATCAGCGCCAGGCCAGCCAGGAATGCCAGCGGCAGGATCAGAAAGAAGATGATGTCGAGGTAGGGATTCACGTTCCCCTGGCCGAGCAACTCCAACAGCCAGTAACCGACAATCGTCACGCCGGCAGCGGTAGTGATCGCGCCGCCCAGAAGGCTGATGGGGTTGTTGCCGAAGAACATCGCCGGCCGCACCCAGTTGTCACGAAATTTCTGAAACAAGGACACCTTGACTCCCCCACTCTCAAATGGATGGCCCGCCGTCGCCGGCGGGCCCGCTTACCCGGTTGTTTCGATGAGACTTCCTACTTCAGGCCGTGATAATAGGTCACCGAGGCCTTGATTTCAGGGTCGGTCAGCTTGCCGGCAAACGGCCGCATCTTTCCCTTGCCGCCCTTGACGGCGGTAAACATCTCGGCCACCGTGAGCTTATTGATGGCTGGATCGGTAACCGGCTTGATGCCCATCATCTTGCCCATGCTGGGGCTGGGAACGCCGCTGGCTCCGTGGCAGCTCTGGCAGTGAGCCTTGTAGGTCGCTTCGCCTGAGGATTGGGCGAGGCACACGGCGCCGGCCAGACACGCTGCAACGGCCAACACCGACAGGGATCGAATCGCATTCTTCATCTTCAACTCTCCTTGAAAACTCCAGCACGAGCCAGCGCGCGCCAAGGCGCCCCGGATCGCTCACTTGCCCAACTTCCGGCGTCCCGGACAGGCCGCCGAAACCAGAATCGGGACAGCAACAGAATGCCACCTCAATCAAATCGGCGCAATCCCCTTCGCATCAAGGGAACTGCGCCGATTCTATCTTGCTCGATCGCCTTGCGGGATTAGAAATCGTAATGCAGCGCAAGGGTTACGTTATTGGCGTGGAAATTACGCGGCGCGGTCAGTCCGGAAGACGATTCCGTCAGACCGGTCGGGCCGGTAATCGCGGAAGAGTTGCACGGAATGGCGACTGCGGTGGACGACGTTGAAGTGCTGCACAGCGCGGCACCGGAAGGTCCGCCCTCGCCGTAGCCGTAGAAGTTGTATTCCGCCTTCATAATCAATCCCGTATGGACCGTCCATGCAACATTGACGAACGGAGACTGATAGGTCGAATCGAGCGATCCCTTGACATCGCGCGCATCGTTGAAGAAACGCTTGCCATCCACAGAGCTGACGCGATAGCCAATGTTGGAGTGGATCCGGTCGACTGGGGACAAGCTGAGAGCCACCGACCCGTACTGCGTCGGAGCGTCCATGTAGTCCCTTGCATACCAATCCACCAGCGTGCTGCCTCCGTGACCGTAGGTGAGTTCGCAGACGCCATTTGCGGCGACGTTAGGCACGTTGGGAACCGAAGATGGCGCAGCACCCGGATAAGAAACGCCCGCGGCTCCGTTGGTATAGCAGATATTGGTCGCCGTATAGACATCGCTATGGGCGTAGTTGAAATCGACCCCATAGTGCTCATTCGGCGCCAGCACCGCACCCAGGCTGTAAACCCGGCTGCGATCGACATGATCGATCGGTCCATAGTACGGGCTACCGCTTGTACCGCCTGATGAGGTATAGAGTGCGACGTCGGCCTGGGCGTTGTTGGTGTTGTTATGCCGCTCCAGGTCGTTAAATGCGCCGGAGAGCGTGGCCCAGGGCCTTGGCCGGTACAGGGTATGCACTCTGTAGTGCTTGGTTTGCCGCGGGCCGAGCGGGGTGAACGCATTGTCGTCGTAGAGCATTTCGACCGTGCCGTTCACGTCCCAATTGTCGGTGGGACGCAGGGCGGCATTGAAGATTCCTCCGTTTTCGTTGATCTTCACGGTTCCGCCCGAATCGGCGCCCACGGGTATCGGAATGTCGCCCGGATTGCCGCCGCCCCCGGTCGATTGGTTGCCCTCGGCGATCATGTGCGTGCGGTAGCGGTAGGTGAGCGAGAGCGTGGCGCGAGGCAACACATCCCAGCTCCCGGTCAGGTTATTGGTCAGCAACCTCTGACCGAAGTAGTCGGGCAGGGCTGTATTGATCGCCGATGTTCCCTCGCCTGTGGAGGCGCCAGTGGCCAGGCTTGTCGTGGTCAACGGACCGGCGTAGTTGATGGTTTCGTAGCCATTGTTTCCGGCCACCACGGTGGTGGGCGTCGACAGCGTTGTGTCGTTGGTGAAGGTAGTGGAGCCGGGCTGGTGAACGTTGGAGTAGTCTACTTGATCGGCGATGCTGAATGTCTTTGTCGCCTGCCAGATGATGCCGTAGTCGGCAGCAACCACCTCGCGCTTTGCGCTCGCCTTGGCGTTCCAGGTGATCGAGCGAGCCGCCCCATCGAGACCTTGGAAGTTCTCGTAGTAGTTGGGGAGGTTCATGTTCGCATTGGTGTAGCGGAAATCGCCGTTCATCACCACGTTCTTGATGCTCGAGCTTTGGAAGCGGAAGGTCTCCGTGGGGTAGATGATGCGCGTGGGCTGCGAGCGCATATAGCTCGTCGCCACATCGCAGGCCGGGTTGATGATCGGAAGGCCGCCGGTGGTTTGCGGCGCCGAGAAGATGGTGTACGTGGTCGCGCTGGTGTAGGCGCTGCCCATGCTGCCCGTATTGCAGGAAGAGGTGCCGTAGGGGGCAGACGACGTCGAGTTCCAATTGCCCAGGGTGACCGGCGTTCCATCAGCCTCCTGCGCGATGAAGGTGCTGGGGGCCAGAGTGAAATAGGAGTCTGCCTTGTAGTGGTCGATCTCCTCTTCAAAGGTCAGTTTGGTGCCCTCCACGGGCTTCCAGTCGATCGATCCCGTGAAATCGTCGGTGCTGTTGCGCTGATACTCCTCGAGCAGGGCGTCGTTCTTGCCAACCGAATCGCCGGGACTCAGGCTCGGACCCTCGAAGGTATTCCGCGAGTACCCGGCATGAAAAGTCACCTTCGAGAGCGGAAAGAGCGTCAGGTTGGTGTCCGTCATGCGGCGTACGGTGTTGAACATCACCGGCGACTGCATCACCTGCGGCCACACAAGGGCCCCCGTCGAAGCAACGCCAGCGGTCTTCCCGTAAGGAACCGCGGTTCCGGCGGGGATATTCGGGTTGCCCAGCAGGTCGTAGTCGAAGTACTGGCGGTCGCGGCGGAACATTCCCGAGAACTCGTAGATCTTGCCCTTGGAAAAGTCCAGCTTGGCGAAGTTGTTCGGATCGCCGCCAAATCCGTTGCCGACTGCGCTGAGGGTGTCGAAAAGGGTGCCCTTCGCACCCGGAAGCGCATGCATCTCAAAGCTCTCGCCCAGCACGCGCGGCCCGGAATGCATGTTCACCAGTGTGTCGTACATGGCATTACTTCCCGTGATCCCGACCATGTGCCCGCCGACGTCCACGCTGCCATGGGCTGAATACCCACTTGGGATCGTGATCTGCGCACCCGGCGTTGAAGTCTGGGCGGTCGAATCCTGGGCGTTCGCTACGCCCGCCGTCATCAGTAATATGGCGACTGCAATGCCCCCTGCGACGCTACAAATCATTGCGGGAGAGGGCTGTTGATTGGAGAGCCGAGTAAACCAGCCTGCCTTCTTCATATCAAGCCTCACTTGAAAAGAAACATTGTTGCTGACATCGAAATCTTGAACTCACGTGTCAAGTCAATACCGGATACCAGCCGCGCCGTCCCATGGTCCGGAGGGCGCGGCTCAGTCCCACTACTTGAGGAACGCCTGACTGAGATTGGAGCCGTGAATGAACGTGTGGCAGGTGATACAGGGCGGCAGATCCGACGAGCCTGAGGCCATTCCATGCACCGTTCCCGCGGCAACCGGGCTGTGGCACTGGTTGCACAACACGTTCACGTTCGGCATATTCAGCAGCCGGGCGTTCTGCGATCCGTGCGGGGTATGGCAGGCCAGGCATCCTTCCGCCTTGACCGGGGCATGCTCGTACACAAACGGCCCGCGCACGTCTGTATGGCACTTGGTGCAGATCCGGTTCTGATCGGCCGTGGATCTCAGGTTGCTGTTCCCGAAGGTGCCGTGCACATCATGGCAATCGCTGCAGCCGACCGAACCTTCGTTCACCGGATGGTGGAAGGGCATGTCAAACGACGGCTTCACGTCGGTATGGCACTGATAGCAGAGCGCGGGCTGAGAGGCCTTCATCAGCGGCTCCGCCTTGGCGTCGTGGATGTCGTGACAACTGATGCAGCTTACGCCCGCCTTGGCGTGAGGCGAACCCAGATAGTTGGGGTGCGTTCCCGCGTGACAGCTCAAGCAGTCGGCATCCACCTCGCGGGGGGTAGCCTTGGCAGGGTCGAAAATCTGGGTAATATCGCCGCCGCCATCCACGTGCCCCTTGCCGGCGCCATGGCAGCTCTCGCAGGTGGCCCCGTTTTTGCCGTGCTCCAGGGCGATCTTGGTGTGAGGATTGTTGGCGAACTTTGAAGCCACATCCGCGTGACAGGTGGCGCAGGTGTCGGAACCCACATAATCGGCCGGATTCGTGTCCTTGACCTGCGCTGTGACCTGCGCCCTGGCAGGCTTGGCGCCAGAGGCCGGAGCCGCCAGCAGGGGGACGCACATCAATCCTGCGCCCAGCATCAACATCCAACAGGCTCGCAGCACCGGCAAGTTGCCCGGAGCCGCACCACTCAGCAATTGCGTTACAGGCCCATCTCTATGCATGAAAAATACCGCCTTGGTTGCTCTCACATTTTCTTTTGCGTTCAAAGCGCCGACACTCAACAGCCGAACCTGGGCGTTCCCCCCTCGGGAGCGCCGATTCGGCGGGAGAAATATCGGTCGCGACGCCGCAAAATGTACTCTTCGTGCGGAGCATCACTTCATGGGGAGGATCGTAGCGTTATGGAATAAGCGTTAGCAGTGATACGCGTCACATCCTCTCAAGCAGCCCAACCCGGGCGCGATTGCCTGCTCCGAAACAGGAAAGGTTCTCATTTTGGCACGAAATTCTCTGGCTTATCCGAAAAAAGTCCGTGATTATGCGGGCCAACCGCCTGTCAGAATGGCCGGGACAGAAAAATCCAGGAGGTCTGCTTCAGCACAGGCGCGGCTGGCAATTCTTGAGATCGAGCAAGGTTGAACGCTCCCCGCTCAGTGCGCGGATTGGTCCCTGATCCGGGGATGCCGCGGCTTTCCGGCGCCGCCGATCCCAGGCGCCGTTCAAGCCGCGGGGGGGGCGTCGCGCAGCGGAAAAACCATACGCATTGCGGGTTTTTGGGGGGGGATTTTTCCGCGGTAGACCCCCAAAGAGACGTGAGTCCCATCACATCCAAAGGGACGGAAGGCTTGGCAAACTCGTCATCAGCAGGAGCCTCTCGTCTGCGGAAGGCCAGAAGCCATTTTTCTTTCGGATCGTTGCTTGCGAGAGGATGCCGGGCCGGAGCAGTAGCCGGAGTGTCGAGACTCAGCCTCTGGCGGATGGTGCAAGATCATGACGGAAATCGAGAATCCGCTTGGAGTGCGCATTCGGCAGAGGCATATCGCCCGGCAGAGTCCAGTGGGGTGCGCAGCTTGCTCGAATCGCCGCCCCGGATGGTTCTGCTCCCTGGGTAGCGCCGTATTGGCCGATCTTGAGCTGGCCACCAGCACCATCAGCCTTCCCGCCCAGGCTTCTCTTTTCACGCAGGGCGAGGATGCCCGCTGCCTTTATCTGATTTGCGGCGGTTATCTGAAGCTCACCACCGGGCGGCTCCAGGATCGTCAGATGATTGTCCGCGTGGCCGGCCCCGGCTCCATGCTCGGACTTTACGCAGTGCTCTCCCACGGCGTCTACGAGGTTTCGGCCGAATCGCTGACCTCTGCCCAGCTTCGCCCCGTCGAACGCGATCGCTTTCTGAGCTTCCTGCGCAGCCACAAGGAGGCCCAGATGCGGGCCGTGCAGTGCATCTGCCAGGAGTACCGCTTTGCATTGCAGGACGCCTGCCGCATCGCCCTGGCCGAAACCGTGGCCGCCCGCCTGGGCCGTTTGCTGCTCGAATTGGCCCACCAGATCGGCGAGCAGTTGGATGGAGGCGGCTTCCGCTTCCCTCTGCTGCTAACCCATGAGGAGATGGCCTCGATGGCCTGCACCACCCGCGAAACCGTCACGCGCACCTTGGGACAGTTTCGCAAAGATGGCTGGGTCTCCATCGAAGACTCTCTGATTACCCTGCACCAGCCCGAGCGGCTCCAGGCGCTGTGCTAGAACAGGAACGCGAATTAAGGAGTCGTCAATTTTATAATCAGCATCTTACGTCAAAATTCCACGCGCCAATCCCCCCGTTTGGCGTTGTCTTACTCGCCCCTGAAGTCCATTTCCCGAAGATTTTGGGGTACGCGCAACTTTTCAAACGCTCTCCAAGACTTGATTCCCGAGTCCAAGAGCTATCATCGCAGAAGTGAGTGAGCAGTCTCCCCTGGTCAGTATTCCGCGCCGGACGATGATGAAACTGACGAATGGAAACTCTTCCGGCTGGAGTTCATGGTGCGTATGAATCGTTTTGCAGCAGGTTTTTCTGTTTTTCTCCTCTTCTGCTCTTCGGCTGTGGCTCAGAATCCGGCACCCGCGCCGGCTTCGGATGCGCTTCAGCCCGCCGTCACCAGTTCAGAAAGCCCGGAGATTCTCCAGTTTCAGAAGATTGAGGACTCCTGGTCGAACGCCCTCAACCGGCGCGACCAGTACGACCTGGAACTGGTGCTTTCCCCTTTGTTCGTGGATGTTGCCGCCAATGGCGACATCACCACCCGCAGTCAGCAGATCGCCCAGCTGATTACCAGCGACGACCCGACCTTCCATCTCCAGCAGCGGGTGATCACCGTGCGCATGCTGGGCGACATCGCGGTGGCCAACGGAACCTATGCGCTGCACCACAAGGCCGGCTCCGCCCAGGTGGACCAGAAGGGCGTCTTCACCCAGGTCTTCGAGCGTGTCCACGGCGGCTGGCAGTGCGTCAACTCGCAGCGGACCGAGGTGCGCGAGAGCACCAACGTCAAGCACAAAAAGCAGCCTGGCACCGAGACGCCCTTCCACATTCCGCTTTTCGGCAAATAGCAATCAGGGCGTCGACGAGACGATAGCCTTTGTTCTGTGCCCGGACCGGCATGCGAGGACTCGGGTCGGAGTCGGGGACCGCCCTTATTCTTCAATTTGCGAAGCAAGCGGAATGATCATGGCCAGTTCACACTGCGCAGTCGGCGGCTGGGTAGTGTGAACTGGCATAATGTAAATTTTGCGATTATTTTGATTAAGCAGTCCACTACTGAATAAATCGAATTAAGGAATTGCGTTAATATAGAGAAGTACGATTTCCTTCATTAAGAGTGATCCTGCCTCTTTGAGCGTTTCCATGAAAATCCAACGCCAAACCGGCGAATACAAGGTCGAATCGACCACAGGCGAGGAGGTGCGTGCTTACATTCCAAAGCCTTTACCTCCTGATCCTTCCCTTGATCTGACTGGCCTTTACCCGCTCCTCGACCGGGCCAATCAGGCTTTGGGGCGGTTGGACGGCTTGACTGCACTGCTGCCCGACACGCACATTTTTCTCTACTTCTACATCCGCAAGGAGGCTGTGATCTCCTCGCAGATTGAAGGAACGCAGTCCACGCTCTCTGAACTGCTGCTCTTCGAGAATGGCATTGGACCGGCCGCTTTGGTGGACGATCTTAAGGAGACCTCGCACTATATCGCCGCCATTCAGCATGGTCTGGCCCGGCTCAAAGAGGGGTTTCCAGTTTCCCTTCGTCTGCTGTGCGAGATTCATGGAGTGCTGCTGCAAGGAGGGCGGGGCAGTGAAAGAACTCCCGGCGAATTTCGCCGCAGCCAGAACTGGCTTGGCGGTACCCGGCCTGGCAATGCACTGTTTGTGCCTCCGCCGCCCGAGGCGCTGATGGAGTGCCTCGACAGCTTTGAGAAGTACCTCTATGATGACCGTCTCCCATTGCTGGTCAAGCTCGGCCTGGTGCATGTGCAATTCGAGACCATCCATCCATTTCTCGACGGCAATGGAAGGCTGGGGCGGCTTTTGCTTACACTTCTGCTCTGCGAGAGCAAGGTGCTCAGGGAGCCGCTGCTCTACCTGAGCCTGTACCTCAAGACACATCGCGACCGTTACTACGAACTACTGCAGAAGGTGCGCATGGAAGGCGTGTGGGAGGAGTGGCTGGAGTTCTTTCTCGATGGGATCGCCTATACAGCCGAGCAGGCATCCGAAACAACCGCGAAGCTCCGCCAACTCTTCCGCGAGGATCGTGTGCGTGTACAGGAGCTCGGAAAAGCCTCCGGAACGGCGATGCAGGTGCACGCTCACCTGCAAGCCAATCCGGTCAGCTCCATTCGGAATATCGCGTCTGAAATTTCCAAAACGGTGGCGCCCGTCGCCCAGGCTCTTCAGAATCTCCAGCGGTTGGGTATTGTGAACGAAGTCACCGGCCGCCGGCGCAATCGCATCTTCGTCTATCAGCGCTGTCTCGATCTGATTGGGGCCGGTACCGAACCGCTCCCCAGGATGCGGTAACTCTCTACCCGGCCGCCCGCCGGGCTCCCTGCAGCCGGATGGAGACATGGACCAGGCTGAGCGCGGCCGGGGTGACGCCGGGAATGCGGCTGGCCTGGCCGATGGTCGAGGGGCGCACCCGCTCCAGCTTTTCACGCACCTCGCGCGAGAGCCCGCTGATGACGCCGTACTCCAGCCACTCGGGAATCACGACGGCCTCGGCCGCCTTCATCCTGGCGATGGATTTCGTCTGCTGCTCCAGGTAGCCAACGAACTTGATGCCGGTTTCGACGGCGCGCGTCTCGCTGCGCAAACGGCTGCGCAGGACGGCATTCTCCGCCCAGCCGCCATCGCCCCCGTTTCTGCCGCTTTCGCCTCCGTTTCCGCTGCTTTCGCCCAACTTCGAGTCCCGAACTGCGGCGGCCATCTCGGCCAGCAAGGGATCCTCGCCTTGCGCCAGAGATTCGCACAGGGCGCCCAGCACCGCATGGATGCCCACTTCGGGCCGCTTGAGCAGTTGCGCCCAGGTGAGCCCGGCGGTTGCCGTCAGCTGGCCGAAGCCCGCGGCCTCGAGCCCTTCGCCGTCCACCTTGCGGGTGACGAGCAGCCGTTCGAGCGCGTTCATGCGCGCCTGCTTGCGCTCATACTCCGCCCAGTCCGCATCGTTGATGAGCCCCAGCCGGCGCCCGTGCGGGGTCAGCCGCCGGTCGGCGTTGTCGATGCGCAGGTGGAGGCGAAACTCCGCCCGCGAGGTGAACATGCGGTAAGGCTCATTGGTTCCCTTGGAGATCAGGTCGTCGATCAGAATGCCGGTGTATCCTTCGCTGCGGTCTATCGTGAACGGCGGCTCGCCCTTCAGCCAGAGCGCGGCGTTGATGCCGGCCATGATGCCCTGGCAGGCGGCCTCTTCGTAGCCGCTGGTTCCGTTGATCTGCCCGGCAAGATAAAGGCCGGTGAAGGACTTCACGCGCAGGGTGCGGTCGAGTTCGGTCGCGTCCACGCTGTCATATTCAATGGCATAGCCGGGCCGGAGCATCTCCGCGCGGTCGAGACCCGGGATGGAATGCACGATCTGCCACTGCACCTCCATGGGCAGCGAGGTGGACATTCCGTTGATGTAGACCTCGTGGGTGTGCAGCCCTTCCGGCTCCAGGAAAAACTGGTGCTGGGTCTTGTCGGGGAATTTGACGATCTTGTCCTCGATCGACGGGCAATAGCGCGGCCCGATGCCGTGAATCTGCCCGGAATACATGGCCGAGCGGTGGACATTTTCGCGAATGATGCTGAGCGTTTCGGGCGTGGTGAAGGCGATATGGCAGGAGACCTGCGGCTGAACGATTTTTCTGGTCCGGAAGCTGAAGGGCGTGGGCTCCCGGTCGCCCCGCTGCTCCTCGAAGGCCTCCCAGCGGATGGTCCGGCCGTCCAGCCGGGGCGGAGTGCCCGTTTTCAGCCGGCAGGTCCGCAAGCCCAGCGCGCGCAGCGCCTCGCCCAGCAGGACCGAGGCCGGCTCGCCCGAGCGCCCCGCGGGATACTGCTCCTCCCCGCAATGGATCAGGCCATTCAAGAATGTGCCGGTAGTAATAATGGTGGCCCCGGCCAGCAGGCGGCGGCCGTCGCGCAGTTGGAGGCCGAGCACGCGACGGCGGGGGCGTTCCCCGCTCCGTGCTTCCCTGGTCCCCAGTCCCTCAGTCCCTGTTCCCTGTTCCCTGTTTTCCGTTCCCTGTTCCCTGTTTTCCGTTCCCTCGTCCAGAATCAGGCCCACCACCTCTGCCTGGCGAATGTGCAGCCCCGGCTGGCCTTCGAGCACCTCGCGCATCTTCACGCGGTAGAGCTGCTTGTCGCACTGCGCGCGCGGGCTCCAGACGGCCGGACCGCGCGAGGAATTCAGCAGCCGGAATTGAATGCCCACCGCATCGGCCACCTCGCCCATGATGCCGCCCAGCGCGTCCACCTCGCGCACCAGGTGGCCCTTGGCCACGCCGCCGATGGCCGGATTGCAGCTCATCTGCGCAATCAGGTCCATGTTCATGGTGATGAGCGCCGTTTTCAGGCCCATGCGCGCCGCGGCCATCGCCGCCTCGCAGCCCGCGTGCCCCGCGCCCACCACGGCAACGTCGTATTGTTCGGAAAATGCCATCCATTTCCATTCTACGGATTCCGCGCCTCAACGGCTGGCGGCCTTGCGCTCCACCTGAAAAGCGCCCGCAGCAAAAAGAAAGATATCCCGCGAGCGAAGCGGGCGATCGGTGCATCGGCAACGCATGGGGCAGATCGCCAATCTGCATCCTCCCGGCAAGTGCCGCATCCAAACGGGCATGGAATATCGTCTTTTGGGAGGCTCCGGCCTCAAAGTTCCCGCACTCAGTTTTGGCACCGGCACCTTCGGCGGTGGCAGCGAATTTTTCAAGGCCTGGGGCTCAACGGACGTCACCGAGGCCAGCCGGCTGATCGACATTTGCCTCGATGCCGGCGTCAACCTGTTCGATACGGCCGACATCTACTCGGAGGGCCGCTCCGAGGAGGTGCTGGGCAAGGCTCTGGAAGGCAAGCGCGACCGGGCGCTGATCTCCACCAAAACCACCTTCCGGCTGGGCGACGGACCGAACGACGTGGGCTCCTCGCGCTACCACCTGCGCCGGGCGCTCGAGGCCAGCCTGCGACGGCTGGGCACAGACTATGTGGACATCTACCACCTGCACGGCTTCGACGCGCTGACGCCGATCGAAGAAGTGCAGGATACCCTGAACAAATTCGTCCGCGAGGGCAAGGTCCGCTACATTGCGGCCTCGAACTTCTCCGGCTGGCACCTGATGAAATCCCTTGCCGTGGCCGAGCGCTACGGCTGGACGCGCTTTGTGGCTCATCAGGTCTATTACTCGCTCATCGGGCGCGAGTACGAGTGGGAGCTGATGCCGCTCGGTCTCGATCAAAAAGTTGGAGCCCTGGTCTGGAGTCCGCTCGGCTGGGGACGGCTGACGGGCAAGATTCGCCGCGGCCAGCCGTTGCCCGAGGTAAGCCGCCTGCACAAGACAGCCGACATGGGTCCGCAGGTGCCGGACGAGTACCTTTACGCCGTCGTGGATGCGCTGGACGCTGTGGCCGCCGAGACCGGCAAAACCGTTCCCCAGGTGGCGTTGAACTGGCTCTTGCAGCGGCCCACGGTTTCGTCGGTGATTGTGGGAGCGCGGACCGAGGAGCAGTTGCGGCAGAACCTGGCCGCAGTGGGCTGGAACCTGACCGCGGAGCAGGTGGCCAAGCTGGATAAGGCCAGCGAACGGCCGCCAGTTTATCCCTACTGGCACCAGCGGCAGTTCACGGAGAGGAATCCGCTGCCGGTGTAAGACTTCATCGGACAACGAACTGCTCAATAGAAGAGATACTTCCGCCAGCGATCGTCGCCGCGGCCTAACATGCGCATGATCTGGCGGCTGGTGTGCAGCGAGAAGGGACGCGGCTCGCGCAGCAGGACCATGTCGTCCAGCTCATGGAGCATCCGGTTGCCCTTGCGGCGGTTGCAGCCGTGGCAGCAGGCCACCAGGTTCTCCCAGGTGGAGTTGCCGCCGCGGGAGCGCGGAATTACGTGGTCCAGCGTGAGGTTGCCGGGCGCCAGCACCTCGCCGCAGTACTGGCAGGTGTTGCGGTCGCGCAGCAGGATATTTTTGCGCGACAAGGCCCGCGTCTGATACGGAATGCGGCGATATTCGAGCAGCCGGATCACCGAGGGCATGGCCATACGGCTCCTCTGGGCGTGAAGCGTCAGCCCGTGCTCTTCCTCGGTGCGCGCAACGCCCTTGAGCACCAGAACCAGTGCGCGGCGCGCTCCGCAGATGTTGATTGGCTCATAGGATGCGTTCAGCACCAGCACCGGCATCTGCAGAATGTGCGCCGACTGAGCCGTGGCCTGTTCGCCGGCCAGCGCCGCAGCCCTGGCGATGGACTTCTGTTTGCGTGCGTGAATCATTGCTTTTCCCAGCGACATCCCTTTTCCCTCGCTAAAAAGGCGGTTGCTCGTGCGATGAAACCATGCTTTCCTGTTCAACGGATGCGGCGGGCAGCCTGCCTGCTTCGCCGTCGTCCACCTCTGGGTAAAAATGAGCGGAATCCTTGCGGCGGCCGTCGCGCATGCGGCCCGCTCTGGCTAGCGTGGCCACCCATACCGAGGCCGCGCCAGCCTCGATAAGCGTCTGGGCCGAAGCCCGCGCCGTTGCTCCGGTCGTGTAGATGTCGTCGATGACCAGAATGTGCTTTCCGCTGACCGCGGCCGGATCGGAGACCGCGAAGGCTCCGCGCACGTTGATCCGGCGCTGGCGAGGCGTCAGGCCGGCCTGGCTGTCGGTGGCGCGGTGGCGCATCAGCGTGGTCGAGGCCAGCGTGAGCCGCCACGCGGGATGCGTCTTGTGCAGCTCGTCGAGCGCCGCGGCAGCCAGCGAGCGAGCCTGATTGAAGCCGCGCTGGGCGCGTTTCGAGCGATGCAGCGGCACGGGAACCACCAGCATCTCGGCCGGGGCCTCATCCGCCAGCTGGGCAATGGCCTGAGCCAGCATCCTGCCCAGACCATGCGCCGACCTGTGCAGCCGGTCGTACTTGAGCGCGTGGATGGCCGCCTTCATCCGCTCCTGGTACGGCCCGTAGGCTACCGCGCGCTCAAACTGCGGCGGCGCCATCCGGCAGGCCCGGCACAATCTGGAACTCGACAGACCGTTTCCAAGAGCCGGCGCATCCAGCGAGTCGCCGCAACGCGTGCACAGATCTCCGCTCTGAACGGGAAACTCCGTCCAGCAAACTTGGCAGATGGGCACAGCAGAGAGATGCGGCATAGGGGAGCCGCAAAGGACGCAGAAGGCAGGAAGAAGGGCACAACTGATTGCATCCACGGGACTTCGGAGGACACGCGCAACGGCGCGCCAACGGGAAGTCTCCGAGGTTGGAACGTCGAACGTCAGTGAACCGGAGTCCCTGCGGAAGACGCACCTCACTCAGGAGCGGGCCATACGGAAGCCCCGCCGCCTTGCCGACAGTATACCCGCAGCGGGCTGGAGATTCCAGCGCATTTCGCGCCTGTTGTGAACGGAAACTTTCGGTATCTTTGCGGATTTCATCTCAAAGTTCTTTGGGGCCGCGGGAGTTTTGCGCCTGTCGCTCTGTCCAACCTATTTTTATCTTTTCGTAGGTAGTCTGCATCGCATCCAGTTCCAAATCGCTCAGCCTCTCGATATCGATCAATTGATTGCGTGCCGTGCCCGTGGCCCGGATCAACTCATTGAGTTTCAGATTGATCGCGCGCGAATCGCGATTCTGTGTGTTCTGGATCAGGAAGACCATCAAAAATGTCGTGATGGACGTTCCCATGCTGATCACCATCGCCCAGCGGTCCGAGAAATGAAATAGCGTGCCAGTGGCAACCCACACCACAATCACCATGCCCGCGCCCGCAAACGCCCACGTTGACCCCAGCCATCCGGAGACCGTTGCGGCGAAACGGCCGAAATGGCCGTGTACGGTTTGATCCCGCGCCTCGATTCCCTGTCGATTCATCCGCATCGCCTCCGAAATCCGGTTGTTCCCTGATGGTACGCGGGCGATGCGGAGCCAGACTGTCGCAAAAGGAACACAAGACAGCTCGGCCGGCAGGGTCGAGCCGGTCACGGATTCGAGAAAGGGAGGCGAGGCGCGAAGGCGGGTGCGGACGAATCCCTCCCCTCGCCCTGTTCCAGGGCCAGTTCACACTACCCCAGCAGGTGGTGCTGCTGGTGAAAATCGGGCCCGACCAGGCGGAGGCCGAAGGGTTTGGTGGTTCCAAACTCCAGGCCGGCAATGACTTAGGACAAGCTTTGCGCCGCAGCTCGAAGAGACGGGGTAGTGTGAACAGACCCTAAAAGACCCCAGCCAGGAAGACCTCCGCCGGACGAACCTTCTCGCCCCCCGCACCACAGGCCGCCAGCACCACCGGCGAAAGAGTCATCACCGGGCACTGCGCGTGGGCCAGCACTTTGTACACCACCCCGCGGCGTGTGACGGCGGCAAAAGCCGATGCACCCTGCGCTCCCAGCACGATCAGATCGGCCTGCTGCGCCTTGCTCTGGTAGATCAGTTCCTCGGTCGGATCCCCCGGCATCACAATCGCCTGCGCGGCGATCGCTCCCTGAAGCTCCGGCGAGACCAGCGCGATCAACTCCGCTTCAATCCGATCGATGGATCGACCGGCAAGAACGTCCTCACGCTCCTGGGGCCGGATCACATGCTGTAGAATCAGCCGCGCGCGGTGCCGCACCGCCAGTTCCGCGGCAAAGTTGACCACCTGAGAGCAGGATTCATGCAGGCTCACGCCACAAAGAATCGTGCGGGTGGCAAAGCTACGGTAAGCGCCGTCCACCACCTCCGGACCGACAATCAGAACCGGGACCAGGGCGGTGCGCAGCACGGCCTCGGCCACCGAGCCCACCAGCAGCTTGCCGATCGGGCCGGGAGAGTGGGTTCCCATGATGATCCGGTCGATCTGCCGCTGGCGCAGCAGGCTGAGGACTTCATCGTAGACCAACCCCGAGCGCACCACGATTTCACAGCCGACGCCCGCGGCCCGCACACGCCCGGCCAGTGGCTGCAATTGCGCTATTTCAGCGCGCTCCGCGGCGGCGCTGTCGTAGTAGCGGATACTCGAAGTCTCCGATGCGGCCACCACCAGCGCATCATAGACGTGAAAGAGAATCAGTTCCGCGCCAAACTCAACAGCCTGCGCCAAGGCAAAGGAAAAAGTCTTTTCATTGACGGGCACTTCAGTGGCAAAGAGGATGGTGGAGGGCTTGCTCCAACTTGGTTTGAACAGTGCGTCCATGGCAACCTCCTGAAAGCGCGGCCTTCGGCTGGTTGACTTGCTGCCAAATCCGGTTTCGGACGGCGGGGGACGGTGCGGGCCAAATCACTCCGGAAGAGCTGCGCTTACGGCTTCCGGTGGCCCGAACCCCCTGCTTCTGCCCACAAAAGCGCAGAGGACAGCCGATCGCCCAGCGACGACCGCATAGTGCGCTCTTTTCGGAATTTTGTCCAGCAGAAGAAGTCTGAGACCGCCGGGAATGCCAAATGAAGTGATCCCAATCACAGCCTGCGGGACGCCGCTGATGGTCTTCTGAAGCAGAATCGTGGTGCTCCAAAGCTGTTTTTCTATTCAAGGGGCTCTGCCGAGAGCTTGCAAGATATTCTCCTCTCAGAGTTTTCATCTTCATCGGCAGAGTCTCCGTTTTTCTTGAATGACATAAAATCAGCTCAACCCCCAAGGCGGCCCGCAAGCAGGCCAGCCAACCCCGATTCCGCTGGAGGTCTCATGGAACCGATGCGCAATATCCCCGCCCGCGGCGGATTGAATTTTGACGAAACCCCCTTTCTGGCGATCTGGGAGGTCACCCAGTCCTGCGACCTGGCCTGCAAGCACTGCCGCGCCGCCGCCCAGCCCCTGGCCCACCCCGATGAGCTGACCAACGCCGAGGGAAAAGCGCTGATCGACCAGATCGCCGAGATGGGCGTGCCCATTTTCGTCTTTACGGGCGGCGATCCGATCAAGCGCAAGGACGTCTACGAGCTCATTCGCTACGCCGCCGACAAGGGCGTCCACGTGGCTTTGACCCCCTCGGCCACGCCGCTGCTCACCCGCGAGGCGATCTTCAAGCTCAAGGAGGCCGGCCTGGTCCGGCTCGGCATCTCGCTGGACGGCTCGACGCCCGAGATTCACGACACTTTCCGCGGCCTTCCCGGCGCCTATGCGCGAACTATCCAGGCGATCGAGTGGGCCAACGAGGCGGGCATTCCGATCCAAGTGCATACCACCATCAGCCGCCACAACGCCCACGATCTGGACAACCTTTGCGCTCTGTTCGAGAAGCTGGCCATCGTCATGTGGAATGTCTTCTTCCTGGTTCCCGTGGGCCGCGGCCAGCTTGACGACCTGCTCTCGGGCGAAGAGTTCGAACAGGTCTTCGGCAAGATCTATGAGCTTTCGCACCGCGTGAACTTCCAGATCAAGACCACCGAGGCAATGCACTATCGCCGCTACCTGCTGCAGCACAATCTGGAAGAGCGCCGCATGAGCCACGCGAGCATGTCCGGCCACGGCCAGGGCCATCCGGCGAGCGCCATGACCGGCGCCGCACAGGCTTATGAGCCGGGCGCCCCGACCACCGACGCCAAAACCCGGACTGCTAGCTGGGCCACGCGCCGCGTGAACGACGGCAAGGGATTCCTGTTCATCTCCCACGTCGGAAACGTTTATCCCAGCGGTTTTCTGCCCATCCACGCGGGCAACATCCGCGAGACCCCGCTCGGCGAGATCTACCGCAACTCGCCGATTTTCAAGTCGCTGCGCGATACCAGCAAGCTCGAAGGCAAGTGCGGAGCCTGCGAATACAAGGAGATCTGCGGCGGCTCGCGCGCCCGCGCCTACGCCCTCACCGGCGACCCGCTGGCTCAGGAACCCTGCTGCATCTACCAGCCCAAGAACTGGGACCCGCAGTTGGAGAGCGAGGCGGAGGCGTTCCGGACCGCGGCGCCATCGGGAACCCTGGTCACGCTGTAGGGTCTCGGTCTGGGGAGAAAGGGATTTCATCCGGCAGAACGGACTTCCGAACAGACATGCGTACGCGGCGGGGAGCCCGGTGCGCAGGGAGTCCGTCCCTCTCTGAATTTGCATCGATGAGCTGCGGCGGCAAACTAAGCAGATTAAAATGAGAACTGGGATTCTTCCCCGCATAGAAACGAGCAAACGCCGATGTATGAAGTCACCGTGGAGGCCGGTTTTTCCTCCGGCCACTACCTGCGCAACTACAAGGGCAAGTGCGAGAACCCGCACGGCCACAACTACAAGATCCGCGTAACCCTGGCCGGGACCGAGCTGGATTCGACCGGCTTGCTGCTGGACTTCAAGCTGCTCAAGCAGGTGCTGCGCCCGGTGATCGAGCGCATTGACCACCGGATGCTCAACGAACTGGAGCCGTTCACCGTCCTGAACCCCTCGGCCGAGAACATCGCCAGATATTTTTACGACCTGACCAACCAGCAGCTCACCGCAATGACCGAAGGACGGGTGCGGGTGAAGGACGCGACCATCTGGGAGACGGATAGCTGCACGGCCACCTATTACGAGTAGGCGCTGCGACCTCCGCCCGGAGCGGGCTGGGCTTGCCGGATGGATGAAAATTCTTGCCAGTAACCGCTGTGCGGCGCGGCGCTCTGCCAGGCCGCGTCTCTGGCTGCGTCTCAAACCAAGGGACACAAAGGGATTTGCGGCACATCTGGCCTTTTATGTCCGCGGTCTCGTGAATTGTTCCATCTGACTCTCTGCATTGCAATCCGCACAAAGAATTGTTGATTTGGTTCCGGATTTCTCCCTGGCGCTGGGCCGGCAGTTATATTTCTTGGACGCGTCATCATTTATGATCATCTGGTTCTTCCCCCGATCTGGATTTAGGTTCACAATTCTGGTGAAATGAGGGACTTATGGCGGACTGGAATATCGCTTACAACTGGATGATGGACAACGAGGACGCCTTGCGGACGTGTGAGCAAGTCCCGGATGCGCCTCCGGGTGCGTTTGCCATCGGCGGCATCAATTCAGTCACTTGGCCGGAGGCCTTTGCGGCCGTCGTGGCGCTTGCCCAGGAGAAACGCGAGCCATTCGTCCGGCAGTTCCATGAGAATCACTTTTGGAATATGTGGCATGAGCAGTTGGAATCCGACGAAGTCTCCAAGCGGGTCTTCGATTTCGCGGTGAACGGCGGCAGCGGTAGCTCGGTGCGTTGTTTGCAACAGGCTCTGAACCACCTGAGCTCCCCTGACCAGGCGCTGCTGGTGGACGACGGCGGCTGGGGCCCGATCACGCTGGACGCCGCCAATCGAGCTGATCAGGTGGCGCTGGTGGAGGCCTTCAAGGCCCAGCGAATCGCTCATTACCAGGCCATTGTGGCTGCCGACCCCGGCAAGAGAAGATTTCTCGCCGCCTGGCTGGCGCGCGCAGAGAAGTAATCTGGAACCGCCTCCGCTCGCCGTCCGGCAGCGGTTAAACTAGGACAGGGCCAGCAAGGCAGTCGAACAGCCTGGATTGCAAGGCTGCTTTTGGAGGGACGCGACTTTCTGTCGTGCCGCAAGTGCTGCACAATCAATGGGCTTTAGCCCCTGAGGAACTGAGAGTCAGGAATCGAGAACTTTCGCCCCAGGTGGCCAAGAGAAGCCCGGACAAGGTTTAAATGCATCTCAATTTTGATTTTTCCGCGCGCCAGATTCTGTGGACGCTGACTTTTGCCGCGCAGTTGGTTTTGCTTGTGGTTCTGCTGGGCCGCAACCGCGCACAGCGTTTCCCGTGGTTTACCACTGGCATCGTGCTGTTTGCCCTGCGGCTGATGGCCGAGGTTCTGCTTTCGGGCCGGATCGCAATGGTCAATCTACAGGAGATTCTCCTTGTAATGAATGACCTGGTGGCGATTGTGGGCTTGCTGGTGCTGGTGGAAGTGGCGCGGCGGGGCTTCGCCGGAGCCGGACACCTGACCTGGATCAACGGCTCCATGGCCCTGGTGGTCGCCTCCGGCCTATTGCTTCTGCTGTGGGGACCGTGGCCGGCGTGGCGGAGTTTGGCCCCGGATACGCTGCTGGGAAGGCTGCGGCTGATGCAATGGGCCGCGCAGAAGGTCGATGCGTTCGGGTACCTGGTGGCGGTCGGGCTGGGAGTGCTGGTGGTGGTGTTTGGCAGCCGGTTCAAGGCCGGATGGCGGAGCCACGCGCAGATGATCGTCATCGGGCTATCGGCCGTGGGCATCGTCTGGCTGACGCTCCAGAAAGTCTGGCAGAACATCTCCCAGACCATGCATCCCCACACACAGCAGGAGTACCAGCACGTCATCAGCCTGGGAAGCACCCTGATGCGCGTCAACGACATCACCTATCTGGCCGCGCTTCTGTGGTGGATTGCGTGGCTGTGGCTGGACGAACCGGGCGCTGCCGGCCAGATTCCGGCTTCGGTTTCGGACAATGATGCGCCTGCCGGGGCCGCGATGGACAAGGAAGACTGAAGCCGGAAGACGAGAGCATGGGCGCCGAAACTGCGCCGCGAGCTGGTCTTTCGGCAAATTCTTGGATCGGATTTCCCGATGGTATAGAGAAGCAGCATTCCCTTAGAGGCTGGAGCGTTTTCGACCTGACCGTTTGCGATCAAGATGAACATCTGTGCTCTCCCACCCTTTATGCAAAGAACGCATAAAGGATGGGGCACCCAAAGTTTTGTTAACACTTGAACAGAAAACGCTCTAAAGCCCGTAAATTTTCCGATTTACGGCACGGCTGAAGCCCTGGCCTTACACAAACCCAGGTTTTTCGGCAACACCTTAAATGTGGCAGCTTGATTGACCACGCTTTTCGAGGTAGCGTTGGTGGTACTCCTCGGCACGCCAGAAACTCTGCGCCGGCTCGACCTGAGTGACCATGCGCCTGGGCTTGAAGTGTCCCTCGGTGCTCAGTTGCTCGATCTTGGCGCGAGCCTCGGCCTCCTGCTCCGGCGAGTGGAAAAAGATGGCGGAGCGGTACTGCGAACCCCAGTCCGGGCCCTGGCGATCGACGGTGGTGGGGTCGTGCAGTGCAAAAAAAGCGTCCAAGAGTTTCTCGAAACTGATTTTATCCGAGTCGAAATCGAGTTCGACCACCTCTGCGTGGCCGGTACGGTCCGTGCAGACGTCCTTGTAGCTGGGCCGCTCGAGCGAGCCGCCCTCATAGCCAACGGCCGTCGCCGTCACGCCCGGAATGGCCGCAAACGCCGCCTCGACTCCCCAAAAACAGCCTGCTCCGAAGGTTGCCTTTTCTATGCTCATGGGTGATGAGATGCGCAAGGCGGTCCCAGGGTGACAGTTTTTGCGGAAATTCCCCTGGCGCATATCGGGTCAACGGCCTTCACCCGCGCGTTGACGACTTTACTGACGGTTGTTAGTCTACACATGAACTGTTTGGGCCTGCTCACGAGGCAGGTCGCAATTTGCAGCACGAATGCAGATTCTTTCATCCTGCGAGCGGTCCGGCTCTGGTGCATCCGTCGTTTTCCGGCGTGGATGGTGTGAGCAAACCCGTCCCGCCCAGCCGGGCATTGCGGAGCCATGCGCGGAAATTGGGGCGGTGGCCACCCATGCAGGATTCTCCGCACAGTCCAATGCGTCCGCTGACTCCGCGCGGGCGGATCCGATCTGCCCGACCTCATGGAGAGCCCGTCGAAAACCGGAGAAGAGGAACCAACTTGACCGAACCGAATGAAACACAAGCCGGCCAACCTGAAGGTTGGTCTGCGGAAGGCAGCCGCTTCTCCGATCCCGATGATCAGGTATCTCTGCGGGAGATTGCGTTGGTTCCGTGGAAACGGAAAGGCCTCGTCGCCGGTAGCACGATCGCCTGTGTTCTGCTGGCCATCCTCGCTTGTGTTCTGATGCATCCGAAATACAGAGCCACCGCTCTCATCGAGCTGCATGAAAGCCAGGGCATGGGGACCGACGCGCTCTCTTCCATTGCCTCGATGGACACCGGGGATCCAGACGCGCTGAAAATCAAGATCGATACCGAAAGCGAGGTCATCAAAGACGAATCGATTGCCTTGGCCGTGATGGGCAAGATGGGAATGCTCCGGCTTGCGAATCCCGACCGGTTCAGCAAGCAGGAAGGGCCCGAAGTGAGCGCGGAAGCTCTTCCGGCGGCGCGACGGGAAGATCTGGTTGGCAACTTCGAGGGGCATTTGAAGGTTGAAGGGGTGGGCAGTTCGCGCCTCATCGCTATTACTTACACCAGCCCTGATCCGGTCCTGGCCGCAAAAACCGCCAACCAGGTCGTCACCGAGTACAAATCCTATCTGCTCAGCTCAAACTTCAATTCATCCAGGGATGTGTCGCAGTGGCTTTCTGCCCAACTGGGCGATCTTTCCAGCCAGGTGACCAAGTCCCAACAGGCTGTGGCGGATTTCGAACGCACCCATAATCTGTCTTCCGCGATGCTGGGCCTGGCCACACTCGGGGGCGAGTCTCTCTCCTCCTCTGGGGTTGGGGGCGGAGGAGGAGGCGTGCGCATACCGGAACTGGACCGCCTGACGACGCTGAACGATGAGGTGACCCAGGCGGAGGCGGTTCGCCTGGCCGACGAGGCGATCTATCGTCTGACGGCAACGGAGAATCCTGGCCTGATCTCCTCGCTCGGCTCCAGCTCTCTTCCCGGTATTTCCAACTCGTCGGTCTTGTCGCAGGGCAGTGGCCTGGGAATCCTCAATTCGCTGCGTGAGCAGGAGTCGGAGGCGCGGGTGGCCTATGCCAGCGCACAGACTAAATACGGCGCCAGAAATCCTCATCTTACCGACCTCGCCAATCAATTGAAGTCGCTTCAGAATCAGATTCAGAGCGAGGTCGGCAAGATCAAGCAGCGGGCAAAGAACGATCTCACCCTGGCCCAGCAGAACGAAGACGCTCTGCAATCTTCCTACAATGCGCAAAAGCTCGTGACGAGCAAGATGAACGACGACATCGTGCAATTGGGCGTTCTGATGGCCCAGGCGCGTTCCAGCCGGGCACTCTACGACCTTCTTTACGCCAGACTGCAGGAAGCGAACATCGATGCGGGCAACAGCGCGACGAATGTCACCATCGCCGACCCGGCCCGTCCTCCCGGCTCACCCTGGATGCCGCAGCCTTTCCTGTTTGTTTTTGGCGGCGTTTTCGTCGGTCTTCTGATCGGCATCGGCATGGCCTATCTGCTGGAAAGCATGGATGATACTATCGCCGACAGTTTCCAGGTGGAGGCCGCGTCGCACCTTCCGGTCCTGGGCCTGATTCCCTTTCACCGCATGGAAGCCAAGCCGCGGGAAGGCGTGATGGCCGCGGAGTCAAGCCCTTTTCTGGTGGCCCCGGAGAGCGCCACGGCGGAATCGTTGCGCAGCCTGCGCTCCGGGCTGACGCTATCCGGCGTGGGGCGCAAGCTCAAGGTCCTGTCCATCACCAGCGCCTTGCCCGGAGAAGGAAAGTCCTATCTTGTCTATAACCTGGGACTCGCTTTTGCCGCCTCCGGCCTGAAGGTGCTCATCATCGACGCCGATCTTCGCCGCCCCCGCCAGCACACCCTGTTCCGCGTGCCGCGCGAGGACGGCCTGGCGGATGTTCTGGCCGGCATGAAATCGTTCGACGATGCTCTGGCTCCTCATCCGGTGGAGCCGAATCTGACCCTGTTGTCCGCCGGCCGCCAATCCCCTCTCGCCTCGGAGATTTTGGGAGCAGGCGACATCGGCCCCCTCTTTGAAGCCGCTCGGGCGCGGTTCAACCTGGTGCTCGTGGACACCCCGCCGGTCTTACCGGTGGCCGACGCAATCATCATCGGTACTCAGTGCGATGGAACCATCGGCGTGCTGCGCGCCGGTCGAACTTCGCTCAAGGCGCTGCGCCGTTTTGTCCAGAACCTTGCCCGCAACCGCGTTCATATTCTCGGCATCGTCATTGAGGCGGTCGATATGTCCGCAACCGAATACCGGAGCGTATATGGCTACAATGTGCAGAGTTATTATGGCGAGAAGTAACTTCTTGGTCAGCCGCTGTCTTCCAATTCTGCTCTGTGTTGCCTTGCAACCGGCGTTCGTGGCCATGCCTGCAAACGCGCAGGCGATGACGGGCAGGACAGCCTCTCAGACAACGACACTCGGCTCCGGATCGGCTTCCTCGATCGGCAAGGCCGGATCCGGGGCTCAGGTCCCAGTTCTCATTCCAAAGGACTTCTCCGAGCTCAGGATCGAGCCGGGAGACTTGCTCAGTGTCGATGTCTACGACAATCCCGATCTCACCAATTCGTATCGCGTGGACCCTACGGGAAATTTGATGATTCCCCTGTGCGGCAAGGTCAATGTCCGGGGGCTGAGTTTGCCCGAGGCGGCCGAGCTCATTACGGCCGCTCTGAAGGGCGGACAGATTCTGCTGCAGCCGCAAGTGAATGTCGATATTCAGCAGTATGCTCGCCAGTACGTGACGGTGTCGGGCGAAGTCGCAAGCCCTGGGCGGATAGAACTGATCGCACCTACGCCTCTGAGCGAAATTCTTGTTGAAGCCGGAGGCGCGACTCCTTTGGCCGGCGCTCACATCGAAATCCGCCACGGAGCCGGTGAGGCCGCGCCCCGGCAGGAAGTTTCCTACTCTGCCATCCACGCCAATCCGCGGTTGGCCTCCGTGCTGGTGCGTCCCGGCGATTCGGTCCTTGTTCCGCGCGCAGGCATCGTCTATGTTCTGGGCGCCGTCAACAGGCCCGGCGGCTATGTGATGCAGGAAGATGGAAGGCTCAACGTCGCCCAGGCCCTGGCGCTCGCCGGAGGAACCCTCTTGCAGGCCCGCACCAGCGGCTTGCGCGTGATTCGCCGCAATCCGGACGGAACCGTGCTTGATTTTCCCCTTTCCTATGACGGCATTGCCAAGGGAACTCAGACGCCCCTCGCATTGCAGGCGCAGGACATCGTTTATGTTCCCATGAGCAAGCTCAAGGCTACATTTTCTTCTGCGCAGGGGCTTATCGGAACCTCCGCTTCCGCGACCATCTATGCAGTTCACTAGCTCTGGGGCGGTTGGGGCTTCTGCCCAAGGGAATGCCCCGGACCTTGATTCTGGAGCCGGGGACGAACGGCGGCCGCAAGGGGCGCGGTACCGCGCTTGCGATCTCAAAGCCGTCACTTCGGGAGCAGGATGAGCGCCAACGCCACACTCTGGAAGCGAATTCGCGATCGCCTGCTGCGGCAATTCCTGGGACGCGAAGCCTGGGCGCTGACGGACCAGGCAATCGTCAGCGGAACCAACTTCCTCACCAACGTGATGCTCGCTCGCTTCATGGGCCTGCGCGAGTATGGCGTCTTCGCCCTCGCATGGATGTCCGTGTTATTCGTCAACAGCCTCCAGAACGCGCTGATCGTCGCGCCTATGATGAGCATTGGACCCCAGCAGGAAGAAAAGGACAGGCCTACCTACTTTGGCGCTATCGTCTTCCAGGAACTTGTTCTTGTTTCTTTCTGTTTTGTTCTTGTCTTTGCGGCCTTGCGGCTTGGCGGCAATTTCTTTCCCCATGCCGATTTACACCATCTGGCGCTGCCCCTGGCGGTTTCCGCATTCGCCTATCAGATGCAGGACTTTTTCCGGCGCTACTTTTTCGCCACACGCCAGAGCCACCGCGCGCTGGCCGATGATGCTCTCAGCTACCTGACTCAGCTTCCTCCTTTGTTTCTTCTGCATCGCTTCGGGCACCTGACCAGCGCCACAGCGCTCTGGGTGATGGCCGGAACCTCGATCCTGGGGCTCATCCCCGGATGGCTCTGGATGGAGCCTGTCGAGTTCCACCCAGAGCAGATCAAGCTCATCGCGCAACGCCACTGGAGATTCTCCCGCTGGCTTACCGGCTCGTCACTGCTGCAGTGGACCTCCGGCAATCTTTTCATCCTCGCCGCCCCGCTCTATTACGGCGCCGCGGCGGCCGGTGTGCTGAAGGCTTCGCAGAACCTGATGGGGGCCACCCACATCTGGTTTCAGGGGCTGGACAACGTGGTTCCTGTCGAGTCTGCGCGCCGGCTTCGCGAGGGCGGCGTGCATTCCATGCTGGCCTACACCCGCTCCATCCTGCTGAAGTGGGGTGGGCTGACACTTCTGTTTGCAATGGTGATGGCCACGGCTCCGGGCCTCTGGCTGCGCTTGATCTACGGCCCCGAGATGGCTCATTATGGATACATTCTGCGGCTTTACGCCCTGCTTTACGTCATCGTTTTTGTCGGCTCACCCATGCGTGCAGGGCTACAGGCGCTGGAATATACCGTGCCGATTTTCTGGTCTTATCTGGCCATGACGGCGTTCGCTTTTGCGTTCGCAATGCCGATGGCCAAGTGGCTCGGATTGAGCGGTTCGATGCTGGGACTGCTGGGATCTCAGATTCTCTTTCAGAGCATCGTCGGCCTCTCTTTGCTCCTCCGGTCGAGGCGCGTCGCGCGGCAATCGCCGCTCATACCCCAATCTCCGGTGGTAGAAGAGTGAGAATTTTCATGATGAAACCGGACCACGGTGCGACTTCAAGCGAGGCAGGGAACATCGAGTTTCCGTCAAAGGACGCAGGCCAGGGCATCTCGCGTTTCCGGGTCGCCGCGGTGCTGGTCTTCGTCATTCTGAATCTCGCGGTTTTCCTGCTCCGCGCAGTCAGTGTCTGGCGTTATGGCGGACTCTTTATTGGCACCGGCGGCGATGCGCTGGTGATCTACCCCGTCTGGAAGGCAATCCACCACTTCCCCGTCTACGAGTGGCCGCTGAAGTACCCATTTTCTCTCGCGCTCTACAACTATCTTTTCTATTACTCCTACGCATTTTTCCTGAAGCTGCTAGGCATTACCGGCGCCGGCATCATGAAGGCGGGGAGCCTTTGCACGCCGGTCTTCGCATTGGCGGGGGCATGGGCGCAGTGGAGGCTGGTGCGAGGCCGCCTCGGACTGCGCGGAGCCGGCAGCATTCTCTCGCTCTGCTTCGCCGTGGGCCTCTGGGTCTGCACCTCGCTTATCCGCGCCTGGACCTTCGCCATACGGCCCGACATGGCCGCCATTGCCCTGGTCATGATCGCCCTTTGGGTGGTTGTGCGGCAGCCTCGGTTCTGCTTCGCCTATGCGGGCGTGCTGTTCTACCTGGCCTGGGCCTTCAAGCAATCCGTGGTTTTGGCCTTGGCCGGCGTCTGCCTGCATCTTCTCTTTCACAAGCGCTGGCGCGATCTGTCCGCGCTGGTGGCGATCTTCGCCGTGTTGGCCGCCGCCACACTTCTGCTCGGAACGCCGGAGTTCCGTTACAACGTTCTGGTCGCTCCGCGGGTTGTCACGGAATTCAGCGTCCTGCGTGCCTTGTCGATCGGGGCTAAATCCGCGGTTGCGAACGCCTACTGGATGCTCGCTCCCATCGTGCTGCTGCTGGCGGCGGGCGCGCGCCGTGCCGATGATGCCGTCCATCTGCTTGTCACGGTGTTTGCTGTAGCGTTGCTCGGCGGCCTGGCGGGCATGACAAAAGTTGGCGGCGCCGACAATTACCTTTTTGAGGCTTTCGTCGCCGGCTCCACGCTGCTGCAATTGGCTGTCTTTGCGGCGCCAGGGCGTTGCGTCAACGCCTTGCTCCTGTACGCCTGGCTGCTCCCGGCGATACAAATCGCATTGCGGCCAGCCGGAGCGCTCCCCCACCTGTGCGGAACGGTGGGAATTGCCACACCGGCCGAGTACGCCAACGCCGTGGCGCTCAGCGACCGTTTGGCGGTGATGAAAAAACCGCTCTTCACTACCGACATGGTCCTGTCGCTCCCCTGGTTTTCGAACGGCGGCCGCTATCCTGCCCTGGCCATCGACCGCAACTATCATGACGCCACGCGGAGCATTTGCAGCAACGGATGCGTCGAAGGCATGTTGCAAAGGGGCGAAATCCCCACCGTGCTGCTGAAGTCCGACGACACCTCCTACCTGCAGAGCTTGAGTCCGAAGTACCAGAAGGTTGGCGAGGCCTTCTATTTGGACAGGCCGTGGAGCATTTACACGCTCAGCCCAAGCCGCCAGGCTGCCATCCATCCATGAAGCAATCTTCAGTCGAGGCTCAGCAATGCGTATCGTCCACATTCTGAAAGGTAAGGCGAATCCCGACACCCTCAACGGCGTCAACCGGGTGGTGCACTGGATGGCCACCTCCCAGTTGCGGCTGGGGCATGAGGTCGAGGTCTGGGGGCTTGCCGAGTCGATGACCCCGCCAGCGCATCCGCGCGAGTACCGGTTGCGGCTCTTTCCGGTAACCCGGCCGCGCGTGACGCTGGCGCCAGAAATCAAGGCCGCGCTCGCCACTCTCTCGCCGGGCACATGGGTTCATTTCCATTCCGTCTTCATTCCCGAATATCCGTCTATCGCCCGGCTGCTGACCCGGCGCGGCTTCGCTTATGGCATCACGCCTCACGGCGGCTACGATCCCGGCAGGTTCAACAAGCACCGCTGGCGGAAGCGCCTTTACTTTGCCGCCCGCGAGGCGAGCTATCTGCGCCACGCTGCCTGGATACAGGCGATTGGCGTAAGCGAGATCCAGGATATTCTCGATCTTGCTCCGCGGGCCCGGGTCATGCTGATCGCCAACTGTCAGCATTCCATCCCTGCCCGCGCGGCGGCATTGCCCTCCGATACCGAGCGGCCCCTGTTCGGTTATTGCGGCCGGCTCGCTACCGATCATAAAGGGCTGGACTATCTGCTCGCGGGCTTTGCGGCTTACAAGGCCCGGGGGGGAACGGGCGAGTTGTGGCTGATCGGCGATGGTGAGGATCGAGCCAGCCTGGAAAGGCAGGCGGCCACGAGCGGGGCGGCGGGGCAGGTGCGCTTTCTCGGCGTCCGGTACGGCGAGGAGAAGCTGGACCTGGTCGCTGGCTTCGACGCCTTCATTCACAGCTCCCGCTGGGATGTGCTTCCGGGCGCCTGCCTGGAGGCGGCCTCGCTGGGAAGGCCGCTCGTGGTCAGCCGGGAGACCAATCTCGCCGAGTTTGTCGAACGAAGCGGCGCGGGGCTGGTTCTGGATGAGACCTCGGCGAATGGCGTCGCGCGCGCGCTTGAACGCGTCCGGCAGTTGTACGATAACCGCCAACTTGAACCCATGGGCGAGAATGCCCGCCTGCTCATAGAAAAAGAATTCAGGTGGGAGGAAAATGCCAGAGCCTTTGTCGCATCCATCAGAGCGGCAGTTCCTGTCGTTTAGCGAGTTTCTTGCGGCCCTGCTTCCGGCGCTCGACCGGGAAGGGGTGTGCTTCTGCGTTTTGCGGAATTATGAGAAGTTCCCCGCCGAGAACATTGGCAGCGACATCGATTTTCTGATTCATCCGTCCGATCTGGCGCGCGCCATCCGCGCGCTTCGCTCCGTTGCCGGCATTCGCATTACCGGATACTCCGAGCGCTCCTGGGTGGCGCACGCCTTCGTGGAAGGCGTGCGCCAGGCTCCGGGAATTCGCGCGCTGCAGGTCGATTTCCTTTGGCTTTTGAGTTGGAAGGGACAGACTTACCTGCCGACTGAGGCCATTCTGCAGGCGGCGGCCCCGCGCCAGACCGGCAATTTGAAGTTTCTTGTGCCGTCTCCGGTTCACGAGGCGATTGTCTCTTTGTTCGCCAGCCTTCTGGTCGGCGGCTGGCTGAAGGAAAAATACTTTCCCAAGGCTCAACAGGCATTTGCAAAAGACAGGCCGGGGGCGATCGCCGCTTTGCAGCGGCAATTCGGGCTGAAGCAGACGGCGCGGCTGGTTGATGCGGTCATTGCTGGCGACCGGAAGAAGATACTGGGCTGCGTCGGTCCGCTGCGCGTCTCCGTGACCCTGCGCGGCCTGATGCGCAGGCCGGTGCGCGGTTCCTGGGCCGCTGTCCTCTACTTTGCGCGGGAGATCGCGGTTCGCTTTTCGCCTCGGAATGTCGAAACCGTGTGCATCCTGGGTTTGAACGGCGAAGACAAAACGATGCTTGTCGAAAGCCTGGCGCCGCTGCTTCAAGCCTCGGCAAAAGAGGTGGAGGCGCGCATTCTCCATCCGCGTTTTCACGGGGCGCGCAAATCGTGGTGCAAGACGCGCACGGATGACTTCAGCGGGCAGTCGAAGAATGGCTATTTCTCCTCCATGGCAAAGGTTTTTGTGTGGCTGCTCGACGATTGGCTGAGCCAATTCATCGGGAAGAAGAATCTTACGCTTCGAATCTGCGGGTGTTCTTGCCAGGACTTATTGATCGACCCGGCGGAGTGCGGTTATAACGGTCCTGTGTGGTTTGCACGTCTCGCCAGCAGGTTTTCTCCGTCTCCCGATCTCTGGATACTGCTCGACCCGGCCACGAGGACCGAAGGCTTGGAACTTTCCGCGCAGACCGTCCGGCAACTTGAAGCCTATCGTTCTTTTGTGAAGGCGAGCAAGCAGCACATCATCCTGAACGCAGGCAAACCCGCGGCAGACCTGACAGAAGACGCCTATACTGCGATGATCGATATGCTGGCTCAGCGCACAAACAGCAAGCTCCGGAACCGGTTCTGAGGTTCTGGCGTTGACGATCCGCAAACAGTTTCTCAAACTTTTCGATCAAAGGAAGGCTTTCAACTGAAGATCGTCATTCTTGGCCCCGATGGCGCGGGTAAAAGTTCGGTCATCGCGGGACTGACTGGAAAACTGGAGCAGGCGGGACGCACAGTGAAGGTGCGCCACCTCAAGCCGCAGATCCTCATCCCGCGGCGTGGAGAGCCGGGGGCGATTGTCGTTGATCCTCACGGCAAGCCGCCCCGTTCCGCGCTGACTTCTGTTGCAAAGTTATGGGTCTGGCTTATGGAAGAGTGGTGCGCGGCTATCTTTGAAGACGAGCGGAAGACCATTCTCATCTGCGACCGCTACTATCACGACTTGCTGGTCGATCCGGTGCGCTATCGCTACGGGGGGCCGATGTGGGCAGCCCGGGTGCTCGGTAAACTGATGCCTCGGGTAAGTTTGTGGATTCTGCTGGACGCACCGGCTGAAATCCTGCAAAGCCGCAAGCAGGAAGTTTCCCTGGATGAGACAGCGCGGCAGCGCCAGGCCTATCTCGCCTTTGTTCGCCAGCAAGACAGGCATGTGATCGCAGACGCTTCGCAACCGCTGGACCGAGTGATTGGCGAAGTGGAGCAGGCCGTGACGGCGATGGGCGGCTTCAAGGCACTGGGGGAGAACCGATGAGGGTTTTGCTTTCAGCCTATGCGTGTGAGCCAAATCGAGGATCGGAGCCGGAGGTCGGCTGGCAGAGGGCCCTGCACATGGTGGCGCACGCCCATGAGGTATGGGTGCTCACGCGCTCCAACAACCGGGCGGTCATCGAGTCTGACGCTTCAAGTCATGCTCCCGGACTGCATTTTATCTACTATGATCTTCCCGGCTGGGCGCTCCGGCTGAAGAAACAACCGTGGTTCCTGCCCGTTTACTTCATCCTTTGGCAGTGGGGAGCCTACAGGTTGGCCGCCCGGCGCCATCGCGAAAAGCCATTCGACGCTGTTTACCATGTAACCTTTGCCAGCATTCAATTCGGCTCCTTCATGGGCCGGCTCGGGATTCCGTTTGTGATCGGACCTATCGCGGGCGGAGAACGAACTCCCTTGCGCCTGCGCCGCGGCATGCCCATCGGCGGCCAAGCCCTGGAACTGATGCGCGATCTGGGAATCCTGCTGCAGCGCTCGAGCCCGCTTTCGCGTTCTGCTTTCGGCGCGGCCGAGCGTATCTTGGTGACGACCGCGGGGAGCCTGCGGCTAGTCCCGCGCAAATGGCGGTTCAAGACATCGGTGCACCTTGCCATTGCAACGTCTGGTCATGCCGAAGCGAGGGATGTGCGCTGGCCGCCAGACTCTCCGAGGTATGTGTTCGCCGGCCGTCTGCTTCATTGGAAGGGCGTGCATTTTGCGATCCGGGCGCTGGCTGAAGCCAGAAAATCCCTTCCCGCGGTGACTTTAACTCTCGTCGGAAGTGGGCCGGACGAGCGGTGGCTGCGCCATCTGGCCAGCCAATGCGGGGTAGAGGATGCAGTCGAATTTTCCGGACAGCTTCCCCGCTCGCAGCTTTTGTCCTCGCTTCGGAGTTATACCGCGCTGGTTTTTCCCAGTCTTCATGATTCAGGAGGATTTGTGGTGCTGGAGTCTCTTCAGGGTGGTGTGCCGGCCGTTTGTCTCGACCTGGGCGGCCCGGGAACCTTGGTCAACTCCTCCTGCGGCATCGTAGTTCCAACAGCAGGCGCAGACGAAGCCCGCGTGGTCTCCGGCATCGCCAACGCCATGATTCGCCTGGGAACAATGCCCACCTCGGAGTTGAGGAGTCTGTCCATGGGCGCGATCGCCAGAGCAAATGAGTTATCGTGGGAAAGCCTGACACAGAGCATCGCCGGCAGCAGAGGTGTTGAAGGAGCGGAACCGCCCGGCAACTCAAACTGATAGCCTTTCATTCACGGCATACGATTGGATGTTGCCCGTGACAAGCGGACATCGAAGTGTTGAAATGATCGAAAGAGGACAAGGCAGCCAAATGAATCAACTTGCACATTGGACCGGCGATCATTTGCGGGAGGCTCCCGGCGGGCCGCCGCCCAGACGGCTTTCTGTGTTCAAGTTCTTTTTGCGGTATCCAATCTTTCTTCTTGCCTTCGGTCCGCCTGTTTTCAGGACGAAAGGCGTCGATGTAACCGAGGGGACCCTGGATGTCTGGAGCTTTCTTCAAGTCGGCTTATTCTTCGCAGTTGCCGGTTGGGCGATACTGCGGCTGTCGACCGCCCAGTCCATTCTGATTCCGGGAAAGATACGGTCTGTGCTCAAGTATGGTTTTTTACTCAGCCTGCTGTTTATGGCATCTACTCTTTATTCCCCCAGCCGTGTTTCCACTGGAGCATATTCAATCTTGTACTTCCTTACCTGGGTATGCATCGTAGAGTTCATCAACGATGCTTACCGGAATCCCCCGGACTGGGTGCAGTGCCTATTGCAGCTCAGGTTGATCGCTTTGTTGCTGTTCGTTCTGGTTCTTGCATGCCTCGCTATTGATCCGGTTATGGTCATGGCGATCTTGCCAGGAATTGGAATCCGCCTCTCGGGAAACGCGGTTGCCCCCGTGCCGTTTATCTGCCCGATGATGATGCTTGTATCAGCCTACGCCTTCCTGTATTCCCTGGAGCCAAGAAAACGTTCCGTCTTCTTTTTCCTGATCGGCCTGGCCGGCGTGCTTACGACGCGATCGCGTGGATGCGAAATCTCCCTGTTTCTCTCGCTCTCAATTCTCGGCATTGCCTGGGCAACGGCCACCAAACGCTCCGCGTACAAGTTCATCGCCGCTCTGTCTGCTCTTGTCTTGCTCTCTGGAATGGTTGTAGCAGTTTTTGGAGGAGAGCATATTTGGAAAACTTTTAATCGCGGCGCAAGCGCATCGAACATCGAAAGCTTCAGCGGGCGGACAGAGATGTGGAAGTTTATCATTCATTACTGCATGACCCACCCTCAGGGAATGGGCTATGTGGCCGGCTTCCGTCTTGTGTTCAGGAATTATTACTCATTGACCACGGGAACGAACCTCAGTCAACTCGGCACCGCCCACAACACCCTCTTTGATATTCTGGCCGGCGCAGGCTGGCTGGCCCTGGCGGTCTATCTGATTCTGTTGGCAAAGCTCGTCTGGCTCGCATGGCGTTTCATCAGAAAGCAATCCCGGCTGAATCCGGCCGATGACAGCGCGTCCCGCCACGGGATTCGATGCTCGCTGGTGCTGCTTTTTTATTGTTTTGTATACGGGATGGGAGCTACGGAATTCTTGGCTCCCTTGAGGGCTGGATTTAATTACGAATACATCCTTATCGCAATCATCCTAGGCGCCTGCGCGAGAATGCTCGCGGTTTCCCGCGGCGGTCAAGTTTTCTCGCCGTCCGGACCGGCGAAGGGCTTGCGGATCAAATGAAGAACTGGAGCCAGCTGAGCGAGTTCGCGCAGCTTCTATTATGCAAGTGCTAACTGAGTCGAACGTGCGGCCCCGATCTCACCGCGAATAGCCTTGGCGAAAAGTTCACCCAACTCGATCCCAAGACTTATCGATCCGAAGTCACCGCAGACGTTAGGAGGAGAACGGCAGTCATCGGGTTGACGGCTGCCGCTCTGTCGGGGGGAGGGAGAACTGTTAGCGATGTCTGCTGGAAGTTCCGTGCGGGCCAGTGCGCGAGACTGTCTCGTCTCCCGTACCACGCCCGGTGACCGTGCGGTTGGAGCTCTGTCCATTCGGACCCGTCAGAGTGGACGATCTGCCACCTGGATAGCGCGAGGTGTTCCGTATCGCAGTGTTGCCGTTCGGGCCGGTGGCGGTGGTCGTGCTTGTGGTTTGGGCGACAACCGTAGACGCGCACAAAGCGAATGTGGCGATGGCAAGAGCGATTGATTTGGAATTCATTGAACTCTCCTCATGGCTAAGATCTCGGCCAATTTTTCACCATGCCAGTCACTCTTGTCCAAGACAGCCTTTTCTGCTGGCCGCGGATATGAGTGTCGCTTGCGGCTGACGGCCCAATCGGGTTCCAAGTCTGTTGAAGCCAATACTCGAAAGTTGCATTTTCCGGTTACGCGCGAGTTTCGCATTCCACCCATTCTGGAGCCGGACGGCAGCAAGAATTCTATCCTTCCGCCGCGGCGGAGAAGATCGACGATGAGCTTTGCCGGAGAAGTTTGTTTGTCAAAGAGCTTTTATTTGCGTATTGTATTTATGGAGCAGGCGGCTGATGCTGCGCGGCGTTGTAACTTGGCCCGCCGCGGCTGGACCGGCTGCAAGAATCAATCAGGGAGAATCCATGGCAATTTCAGAAATTCTGGCAAGCATCGATCGCGACATTGCCCAGCTGCAGCAGGCGCGCGTGCTGTTGGGCGGCGCTCCGGCAGTAGCTAAGAAGAGAGCAGGCAGACCGCGGAAGGCTGCGGTTGAGACCAAGAAGGGCGAAGCCACCGCATCCGCCACCGCCAAGCCCGCGAAAAAGAAGAAGAGGAATCTATCTCCCGAGGGACGGAAGCGGATCGCCGAGGCCGTGAAAAAACGCTGGGCCGCGCAGAAAGCGGGAACGGCAAAGTAACCGTCAGCCGGGACCACGAGCTGAATATTTTCAAGCCGCTCCTTCATGGGTAACACCAGCGCGTGTTTCAGAGGATTGAGATAGCACGCGGCGATGGCTCCCGGTTTGGTTTGTAAGTCGCGGACGGTTTCTGCCCAGGAAGCTGCCCAGGGAATGCGGCTTGAGGCTGTTGGGTCGGCGGATGTGTCCAGCCGCAACGTCGAGGTGCATTCTTGCGGGTAAGGTTCCGGCTTAGGGGCTTGTTGAAGAAGCAGTGCCGTGAAGGCGTGAATTTGTGGTGCCTCAGGTCTTAAAAGCGAGACCCTGGGGCGCCCAAATACATGGATACGATTACAGAATCACCCGGTCCCGGTACTGTTCGCGTACTTTGAGGATTTGAATTTTTCCGGCGCCATCGGCAAGATGCGGCTGCGCATGAGGATTGGTGCGCTTTGCGTCTTGCGCGCTTGTGAATCAGTGGATGAGATAAACTGCCGTTTCATGTTCGGCCCAGGATGAGTGCTCAAGCGCGAGTTGCTGCGAGACTTCCAGACGGGCGGGCTGATCTTCGGCAGGGAAGAAAAAACGGCTCAAACTGGATCGAACACCTCTGCTTCAGCGTCCAATGTGTATCCTTGAAGGATCAGGATGCTGAATTGACCGGGTTCCAGACGCAATTTCGCAGAGATAGCCGCTCGAAGCCGCGCGCTTTGAGGGCGGCGGCTCTGTTGTGTCTGGTTTTGGCGGCTCTTCTGGCCGTCATCCAGGTGGCGCACGTCCATCCGGTGGACAGCGATCCCGACCAATGCACGCTATGCATCGCCATGCACTCGGCGGCGCCGGCGACGGTTGTGGCCGACCCGGTTGTGCTGGTCAGAGTCGGAATCGACCCGCCGGTCTTTGAAACCCGTGCGGCCGTCCGGTACTGGCGTCCGAAACTCCTCACCCGTCCACCTCCAGCCGGCTGCTAAGCGCTCTTCCCGATCTTCCCTGTCCGTTTGCTCCCGGCTGCCGCGCGATTCGGCGCGGTTGCGGCTGCGCAGATTTTTCGCAGGCTGATTGGGAAGCGGAGATGCGCCTTTTCACTGCGCAGAGAATGCCGCGGCTCATCGAGTCACGGCCTGTCTTGCATTGTTCATCCAATTTTTCAGGAGGCTTCTCATGCCGTTCAAACGCGGCGCGATTGTTCGCGTACTTCCCCTTCTCATCTTATTTTTTGCGGTGTTCGGCGCTCAGGCGCAAAGCGGCAATGCCGGCGCGGTGCGCGGCACCGTGACCGATCCCACCGGCGCTGTGATTCCCAATGCCACGGTCCATCTGACCAACGAGGTCAGCGGATTGGACCGGAGTGTAACGACCGATGCGACCGGGAAGTTCGATTTTCCCGGCGTTCCCTTCAACCCCTATCGGATCGAGGTTTCGGCTCAGGGTTTCGCGTTGTCGAGCCGGAGCTTCGAGATTCGCTCCGTGGTGGGAACCAGCCTGAACCTGGTACTACGCGTTGCAGGCGCGTCCCAGACCGTGACCGTGGAGTCTTCCGGCGACCTGGTGGAAGACGACCCGACCTTTCATACCGAAGTGGACCGCGATCTATTTATCAAGGTGCCGATGGAGAGCCAGTCTTCCACGCTCAGCTCCCTGGTGACGGAAACCACGCCTGGAGTGGCGGCCGACTCGAACGGCCTCTTCCATGGCCTGGGCGATCACGCGGAAAACTCCTTTTCCGTGGACGGCCAGTCGATCACCGACCAGCAGAGCAAGGTATTTTCCAACCAGCTTCCATCGAACGCGATTCAATCCATCGAGGTCATCAGCGGCGCGCCGCCGGCCGAGTACGGCGACAAGACCAGTCTGGTGATCGTGGCCACCACGCGCTCCGGGCAGGGCGTCACCAGTCCGACCGGCGACATCAGCAGCTCCTACGGCTCCTTTGGATCGGCGACGGGCGGCTTCGACCTGTCGTATGGCGGCAAGGACTGGGGCAATTTCATCGAGGCCGACGGCCTGGACACCGGGCGATTCCTCGATCCGCCGGAGTTCAAGGTCTTCCACGACAAGGGGAACGAGGAAAACTTCTTCGATCGCGTGGACTACAACGTAACGCCAGTGGATTCGCTGCATCTGGACCTGAATTACTCGCGCTCCTGGTTCCAGACGCCCAACTCCTACGACAACCTGAACGTGCCGAACGTGCTCAACGGTACTGGCGCCAATCCCAGCCCCACCATCGGCAGCGTGGGCAACACCGATCAGCGCTCCAAGATCGGAACCTTCAACATCGCGCCCACTTATACGCGCATCATCGGCAACGACATGGTGTTGAACCTGGGAGCCTTTGTGCGCAAGGATAACTATAACTACTATCCCAGCGACGATCCGTTAGCCGACCGGGGGCCTGCCAACCTGCAAACTTCTTCGATTGGGCAGAATCGCACGCTGACCAATGCCGGAATCCACTCCGACTTCTCTTATGTGAAGGGAATCCACAACATCAAGGCGGGCGTGCAGTACGAACAAACCTTCCTGAGGGAAAACGACAGCCTGGGGATCGTGGATCCAACCTATAACTCACCCTGCGTGGATGCAAGCGGCGCCCCCGTGGCCGGTTACTCCAATCCTTCGCAATGCCCGACGGGTGAGCGGAACACGAACTATCTTTCCGTTCTGGCGCTGTACGACCTGACCCGCGGCGGCCTCTTCTATCACTACGCCGGCCGCGCCGACATAAAGGAGCTGGCCCTCTACATCGAGGACGAGATCAAGGCGGGCAACTGGGACTTCAACCTGGGGCTGCGCGAGGACGTGTACAACGGCCTGACGGACGCCAACCAGACGGAGCCGCGCCTGGGCGTCGCGTACAACGTCAAGCCGACCTCGACTGTGCTGCGCGTCTCCTATGCTCGCACGCTGGAGACGCCTTTCAACGAGAATCTGGTGCTGTCCAGCGACGGCTGCTCGAATGCCGTGCTGGCGCCGCTGCTTTCCTGCGCGCCCGGCGTCTCCAACACCCTGGCTCCCGGCTACCGCAATGAGTTTCACGCCGGCCTGTCGCAGGCCTTCGGCAAGTGGGTGGTGGTCAGCGGCGAGTACATCTGGAAGTACACGCACAACGCCTTCGACTTCAGCGTGCTGGGCAACACTCCCATCACTTTTCCCATCGACTGGCATAACTCGAAGATTCCCGGCTATGCCTTGCGCGCCGACGTTCCCCAGATCCACGGCTTCAGCGCCTATTTCGTTGCTTCGTCGGTGGCCGCGCGCTTCTTTCCGCCGCAGTCGGCCGGCGCAGGAGCCGCCCCCCAGACTGGCGGACAGCCTTTCCGCATCGACCACGACGAAAAGTTCAACCAGACCACCCACCTGCAATACACCTACGAGCGCGGCAGGCTGCTGAACGGCCTGTGGGGCGGCTTCAACTGGCGCTACGACTCGGGCTTGGTTGCCGGTTCCGTACCCTGTTACAATCCGCTCTCGAACGATCCCAACAGCGCCTGCGGCCCAACCTCCACCACGCTCGACGGCCTTCCCGCGGTCAATCTGAGCGGCCTGACCGCCGATGAGCTGGCCCAGGCCGGACTGATGTGCAACGGCCATCCAGCTACGGTCGGAGAGATATGCCCGGCGTCAGAGTATTCCTCGACGCTGGTGAGCATTCCCGCTCCCGGCACCGGCGACAACGACCACAATCCGCCACGCATCGCGCCCCGCAACCTCTTCGACGCTACCGTCGGCAAGGATAACCTCTTCCACGCCCAGCGCTACAAGATGGACCTGGACCTGACGGCCATCAATGTGACCAACAAATACGCGCTGTATAACTTCCTGTCCACCTTCAGCGGCACGCACTATGTCACTCCGCGTGCGTTGACGGCGAAGCTAACTTTGAATTTCTAACTTGAAGAGCGTTTTCGGGCGGGCGGCGAGGAGAAAAGCCGATTTTCGTCGTTCCGCCCATCAATTTTTCCCCTGCAAGCGCGGAAGCAGCCCTCCTCCCGGCGAATTGCGCAGCCCGGCGATGGACCAGCCGGCGGATCTGCTCGCGGTTCCCCCGCTGCTTTATTCCCTCACGCTGATGCCCAGCGCCTTCATCTTGCGATACAGGTGGCTGCGCTCCAGGCCGAGCATCTCGGCGGCGCGGCTGACGTTGTTGCGGGCCTCCTCGACCTTCTTCAGAATGAACTCCCGCTCGTAGGCGTCGCGCGCCTGCTGCAGGGTGGAAAACTCCTCCGTCGAGCGGGTGCCGGCCTTGTGCGTGAGCGGAGGCAGGTGCTTGCGTTCGATGCGCAAGGTGCGGGGATTGAGGATGAGCACCCGCTCGACCACATTCTTCAGCTCGCGCACGTTGCCGGGCCAGTGATAGTGGGCCAGCGCCTCCAGCGCCTCCCCGGCGATTTCCATGCGCGGGCGGCCGTACTGGCGGCCAAATTCGGCCAGAAACTCGCGCGCCAGAAGCGGGATGTCCTGCTTGCGCTCGCGCAGCGGCGGCACGAAAAACGGGACCACATTGAGCCGGTAGAAGAGGTCTTCGCGGAAGTTGCCCTTGGCGATCTCCTCTTCCAGATCCTTGTTGGTGGAGGCGATCAGGCGCACGTCCACGAGGATCGGCTGCGTGCCGCCCACCGGCGTGAATTGCTGGTCGTCGAGCGCGGAGAGCACCTTCGATTGCGTCTTCAGGCTCATGTCGCCCACTTCGTCGAGGAACAGCGTTCCACCGTCGGCGCGCTCCAGGGTTCCGCGCTGCTCGGTGAGGCCGCCCGGTTGAGCGCCGTGCCGGTATCCGAACAGCTCGGCCTCGATGTGCGTCTCGGGAATGGCGGCGCAGTTCAGCTCAACAAAAATTTGGTCCCGCCGCAGGCTCTCGGCATGGATGGCGCGCGCGATCAACTCCTTGCCGGTGCCCGACTCGCCGTAGATCAGCACCCGGCCGTTGGTGGGCGCCATCAGGCGAATCTGCTGGCGCAGCGCCTTGACCGGAACGCTTTCGCCGGTCAGCACGGAGCCCACGTTGAATTGGCGCTTGAATTCCAGGTTTTCCGTCCGCATCCGCCGCGCTTCGACCGCGTTCTTGAGCACGATCAGCGTGCGCTCGAGCGAAAGCGGCTTTTCCAGGAAGTCGTAGGCTCCCAGCTTGGTGGCCTTGACGGCGGTTTCGATGCTGCCGTGGCCGCTGATGATCACCACCTCGGGGCGCGTTTCGGCTCCCAGGCGATGCACATCTCCGAGCACTTCGAGGCCGTCGCGGTCGGGCAGCCAGATGTCCAGCAGAACCACATCGTAGGGTGCGTCTTCGAGCATGATCTGCGCCTCGGCCGCCGTGGCCGCGGTGGCCACCGCGTAACCCTCTTCGCGCAGAATCTCTTCAAGGGAAGAGCGAATCTCGGCCTCGTCGTCTACCACCAGAATGTGATTCATGAGTTCGATCCTCTTGTTGACGAAGGATATCCCGGTTCCAGCTTTGGCTCCGGCAGCGGCTCCAGCAGCGGCAGGCGCAGCAGAAAGCGCGCGCCTTTGGGGCTGTTGGACTCGGCGCGCAGCGAACCGCCATGCTCCTGGACGATCTTGGCCGCGATCGACAGGCCCAGCCCGGTGCCGCGCTGTTTGGTCGAGTAGAAGGGCAGAAAGAGCCGTTCGCGAATTTCATCGGTCAGCCCGTGGCCGGTGTCGGAGACTTCGATCTCGACCGCCGCGCCGTCCTCGCTGAGCGAACTCTTCAGGCCAAGGATGCGCAGCAGGCTGCCCTGCATGGCCTCGGCGGCGTTGTCGATGAGGTTGGCCAGGGCGCGGCGGATGGCCACCGGATCGGCCAAAACCAGCGGCAGTCCGGGCTCGATCGATCGCTCGACAGTGATGCCGTCCAGCCGCCCGGCGAACAGCGCCAGCGCCTCTTCGAGCACTTGATTGATGTTGCAGGCGCGCGGCTGCGAGGCGGGAAACTCGGCCAGCGCGGAAAACTGGTCCACCAGCGAACGCAGCGTGGCCACGCAGCTCAGGATCACCTCGCTGCACTTGCGGATGACGGCGGGCGAGTCCGGTTGGCCGCGGTCCAGATGGCGGCCGATGCGCTCGGCCGAGAGGGCGATCGGGGTCAGCGGATTCTTGATCTCGTGGGCCACGCGCTGCGCCACTTCCTTCCAGGCCAACTGCCGCTGCGCGCGCAGCAAATCCGTGGTGTCCTCGACCACCAGCACGGTTCCCGGCTGGCCATGAGCCAGCTCAAAGCGCGCGCTGGTGACGGCCAGATGCAGGATGCGGCCTCCGACATGAAGCTCCATCTCCGCGAAGGCAGATCCCATGCGGCGGCCGCGGCGCATGACGTCAGCCATATCCGCGGCAGAGTCGGCGGGAAACAGCGATTCGACCTTTTTCCCAGCCAGCCCATCATTCTCTGACAGGCCCAGCAGCGCGGCAAAGGCGCGATTCGATTGCAGCACCGTACCCGCGCCGTCGAGCGTCACTACGCCCGACGGAATGGTTTCGACAATGGTCTCAAGCTCGCGGCGGCGCTCTTCGATGGCCTGATTGGCGGCGGCCACTTGCGCGGAAGAGGTTTCGGCCAGTCGCCGGCTGGCGTCCAGATCGGCCGCCATGCGGTTGAAGGCGCGCACCAGTTCCCCCATCTCCCCGGTGGCGGGCAGCGCCACCCGGTGGTCGTACTTGCCTGTCGCGATCTCGGACATCGCCACGGCCAAAGCCTCCAACGGACGGGTGATCTGGTTGGAGAGAAACCGCGCCATCCACACGCTGAAGAATAAGGCGAGCACGGTAATCACCAGCAGAATCAGGATCAGCGTGGTGCGAATGCGGTTGCGTTTGTGAAACAGCGACCAGTAAGTGGCTGAGCCGGAGCGAATGCGCATGGCGGGCTGACTCAGCCCCTCCGGCACGGGTAACGCCACCACCACCACTTTTCCCGAAGCGGTGGTGGCCATGCCCAGTGCATACTCGCGGCCGGCGACCTGAATCACCGGCTCGTCGCTGCGCTCCGAGGCGGAAAGCAGGCTGGCCGAAAGCGGTTCAGGGAGTGAAACCGCCCCTTCCTGCCCGGCGTCCCCTGGCCAGGGGCTCAAGCTGGCCGGGCTGGACTCCGGCGGAGCCTGAAAACTCGCCAGAATCCGTTGATTCCGGTCATAAACCATCACGAAACCGCCGGACAGCGTAATGCGGTGGAACCCCAACTCGCTCCGAAGCGCCGGAAGCGCGCGGTCCGGCGCGCCTGAAACCGCAATCGACTCCGCCTCCACGCGCGCGTTGTCGGCCACATAATGCGCCAGTTCCAGAACCACCTGTGCCGAGTCGTCGCGCAGCTCGGAGATGTTCGGCGAAAACCAGCGATCCAGCGACCGGTTCATCAATCCAAAGCTGAAAAGGAACATGAGGGCTGCCGGCGCCAGGGCAATCAGCGCCGCTCCCAGCACCATGCGCGAGCGCAGCCGCGCGCCCAGCCCGCTGCTGCCCTGCCCGGCATAGACCTTGAGGATGTCCCGCAGTAGCAGCACCAGCAACAGAAGCAGCAGCAGGAAGACCAGCCCGGTCATGGCGGTGAAGATCAGCGTCTCCCCGGCGGAATCGGGGTTGAGAAATCTCACGCGGGAGGTGTTGAAAGCCTGTAGCCCGCCCAGCACGAAGAGGATCACAAGCGTCAGGACCGCAAGAAGGGCAATCGATCGCCGCCGGGGCTGGGAGCTGAACAGCATGGGGCGATTATAGAACCGCTCCATGCCGCTCCAGGAACTTGTTGCAAAACTCCTGGTTTGCATCAAGGCGCGCTTCAGCCGGGCAGGAAATGCCGCAAAATCAGGGCAAGCTTCCGAGTTATGTCCTGTAAATAACTTGTATAACTTACCTATTTCCGGGACACAAGATTAGGAACTTGTTGAAAACGATTGAGTATCTCGGATTGGGGCCCTCAGGGGCTAAAGCCCCTCTGATTTTGCAGCGTTTATGTACGGGCTAAAGCCCGTACCCTTCAGCTAAAGCCCGTGCCCTCCGGCTAGAGAAAATTCACTTTTGGTGTAGAGCTGTTTTGAAAGGGCACGGCTTCAGCCGTGCCGCAAAGTACAGCAACATCGGCGGGCTTTAGCCCCTGAGGGATGCTTTTTCCTCTATATCAATAGGAAATTTGCTCTGAAGCCCGTACCCTTCACCCGACGGGAGTATTTCAACAAGCTCTTAGGTTCCCATGACCTCCGCGCTGCCCGCGATCAACTTCTCCCAGATTTGGTCCAGCCACGCCTTGTGCTCCGGCTTCATCAACACCGAACGCAGGCAGGTCACCAGCCCCGCGCCGCTATCCAGTTCCGCCCCTGCCTCAGGCTGAAACCATCTGAGCGGCAATTGAACCAGCGCCAGATGCAGATCCCGCCGGGCGCACGCCTCAAAAATCCTTTGCGCCAGTTCCGAGGCCCGTTCGGGAGTCTCTGCCTTCATCTTCCACACCACAATGTCCAGCTCCGGCTCACCGGCTGCGAGCGTCTGAAAGCGTTCTGACCGGTCTTCCCGCAGCCTGCGGTCGAGCTCCAGGGCAGCCGCGCGGCCGCACCCCAGCCCACGGGCAAACTCGCCTCCCGGCTGGAGCGGCAAGAGCTGCTCGGTAGCCCACAAGGCAACCGCCGCGGCTCCTGCGCGTGAGCACTCCAGGCTGATCTCGCCCAGGTGCAACTGCTTGGATGTGAAGTAGGTGTAGGGAGAGTCATGCTTGTAAAAGCGCCCCACCGCCGGGTCTCGAAACAGAATGCATCCGCAGCCGTAGGGCTGCAAGCCGTGCTTGTGGGGGTCGACGACAATCGAATCGGCCTGGCCGATCGCCTGGAAGGCGCGCCGCGCCGGGGCATCCAGAGCGTCGGAGATCAACCGGAAGTAGCCGCCGTAAGCTGCGTCCACGTGGACGCGAAAACCGTACTTTTCCCGCAGCGCCAACACTTCATCGAGCGGGTCCACCGCGCCGATGGCCGTCGTGCCCAGCGTCACAACCACCGTTCCCACATCGCCCTTGCGCAGCTCACGCTCGAGCGCCTCCAGGCTCATCCGCCCGCGGCTGTCAGCCGCAATGGCGGTAAAGTCCAGCTTCAGCACAGCCGAGATGCGCCGGTGCGTATAGTGCGCCTGCTCGGAGCCGACGATCCGTTGGGAGGTCCTCGCTCCCTGGCCCAGTTGTCCGGCCACCCACAGCGCCTCCAGGTTGGCCAAGGTGCCGCTCGATGTCAGATGGCCCAGGAATTCTCCCCATCCGAACATCCGGGCAATCGCGCCGACAGCCTCGATCTCCATCTCCGAGCTGGCCCGGCCGCCGTCGCGCGCATGGTTGTTCGGGTTGATCGTCATGGCCAGCGCATAGGCCGCGCGCGCCACCGGGTGCGGCGGCTTGAGCATCTGCCCGGCATACAGGGGATGAAAATAAGGGTAGTTGTCGCCCAACCGGGCCGCCGTCTCGGCCAGAACCCGGGCGATCGCCGCCGGATCGGATGCGGATTCGGCCGCCGGCACGAAGACGGGCAGCGTTTTGAACTGCTCTTCCAGCAGCTCGGTGGCGCGGGACAAGAGGAAAGGTACGGGATCATGAAGCATGGCAATTTTAACCGTATCACAGCCTGGCATTTCAATTTAAGTCGTTGTTTTTCAGTAATTTTCAGAAATCGATGCCAAAAACTTTCAAGAAACGTGGCATGAATAATTGCACTGGGTGCGACATTTCATGCAGTCTTTCCTTGCGCTGGATGGTACACTTTCCCCAGCGTTAGACCCGAACCGGGCGTGAGCAGTACTCGCCCAACAAAGCAAGATTCTGCCAGTGGCCTGTCCGATTCATCCAGCGCAATTCAATTCAGGAAACACGAGCAAAATGGAACAAGGTACCGTGAAGTGGTTTAATGACGCGAAGGGTTTCGGCTTCATTTCGCGTCAGAACGGCGAAGATGTATTCGTGCACTACTCTGCAATCAACTCAAATGGTTTCAAGAGTTTGCGGGAAGGTCAAGCCGTGCAGTTCAACGTGGTAAAGGGGCCCAAGGGCTGGCAGGCTGCCGACGTGCAGCCGCTCTAAACCCACCGGCCGGATTCTGGCAGATTTAAGCAGGCACAAACGAGGGCTGGGGGAGACCCCCACCCTCGTTCGTGTCTGCGGCCAGTCCCATAGGCTTTCGCACTATTTTTAGCGAACACAGCTCGCTGATTTGAGTGAGATGCGCGGATAAAACGCCAATTGCCGTCGGATCAAATGACTCGTCAGAGTCGGAACCGACCCGGCGTCTTGAGGTGAAATCAAAAAAGTGAAGTTTATATCCAAGGATTCTGGCTTCAGCATCCCGAACCTCCGGGTAGCCGCGGTCTTGCTCTTCGTCCTCTTGAATATTGCAGTTTTTCTTCTTCGCGCCGTCAGCATAGGACGATATGGCGCGCTGTTTGCGAGCTCAGGCGCAGAGCCTTTGGCGATCTATCCGGTCTGGAAGGCAGTCCACCACCTTCCGGCTTACGGGTGGCCGCTCGCGTTTCCGTTTTCGCTTGCCTTATATAACTACCTTTTCTATTACGGCTACGCATTTTTCCTGCGGCTGGTCGGGGCATCGGGTGCCGACATTTTGCCGTGGGGGCGCCTGTTCACCGCGGGATTCGCGATGATGGGCGCAATCGCACAGTGGAAACTCGTGCAGAGTCATCTCAAACTGCGCGGCGCATGCAGTGCTTTATCGCTTTTCTTTGCGGTGGGCCTCTGGTATTGCGCTTCGATGGTTAGCTTTTGGGCGGTCAGCATACGGCCTGACATGGCCGCCGTGGCAGTGGTGATGGCCGCTCTTTGGATCGTAGTCCGGCAACCACGCTTCGCTTTTGCCTATGCGGGCGTATTGTTTTATCTAGCCTGGTCGTTCAAGCAGTCCGTGATTCTTGCTCTGGCCGGCGTCTGCATCTTCCTCCTGTTGCACAAACGGTGGCGCGATCTTGCTTTACTGGCCGCGGTTTTTGCAGCCTTGGTCTCTGCAACGCTTCTCCTCGGAAGCCCTGAGTACGGTACAACATTCTGGTTGCTCCACGGCTCGTCAGGGAATTCAGCCTCATGCATGCCTTCAGCCGCGGGGAAAGAGCCTTGATTGAGAACGCGTATTGGATTCTTACTCCCGCCGTACTCATATTCGCCGCGGGTGCGCGCCGGCTGGATAACACTGTCCGGCTGCTCATCACCGTGCTTGCCATGGCATTGGTTGGCGGCCTGGCTGGAATGACAAAGAGCGGAGGCGCGGATAACTACCTTCTTGAGGCGTTCGTCGCGGGTTCCACTCTGCTGCAGATAGCCATTTTCACGGCGCCCGGGAGGCTGACCAGCCTCGTCGTTCTGCTCGGCTGCATACAACCGGCAATCCAACTGGCAGCGGAGCCAGCCGGCCCCCTCTACCCGCACACTTCCTTGACGGTGGGGGTGGCCACCGCCGCCGAATACGCGGATGCCGTGGCGTTGCGCGAACGTCTGAGGCCACTGAAAAAACCTATCTTCACCACCGACGAAATCTTCGCGCTTCCATGGTATTCAACGGATAACCATGCCCCCGCCTTGCTAGTTGATCCCGAGTTTCATGATGCCATGCGGGGCACTTATCAAAATGGAGGCATTGAAGATATGCTGCGAAGGGGCGAGATACCGACGGTCATGCTCCGAGCTGACGATTTCCAGTATCTGAATAGCTTGAACTCGAATTACAAGAAGATTGGCGAAGCTCGCCATGCGGAGGAAGTTTCTTCGCAAGCGCCATGGGTGATCTATGGATTCGACCCGCCTCCGTCCAGATGAACCGGATATTCGCTCCGGCCTTCATCGAAGGAGTTTGAAACAGAGCGGCAGGCGGCAATCCTGGTACTCTTCTGTGCACGGCATCAGAGTCGAACCGGCTATGAGCGGCACGATTCGGCAGAAAAATCCGGCATACGTTTCGCATAGTAAAATGGCTAGGATGAATATTGAATGGAAGGGCACGGCCGCGCCTGCGGGATTTAAAGCAGAATGGTGGACGCCGCGGCTCACAGGGCCCTTGCTTGCCGCCACGGTGGTTCGCGTGGCGCTGCTGGCTGCCGCGCTTGCCCGAACCGGCGTCAGCGCCCTCGTCCAGCCCGACACAAGCAGCTATCTCATCCCCGGACGCAACCTGCTGCTGCACGGCCGTTTTTTTGCCGACGGCGTGCCGGATCTTCTGCGTACGCCGGGGTATCCGCTCTTACTGGCCATCACCAGTCTGGCCGGTCCGCTCGCAGGCGCCGTGGCCAATGTGCTGCTCTCGGTCTTCTCCGTGATTCTGGTCTGGAGGCTGGGGCGGGCCGCCTTTGTTGATGACCGCATTGCAATCGGGGCGGCATGGATCTTCGCCTTTGAGCCGCTTTCGGTCGCCAACTCCGTCGTCCTGCTGTCGGAAACTCTCTTCCTGGCGCTGTTTCTGCTCAGCCTGGAGCGGCTCGCCGCGTTTTTGCGCGGACACAGTCTGCGGGCGCTTGCCGCATCGGGAATGTGGCTGGCGGCGGCAACCCTGGTCCGGCCGGTCACCTATTATCTGCCGGTGGCGCTTGCCATGGGGTTATTTATGGTGCTGGCGCGCGAGCCGGGCTTGCGCTGGAAGGCGCCCGCCGTGCTGCTGATCAGCGTGCTGCCCTGGCTGGCCGCCTGGCAGGCGCGCAACAAGCTGGAAACCGGTTACAGCGGATTGACGAGCGTCTCGGACCTGAACCTCTACTTCTTTGTTGCCGCCGATGTGACCGCCCGCGTCGAGCATCGGAGAGTCAAGGATGTGCTCGACGAACTGGGCTATCGTGGCTGCCCCGATTGCAGCGAGCAGGTTTATCTGTATCCGGCTTACTTTGCCCGCCATCCAGAGCAAACCGGCTGGACCCAGGCCCAGCAATTGACCTTCATGCACTCCGAAGCGGTCGGAGTCATTCGGACTCATTTCGGGGTTTACCTGCGCACGTGGACCCCGCATCTGTTCGAAGCGGTATTCGACCCCGGCGCGGGCCCCTTCAACAGCCTGCTGAATTTTGGAAGTTCCATGACTGTCAACCACTTGATCCTCTACGCGGATCCGGTGCGCGGAGCACTCGCACTCGTTCGGGCGTATCCGTGGATAGCCGCTGAAAAGGCCGCTTTTCTGGTGGTGCTACTGGGACTCTACCTGCTGGCGGCGCGGGGGGCGCTCCGCGGGGGAATGCCCGGCGCCTGTCTGTGGCTGCTACTGGGAACGTCGCTCTATTTCTTCGTCATCTCGGCTGCGGCCGGGGGCGCGGGGGTTACCGCGCGCTATCGATTGCCTGTCATGCCCATTGTTTGCGTCCTTGCCGCCGCCGGTGTTCTGCGCTCCAGGAATGTTGAGCAATAGACAATCGCCAGCGAGAGATTCCCGGCAAGCCTCCGAAAAGACGAGCAAGCTTGCGCGGGACGGTGCACTCCGGCTCGCCGCTATAGCATAACCAGAGTTGGCGTATCCCGAAAGCGGTTCACTTAAGTTGACGCGACCATCAGGGAGCGGCGACCTCGCATGAATTGAACAGGACACAGGGACTCTGGTTCTGCTCTAGGCTCAGAAAGCCCCCCGCAAAGGCGGGAAATGCGCGGAAAATCAAGTAATCTGGACTGAAAGACATTGTCCCGCGTGGCAAAGCAGCCCCTGTTCCGGTGAACGGATTGATTCATAAGGTGGAATTCATTGACTGAAAAGACAGCGATTATCATCGGCGCGGGCCCGGCCGGCCTGACTGCCGCCATCGAACTCCAGCGCTCTTCGGGGATCAAGCCCATTCTGATCGAAGCCAGCCAGGATGTGGGCGGCATCTCGCGCACCGTGCGCTACAAGGGCAACCGGATGGATATTGGCGGCCACCGCTTCTTTTCGAAGTCGGACCGCGTCATGCGCTGGTGGCTGGACCTGATGCCCGTCGGCACCGACGGCGCGGCCAACTCTGACGAAAGCGGTCTGCTTCATTATCAGGGCCAGCAGCGCGATCTGCCCGCCGCGACGGCGTCCGATCCGCAAACCGAGGATCTGGTCATGCTGGTTCGCCAGCGCAAGAGCCGCATCTATTTCCTGCGCCGCTTCTTCGACTATCCCATCAGCCTGACCGCGGCGACATTCAAGAACATGGGTCTGGTCCGCACCGTTCGCTGCGGCGCGAGTTATATGCGCTCGGCTCTATTGCCGCAGCGCGAGGAACGGTCGCTCGAAGATTTCATCATCAACCGCTTCGGCCGGCAGCTTTACCTGACGTTTTTCAAGTCGTACACCGAGAAGGTATGGGGCGTGCCCTGCAATGAGATCAGCGCCGAATGGGGTGCGCAGCGCATCAAGGGACTTTCGCTCAAAGGCGTTGTCACCCACTTTCTCAAGAAGACCTTCGGTCCCAGAAACTCCGGCGGCATCGAACAGAAGAAGACGGAGACCTCGCTGATCGAGAAGTTTCTTTATCCCAAGTTCGGCCCCGGCCAGCTTTGGGAGCACGCGGCCGATCTTGTGCTCCAGGGCGGCGGCCAGATTCACTTTGGAATTCAGATCGACCGCATCGATGTGGAGGACGGCAAGGTGGTCTCGGTCGAAGGCCGCAACCAGGCGGGCGAGCGGGTGGCTTTCGCGGGCGACTACTTCTTCTCCACCATGCCGGTGCGCGACCTGATCCGCGCTCTCAGCTCGCCGGTTCCAGCCGAGGTGACCAAGGTCAGCGAAGGCCTGATGTATCGCGACTTCATCACCGTTGGCCTGCTGGCCAGCAAACTCACCGTGACCGAGAAGGACGGCTCTCCGCTCAAAGATAACTGGATTTATATTCAGGAGCCCGACGTGGTCGTCGGCCGTCTGCAAATCTTCAACAACTGGAGCCCGTGGCTGGTCTCTAGCCCGGATAAGGTCTGGATTGGACTGGAATACTTCTGCAACGATACGGACCCGCTCTGGAAGCTTTCCGACGAGGAGATGTCGAAATTCGCCATTGCCGAGATCGCCAAAATCGGCATTCTCAAGGCGGAAGATGTGGAAGACTCCCATGTCGTTCGCGTGCCCAAGACCTATCCCGCCTACTTCGGCAGCTATGACCGCTTTGACGTCATTCGCAATTACGTGGATCGCTTCGAGAATCTCTTTCTGGTGGGCCGCAATGGGATGCACAAATACAACAACCAGGACCACTCCATGCTGACCGCCATGACCGCCGTCGAAAACATCGTCAACGGCGTCACGACAAAGGACAACATCTGGAGCATCAATACCGAGATGGAGTACCACGAAGAAAAAAAGAAGTAAGTCTTCCCACCGCTGGCGCACCTTGCGTAGATCCTCGCGCTCGAATCAGACCACTGCTTCAGTCGCGCAAAATCGGGAAAGCGGGCGCTGGGCCTTGGCCCTCCGAGGAAAGGCTCCGTCAAACTGGCCGCCGAGGCAATCGCAGGAATGCGCTCTGCCGATTATTGATTGCATCCTGCTACTCTTGATTCAGGCCTGTCTGCTCGAATGAGCTGGGCCTGTTTTTCTTGAACCC
>Ga0255349_1000037_pt1 | contig 50452 bp, 40 predicted proteins | sample CBST25v15metaG_FD_189947 | JGI IMG/M metagenome (GOLD analysis project Ga0255349, IMG submission 189947) | Peat soil microbial communities from Stordalen Mire, Sweden - C.B.S.T-25.v15 | ecosystem: Environmental > Terrestrial > Soil > Wetlands > Peat | place: Sweden: Norrbotten County, Stordalen...
CCACGAGGCTCGCGCCCGCCATGAGCAGAATCACCAGCATCCGGCCCATGCCCTTGGCCGCCCTGCGCAGCCGCCCCGCAAAGGGAAGCAACAACAGCGCCAGCGCATACGGCGCCACGCCGGTTGCAATCGTTCCTCCCGTAATGCCGTTTTGCACAACCTGCGACGGAACCGAGAGCGTCGTATGGATCGTCAGAGTCACCGGTGTTGAGCCCGCACCCGCCGCCAGAGAGGCCGGATTGAAGGTGTAGGTTGTATTCGCCTGAGGGTCGCTGACCGTGAAGTTGATCTCGGTTGGGAAAGTCGCCGTGCCCGGCATCGGGCTCACAATGAAATTAAACGTGGCCGACTGGCCGGGAATCACCGTGTAGGTTGCCGCTCCCGTGATGCTGATCTGGAAGTCCACCACCACCTCGGCCAGCGGGTTGGGCAGTGCGTTGGCCGTGTTGAAGTTGCCGTCGCCCGAGTAGACTGCCGTGATGTTGTGCGTACCCACCGCAAGCCCCGCTCCCACGCCGTTCACCTGGCAGGTGGCCGTCGAGAGGCTGGTCTGCGCGTTGTATGTGACCGTGACCGGCGCGGAGCAGAGTGTCGTCGAGCCTACGCTGTCGGTGAAGGTCACCGTGCCGCTCGGTCCGGCCAATCCCGGCCCGGGACCAACCTGGCTATCCGACCGCACCGTGCGCACCACGCCCGGCGTAATCGTCAGGGAGCCGAAGCCCACCGTCGCCGTCAACGTGATCGTGTTCTGCGTGAAGACCGGATTGGCGCTGGATGTCAGAGAGACCACCGGCGTGTTTTTCCCGACCGTCAGCGTGCCGTTAACGAAGTTGAAGGTGTAGTTGGCCGCACTCAGTGTTCCCTGCGAGGCGGTGATCGTATACGGCGAGCCGCTGACGGCGTAGGTCGTCGGGCCAACCAGCGACGGTGTACCGCTGATCGCTCCGCTGGTCGTCGAATCGCTCAGCATAAAGCCGGAGTAGCTGGCCGTGTATGTTGGCAGCGGCGCTCCATAGATGATCTGCTTGCCGTCCGCCGTCACCGTCAGCACCGCCTTGGCGATATTCAGCACGTAGCTCTGGCTGCCGGTGCAGGCGACTGGAGTGCATTCGCTGCTCACATCCGTTGCGGTGATGGTGAAGTTGAACTGCCCGCTGGCGGTCGGCGTTCCCGTGATCGTGCCGCCCGAGCCAAGCGTCAAGCCGCCCGGCAATGCGCCAGTAGTCACGGCGTAGGTGTAGTTCCCGCTTCCGCCGTTGGCGCTGACGCTCTGCGTGCCAAAGACCGATCCGTAGGTTCCTCCGGTCAGCGTAGTTGGTGACAGTTGAATGGCAATCACGTTGAAGTATCCGCTGTTGACCGTAACCGTGTACGGACCGGCAGCGGCCGAGGCGATCAGGTAATCGTCGCTCAGCGTTGTCGCCGTCGTGACGGAGAGTCCGCCAAAGCTCGCCGCGCCGGTCGAGGCTGTGGACTGACTCGCCGTGCCATTCAGCGTGCCGCTATAACTGCTCACCGAGATCGGCGCATTTTGCAGCTCGATCGCGGCTGGCTCGTTGGTTGCCGGATTCAGATCATATAACTGCACCACCGCGGTTGGCATCAGCGTCGCGCCTGTATTCACCGATCCCGATGGCGTCGTGGTGAAGCTCAGCGAGTAGGCCGTCTGCACGGCGCCCGCATCCACACAGGGCGTCGCATTATAAACCGTCGTCGAACGCGGATTGCCGCGCTGATCGACTGTCAGGCCGGCCGCCGTCGCGTTGGCCACGGTTCCAGCGCAGATGCCCGCCGAGCCCGGCAGTGGCATCATCGTCTGCGTTGGGCCGCCGTAGTTGCCCAGCGACGACAGATGGGCGTTTGCATAAACGTTGCCGCCGTTATCTGTGCTCGAACCTTGAACGTCCTCGCCAAAGAGGTTGTTGGCCAGCGTGACGGTGCTGTTGTAGTTGCCATTGTCGATAGCCCCGCCGCATGCGTTGCAACCCGCCTGCATAACGTCGCCGCCGAAGCTGCTGTTGGTCGCGGTTAGAACTCCCGCGCTGGCGGGTCTGTCACCGGCTGTTGTCCCGGCGGTATAGATGCCTCCGCCCCAATTCGCATGGTTGCCGTTGAAGCTGCTGTCGGTAATTGTCAGCGACGAATAGTTCATGATGCCGCCGCCGTTCATTGAACGGTTGCCGCTGATGGTGCTGCCGCTGATCACCATTGTGGCGCTGAGGTCGTTGTAGATGCCGCCGCCCTGGCCCGGATTCATGGCTACACCCGGCGCACTGCTGTTGCTCACCGTGCTGTTGGCCAGCGTCAGCGTCCCCGAGTTCGAGATGCCGCCGCCGTAGCAGGATGAGCTCGGTACGTTGCAGTTGCCGTTGGTGATCGTCAGCCCCGAGATGGAGACCGTTCCGCTGCTAATCGAGAAGACCCGCACCGCGCCGCCGCCGTCGATCGCGAGCAGATTCGCGCCCGGTCCCTGGATCTTCATATTCGCGCCAATCGTCAGCGTGCCGTTGGCCGCCACCGAATAGACGCCCGGTGTGCTCGCGCTCAGATTCAGCGAGGGTGCAAAGTCGATCACCGGAGTCAGCGATGCCGAGCTCTCCGCTGCCGCCGTCGCAATGGCGTCGCGCAGCGTGCAGAACGTTGCGTACAACGCTGGATTTAAGCAATGCGCGATTGTGCCTGTTCCATCGTCGGTCAGGTTGGTCACCGGAATCGGCGATAGTATCGTGTTGGTCAGGCTGAAGCTGGCGCTCAGCGCATTCACGCTGGCGGCCACGTTGTACGCTCCGGTTGTTCCATTGGCCGTCGGCGCAGTTACGGTTGCAATGCCGCTGCCGTTGGTGACGGCCGTGATCATATTCGTGCTGTTGGAGAAGACCGCGCTGGCTCCACTCGAGGGCGCGGTAAAGGTCACCGTCACGCCGCTCATCGGATTACCGCTCTGGTCCTGCACCGTCGCCTGCAACGATGAGCCAAAGGCCGTATTCACCGACGTCGATTGCGGCGTTCCCGCGGTTGCCGTCAGCGTCGTCGGCGTCGGAGCGATATACGTGAACTGATCGGCCGCACTCGTCGCGCTGGTGCCTCCAGAAGTCGTCACCGTCACATCGACGGTACCTAGGCCCGTGGGCGACGTTGCCATGATCTGCGTATTGCTGGTTACGATAGGATTGGTGGCCGCCACCATGCCGAAATTCACCGCCGTTGCGCCGGTGAAGTTGGTACCGGTGATGGTGACGGCTGTTCCACCGGAGGTCGGTCCTGAGTTGGGGCTCACGCTCGTCACTGTGGGCGCGGGAAAAGTCACATCGAACAAACTACTGTTTACCGCAGTTCCCAGAACAGTGAAGGAGTAGTCGTCGCCGAGGAGGACAGCCTTCAGACCGATGAAGTTGGCGTGTCCATTCACATCTGTCGACTCCGTCAGCGTGCCCGATACGCCGCCCGCATTGACTCCGTTCAAGATCAGCGCGACAGGAACACCGCTCACGTTATCCGTTGCACTGGTATTGGTATTGGTCTCCGTCACCAACACCTGCGGCGTGGTCGCGAGCGCATTGTTGATCACCGTGTTCGTCGGCTGCTGGCTGAAGCTGATGTTATAGTTGGTCTGCACCGCGCCAATGTCCACCTTGCCGCCGGTCAAACGCGGGAAGCCTCGCTGGTCGGTGGTCAGGCTGGGAAGCAACTCGGCCGGATTGCCGCCTCCGATCGCCACGCTGCCCGGCGCAGGCATCATCGTTTGCGTCGTGGCCAGCGGCCCGTTCAGTTCGAGCGGAGACAGCGCAATCTTGTATGCGCCGCCGGCCGTAGTATGGGCCGCGGTGTCGATGATGCTGTAGGGATCATTGGCGATAGTGTAGCTGCCGCCGTCGTACTGCACCGCCTGCATCAGCGTGCAAGTGCCCGAAGACGCAGCCGCGCAGCTCTCCAGATCGTCGCTGCCATTCGACGTATTGCCGGCGATGATGCTGTTGATCACCGTGATCAGCCCGTCGCCGTCGGTGCCGTCGTTGTAGTTGTAGATGCCGCCGCCGCCGCTGAAGTTTTCCGAAATGTCGTTGTATGCGGTGTTGGCGGAGAGGGTGCTGTCAGTCACTCCCAACTGCGCATAGTCGTTATAGATGCCGCCGCCGTCGCTGGCGCTGTTGCCGCTTAGGGTGCTGTTGGTCAGTTGCATCGGGCCGCTGTTATTGATGCCGCCGCCGGCGCCGCCGTCGGGCACGCTGTTGCCGGAGATCGTGCTGTCCACCAACAGCATCAAGCCTCCGTTGCTGTTGTAGATGCCTCCGCCCTCGCTGCCGGCGCTGTTGCCGCTGACGGTATCGCCAGTCATCAGCATCATGCCCATGCTGTCGTTGAAGATGCCGCCGCCCGCATTCGAGCCTTCCGACGAAACACTTTTGCTGTTGGTGATGGCGCTATTGATCAGCGTCAGCGCGCCGCCGCTGTAGATCGCGCCGCCGCCGCCCTCCATGGCCAGCGGATCGGAGATGCCGTTGGTCAGCGTGATGCCGGTGACGTTCGAGGTCGACTGTGACGTAAAGAAGAGGATCGAGTTGCTCACCCCTCCATTGCCATTCAGAACGTATGTGCTGCCGTTGCCGTTCACTGTCAGCAGGCTCGCTCCCGGTCCCTGAAGGTTCAATGGATAACTGATATAGGGCAGGGAATTGACGAGCGAAATCGTCTTCTGCGTATTGAAGACGGTCGGATCGAAGACGATATCGCCTCCGGAGCTGATCGCCGCGCGCAGCGATCCGGCTCCCGAGTCGGCGGTCGTGGTCACCGTGTTGTAATAACTCTGCACCGCGCCCTGATCGAGGCCGCTGGAGCAATGGGATGAGGGCAGCGCAAAGCCGCGCTGGTCGCTGGGATAGGTCGCAGTGTCGATATGGGTCGTGCTGCCCGCGCAGATCGCCGAGCTGCTCTTGAGCGGCATCATCGTCTGCGTCGGCCCGCCATTCCATTGCAACGGCCCCAGCGGCGACGTTCCGCCGATTTGGCTTGCGTTGGCGTCATAGTTGATTCCCGCTTTGACCGCGCAGTTAGAGCAGTCAGCTCCCGTATTGCCCGCCACGATGCTGTTATTGATCACCACCGTGGGCTCACTCCCCGCTTGGATATTTGCATAGATTCCACCATCGGTCGCCGCGGAATTTCCCGATACGGTGCTGTTGGTTAGCCTAAGAGTCGAGGTTAAATCGGTGAAGATGCCGCCACCACGGCCGCCAGAGGCGGAATTGATATTGCCGGAGATGGTGCTGTTGACCACCGTCAGAGTGCCATCGTTATAGATGCCCGCGCCGAGGGAGCCGGTGGTTGAATTCCCTGAGATGGTGCTGTCCACAATCGTCATGGTGGCGCCATGGCCGTTCGCAATTCCACCGCCTACATTGGCGGCATTTCCCGTGAGCGTGCAGTTGGTCAGCATCAGAGTTCCGCCGTTATAGATGCCGCCGCCCATTGAGGTGTCGGCATTGCCGTCGGCGATGACCAGGCCATTAATAGTAGCCGTCGTTGATGAGCCGATGTTGAGGACCCGGTAAAGGTTGCTGCCGTCCACCGTCAGCAGATTCTCGCCATAGGTGAGTTGTTGCGAGGGGAGATGTTTTATCGTCGTCCCCGGCCCATTGATCGTCATATCCGCCGTGGTTATGGGCAGCGCGCTCGTCAGCGTAATCGTGCCCACCAGGCCCGTAGCGTTGATCGTGTCGCCGTCGTCGGAGTTGGCCACCATGATGGCGTCGCGCAGCGAGCAGACGCCGCCGGTGGTGCAGCTCGTCAGTGAACCGGTCGCCGTGTCGGCCAGAGTGTTCACTGTCAAAATGTTCTGGGCCTTGGCCGCCGGCAATATCAGAGCCAGCAGCAGCGCGCAAAACAGAGCCTTCGCCATCCTGCGAAGTCCAAAGCGCCCGGCGGGTGCCGCGGCGGCGTTGCACGGGTTGATCGTTGGGGTCGCAAGCATCGGAGATACAAGTACGCGGGTCTCGAACATCGTTCTTCCTCTTCGGGTGGGCGCTTTGTGATAAGAGCCTGAGCGCGGATTCAGTTTTCCCGCAGTCCGGCTGGATATAAAACCCAGCTTCACGCGGAGTGATTCAGATGCGGATGGAAAATGATAGCTGTGATTCCAGCTGTGAAAGAAAGTAATTGTTTGTTTTCGGCGTCCCCAGAACGCCTGACCAAAAGAACCCTTGCCCGCATATAACGGGATTAACTTGCCGTCCCGATCATACACCAGAGGATGTAGCAGGACAAGACATAATGAAACTGCTAGTTTGAGCAGGACAATGCCTAGCTCAAACCAGCTCGGATGTGGAGATTTGCAAGGGAGGAATGGTGCGCCCGGAGAGATTCGAACTCCCGACCTACTGGTTCGTAGCCAGTCGCTCTATCCAACTGAGCTACGGGCGCACAAAAGAGGCTTCGATCAAAGCCATTCACAGAATATCAGGCTTTCTTCGGTGGCGCAATTGAGAAAACCCTGCGCTTGACCAACCCTGGCGCAGTGCCCTCAGGCCGCGGGTGCCGACGCGTTCTCCGGCTCCTCCGCCGCAATCTTTACCCCCGCCTGACGGACGAGACTGGCGACAGCGGCCGCACTCAACCGGCTTGCGTCATACTCGATGCGCAACTGGCCGGCGCCTCTCTCAAAGCTGAGCCGGCGAATCCCGTAGACCTCGCGGATATCAGCCAGCGCCGAGGCTGCGGCATCCGTCGGCGGCTCGGCTATGCGAACAATCAAATCCACCAATGTCATAGAAAGAATGATAGCAAGAATCTACAGGCTCTTCAGATACGCGCGAATCTCCGGACTCGACCAATCCTGCGCCCCGATGAACTTGCGCCGGATCACGCCCTGCCGGTCGATAATATAACTCTCCGGCCACATCTCCGAGTGAAAGAGCTTGGCCGCCGTCTGCCCGGGGTCGCGCACCGTGATCAGGTCAAGGTGGCGGCGGGCGATGAAGCGGCTGTAGGCCTCCGGATCTTCGTCGATGCTGACCGCAATCACTGCCACGCCGGGCAGCTCGTGGTGCAGCTCAAGCAGCGAAGGTGTCTCCTCCACGCACGGTCCGCACCATGTGGCCCAAAAATTCAGCAGCACCACCTGACCGCGATAGCCGGACAGATGGACCGAGGTCACGCCGTCGGAGATGTTGAAGTCCGGAGCCAGTCGGCCGGTCTGGCCCGGATGCGCGCCGCGATCGCAGCCCGGCGTCGAGGCCAGCGTCACAAGTAGCGCGAGAGATACAAAACGAGGGAGCCTCACATTCTTATAATACGAAGCGAAGGGGCTCGACGTCATGGCGAACGATAAAGCGGCGAAAAAGAATAGCTTCACTCCCGTCCTTGGACTCTCCGACGAGCCCGGCGTGCCGGCAACGTTGCGCGCGCCCTGGGGAAGCGTCCCAGAATCCTTGTTTGCCCAGCTGGAGCCAACCGAACTGCTCGAGCTGACCGTCATCGTTCCCGCGCGCAACGAGCAAGAATGCCTCGCCGCCTGCCTTGAGTCACTTGTCAGCCAGTCCGAAAAACTCTTCGAGCTGGGCCGCGACTGGGAGCTGATTTTCGTCGACGATCACTCCACCGACCGGACTGCGGAGATCGCCCGCTCCTTTGCCGGCGTCACCGTCATCGAGGCAGGGAAGCTCGAGCCTGGCTGGACGGGCAAGAACAACGCCCTCTGGACGGCAGCTCGCCGCGCCCGAGGCCGCTGGCTGCTCTTCACCGACGCCGACACGATCCACGAGCAGGGCAATCTGCACCGAGCGCTGCATGAGGCTGAGCGCCACAAAGTCAGCCTCCTCAGCTACTCGCCCCGCCAGATCGTTCACGGCCTCGCTCAACGATCCCTGATGCCGCTGGTCTTCTCCGAGCTTGCCCTGGCCTATCCCCCCGCCAAGGTCTCTGACCCCGCCGAGCGCATCGCCGCCGCCAACGGCCAGTTTCTGCTCATCGAGCGCGAGGCCTACCGCCGTCTGGGCGGTCACGCCATGGTCTCCGACAAGGTCCTTGAAGATGTCGAGCTGGCCTTCCTCGCCAAGCGGCGCAAGATCGGCCTGCGCTTTCGTTACGCGGGCGACGACGTCTCCACGCGCATGTACCGCACCACCGCGGCGATGATCGAGGGCTGGACGAAAAACCTCGCTCTTCTCTTCAATAACTCTCTGGCGCTGGCCCTCTGGCGCCTCCTCGATATTCTCCTGCTCGCATTGCTGCCCATCCTGGCTGTCGAGCTTTGGAATGCCCGCATTTATTTTCACTCGCCGCAGGGTCTTGCCGCCGGCTGGGTGCTCGCTCTCTTGTGGGCGCGCAATCTCTTCCGCTTCTACGCCCGCGTCGCCAAATCCAACTTCCCCTTCATCGATTGCGCCCTCGCGCCTCTCGGCCTGCCGCTCTTCGTCTGGCTCCTCTACCGCAGTTGGTTTCAGCACAAGATTCTCAAGCAGGTAAGCTGGAAGGGCAGAAGCTACAAGGCGTAAATCTGCTTTTTTATGAAGCCTTTACGGAGTTTGCAGCATCATCTTATAGAAGGAGGCGGCATGATCCATCTCACCCGGCGGGCCACATTCTCCGCCTCGCACTACTACTGGAACCCTTCCTGGTCCGCAGAGAAGAACCGGCAGATCTTCGGCCGCTGCGCCAATCGTAACGGCCACGGCCACAACTACACGCTCGAAGTCACCGTCGCCGGCGAAGTCGATCCTGTCACCGGCTTCGTCGTCGATCTCAAGGGTCTCAAAGCCATCATCGAACGCGAGGTCCTCGACGCCTGGGACCATCGCCATCTCAATCTTGAAGCCCCCGAGTTTGCCGCAACCGAGACCGCCGCGACGATCCCTACCACGGAGAATCTCGCCATCGCCGCCTGGCGTCGTCTGGAGCCCTCGGTCAACCAGGCCGGAGGCGCTCGCCTCACCCGCGTCCGCATCTACGAGACGCCGGAGATCTTTGCCGAATATCGGGGGGAACAGTGAAAGCCTACTTTGGCCGCCGTTACACCATCTCCGCCAGCCATCGGCTGCACACGCAGGCGCTCTCGCCCGACCAGAATCGCGCGGCCTACGGCAAGTGCAACAATACCCACGGTCATGGCCACAACTACACGGTCGAGGTGCTCGTCGGCGGACCGGTCGATCCCGAGACCGGCATGGTCATCAACCTGGCCGCGCTCGACGAGGTGGTGCGCATGCGCATCCTCCAGCGCTTCGACCACGCCAACCTCAACCTCGATCCGCTCTTTCTGAATCGCGTGCCCACAACGGAGAATCTCTCTATTGCGCTCTTCGCGCTGCTCCGGGATGCGCTGCCAATCGGCAAACTGGAGCGCGTGCGCGTCGAAGAGACTGAGAACAACTTCTTCGAATGTGAAGGCGAATGAAGACGCCTGAAAAGGCAAGTGAAGACGCCCGATTCCCCGGGCGATAGGATAGGAACTATGGCACAGCCCATTGCAATCAGCAAAAGAGACCTTCGGGAGACGGCTAGTCTCGGCGCCGGCAGCCTCTCGGCGAGCAATCTCGCCGAGAGCAGTATGGCAGAGATCGTCCGCGAGATTCTTGGCCGCCTGGGCGAGGACCCCACCCGCGACGGCCTCGTCGCCACGCCCACCCGCGTCGAAAAATCCCTCGCCTTCCTCACTAAGGGGTACAACGAGAATCCCAGCGAGATCCTGCGCGGCGCCCTCTTTGACGAGGACTACGATGAGATGGTCATCGTCAAGGACATTGAGATCTTTTCCCTCTGTGAACACCACATGCTGCCCTTTTTCGGCAAGGTGCATGTCGCCTATGTCCCCAACGGCAAAGTGATCGGCCTCAGCAAGATACCGCGATTAGTTGAAGTCTTTGCTCGACGTTTGCAGATTCAAGAGCGCCTCACCCGCCAGATCGCCGACGCCATTCAAGAGGCGATCGCCCCTCAGGGTGTCGGCGTCGTCATCGAGGCCCGCCATCTCTGCATGATGATGCGCGGCATCGAGAAGCAGCACTCCTCCACTGTCACCAGCGCCATGCTCGGCTGCTTCCGCAAGAAGGAGACGCGCCTCGAATTCCTCTCCCTCGTCCGCCAGCCCGGCAACGGCGGCGTGTGAGCGACCGGTCTGTTCAGATAAAGTGAAGAAGTGAACGGACTTCTAGTCATCGACAAACCCACCGGCATGACCAGCCACGATGTGGTCTACCGCCTGCGCAAGATCACCGGCGAAAGATCCATTGGCCATCTCGGCACCCTCGACCCCATGGCCACCGGCGTTCTGCCTCTGCTGCTCGGCAAGCTCACCCGCTTGGCCCAGTACTTCTCCGCCGCGGAAAAATCTTACACCGGCACGATCCGCTTCGGCTTCGCGACCGACACCTACGATGCCGACGGCGAGCCTGCCGGTGAAGACTCCCAGCCCACGCTCACCCTCGATCAGGTGCGCGTCGAAGCAAGCCGCTTCCACGGCCTGATCGAGCAGATGCCGCCCAACTTCTCCGCCAAGAAGATCGCCGGCACGCCCGCCTACAAGCTCGCCCGCGAGGGCAAGCCGGTCGCCCTCAAAGCCGTTCCCATCCACATTCGCAGCTTTGAGGTCACTGCGCTCGACGGCGCTGTGGCCAGCTTCGCCATCAGCGTCAGCGCCGGCGGCTACGTCCGCTCGGTGGCCCATGAGCTTGGCCTGGCCTTGGGTTGCGGCGCTCACTTGAGCAGCCTGCGCCGCACTCAGGCCGGGGCCTTTTCACTCGACGATGCGCACACGCTCGACGAGCTTGCCCCGCTCGCCGACAACCTCGAAGCGCTTGAAACCCTCTGCCTCCATCCCCGCAAGCTGTTGCCGGAGATGCCTTCGGTCACCGCCGACGAGCAGGCTCTGGGCAAGCTGCGCAACGGCGCGCAGGCCAACCTGCCGGAGTTCTCTCAATCGCCGCTGGTCAAGGTCTTCGCCAGCCAGCGCGAGCTGGTCGGTATCGCCAAGCGTATCGCCGGTACGCTCTTTCAGCCGGTGGTAGTGCTCAGCGGACAGTAGACAGTGGACAGTGGACAGTAGTCAGTGGACAGTGCACAAGCTCCGCCATCAGCGTCCGCGCGATGATCTCCGCGCCCTTCGCCGTCGGATGAATGCCGTCCGGCTGGATCGTCCCCGGCACGTCTACTAGATTTTTGTAAAGCATGGGCACAAACGCGGCGTGGTGCTTCGCCGCCAGCGCGCTGTAGAACTGCTCGAACTGCCCGATATACTCGCGCCCATAATTTGGCGGCAGCGTGATGCCGGCCAGCACAATCTTGATCTGTGCGCCTTCGAGCGCCGTCAGCACAGCGTCCAGATTGCGCCGCGTCTCAGTCAGCGGCAACCCGCGCAATCCGTCGTTGCCCCCGAACTCGACTATCACCACCGCCGGATGCAGCCGCAAGATCGCCTGCACCACGGCGACGGCGTCCTTCGTCGTTGCCCCGCTCGTGCCCCGATTCACAACTTTGTAATGGTAGCCGCGCCCATCCAGATCGCGTTGCAACGCGTCGGGATAGGATTGCCCGGCCTCCAGGCCGTAACCGGCGGTGATGCTGTCGCCGAAGCAAACGACCAGTGGCCGCGTGCGCTCCGGCCTCTGCGCGGCGAGCGGCAGGGTGAGTAGAATCAATCCCAGCGAAACAATCAGCGAGCGGCAAACGTACACATCAATAGTGTAGCGAATGTTTTTAAAAGGGCACGACTTCAGTCGTGCCACAAAGCGAGCCAAGAACACCGGGGCTTTACCCCCTGCGGCAGAACCGATTCTCCGGGAGGCGGCGTGATCGAGCTTCGCAATGCGAAGAAGTGGATTCAGAACGGCGCGCGGCGCGTTGAGATTCTCAAAGGAATCACGCTCTCGATTTCCGCCGGTCAGTTTCTCGCCATCCTCGGCTCGAGCGGCAGCGGCAAGAGCACGCTGCTCGGCCTCATGGCCGGCCTCGACACGCCCAGCTCCGGCGAAATCTATCTCGACGGCACGCCCATTCACAATCTGGACGAGACCCGGCTGGCCGCCGTGCGCGGGCGCAAGATCGGCTTCGTCTTCCAGTCCTATCAACTGATCGCCACCCTCACGGCTCTTGAGAATGTTTTGTTGCCCCATGAGTTGAACCTCGAAGGCAGCGGCCTGGCTCAGGCGCGGCGGCTGCTTGATGAAGTCGGCCTCGCCGAGCGCGTCGATCACTATCCCATTCAGCTCTCCGGCGGCGAGCAGCAGCGCGTGGCCTTGGCCCGCGCCTTTGTCGTCGAGCCGCCCATCGTCATGGCCGACGAGCCCACCGGCAATCTCGACTCCGCCAATGGCAAGCTGGTGCTCGACCTCCTTCTCGAGCGCAACAAAAGAGCCGGAACCACCCTCGTCCTCGTCACGCACGATCCGGAGATCGCCAGCCGCGCCGACCGCAAGATCCTGCTGCGCGACGGGCTCATCGTCGAAGACAGCCTGCCGTCGGCGACCGAGGAGCAGCATGGCTAAGCGCGCATTGAGCTGGCCGCGGGCCGCATCCATCGCCTGGCGCGATCTGCGCTCGGCGCCGGGAAAGTTCGTCTTTGTCGTGCTCTCGGTCGCCGTCGGCGTCGCCGCGCTGGTCGGTGTACGCGGCTTCAGCACGAGCTTCCGTCAGACGCTGGGCGTCGAGGCTCGTTCGCTGATGGCTGGCGATTTGAGCGCGCGCATCTATCGCGAACCAACTTCCGATGAAACCGCCAAAATCGCGGCCCTCGCGCAGCAATATGGCCTGCGCACCACCTGGATCACCGAGACCGTCTCGATGGCCTCCGCGCCGCCCGATCCCCTTCCCATGCTGGTCTCGCTCAAGGCCGTTGCCCCTGCCGAGTATCCCTACTACGGCACAGCCGATCTGGAGCCGGCGATGAGTCTTCAGCAAGCCTTGGACGGCGATTCGGCCGTCGTCGCCGAGGAGTTTCTCATCCGCTTGAATGCGCATGTCGGTCAGTCGCTGCGCCTCGGCGGTCGCGATTTCAGAATCGCCGCCGTGTTGCGCCAGGAGCCGGACCGTCTGAATGCCTCGATGGCGATCGGGCCGCGCGTGATGATCTCGCGCTCGGCGCTTGTTCGCACCGGCCTCATCGCACCTGGCAGCCGCGCCAGCGAGCGGTTGCTGATGAAGCTGCCCGCGCTGGCCGATCCCGTCGCCTTGCGCAAGCAGGTCGAGGCGGCGCTGCCCGACGCGCAGGTGATGGACTTCCGCGAGGGCAATCCCGGCCTGAGCCAGGGTCTCGACAACGCCACCGCGATCCTCAGCCTGATTTGTCTCGTAGCGATGGTGCTGGGCGCAATCGGCGTGGCCATGGCCATGCATGCTCACCTCGAGCAGCGCATGGATATGCTGGCCATCTTGAAGGCCGTCGGCGCTGATTCCTCTGACCTGCTGCGCATCTTTCTTCTGCAAACCCTCGGCCTCGGCCTCGCCGGTGGACTCGTCGGCGTCATGGCCGGCATCGGCGTCATGGCTGCGCTACCGGCGGTCTTCGGGCATCTGCTGCCGGTCCACGCCCAGCTTCAAATCTCCTGGTCTTCAATCACCGCCGGTCTGGGAACCGGCCTGCTCACCACGTTGCTCTTCTGTCTGCCGCCGCTGCTCGATGTGCGCAACGTCCGCCCGGTGCTGGTGCTGCGCAGAATGGTCGAACAGGGGCCCGTGGGTTTTCGCGCATGGCTTGCGCGCTGGTGGGCGCGCCGCCTGCAACTGGCTCTCGCCGCCGTGGTCGTCGCCGCGCTCGGCGCCATCGCCTGGGCGCTCTCCGATTCCGCCAAGGTCGGCGCCTGGTTTGCCTTGCTCTTCACACTCGCCCTGATTGTCCTGCTCATCATGGCCGCACTCACTCTCACACTGCTGCGCTTCCTGCTCAATCGCGTCCGTCTGCGCCTGCCCTCTTTTCTGCGTCACGGACTGGCCAACCTCTATCGCCCCGGCAATCAATCCGCCGCGGTCATGGCCGCGCTCGGCACCGGCGTCATGCTCATCCTCGCCGTCTATCTGATGCAATCGGCCCTGCTGCGCGATCTCGGCGAGACGGTCTCGCCCAAACTGCCCAATCTCTTTCTGATTGATGTCACCACCGATGAAGTTGCCGGCGTAAAAGACTTCTTCGCCCGCCAGTCCGGAGTTTCTCAGCCGCTCGAATTGCTGCCGATCGTCGCCGGCCGCTTTCGCTCGCTCAATGGCAAACCTCTCGACCAGCTCAAAGAGCAGCACTTTCCCCGCAGAATGCTGGAGAATGCCTCGCTCAGTTGGGCCGATTCTCCTCCGGAGGGCGACAAGATCACGCAGGGAAAATGGTGGGCTACCCCCGATGCTTCTGCGTTGGCCGTCAGTGAGGGTACGGCCCAGCGCCTTCATCTCGGCGTCGGCTCATCGGTTGAGTTGGAGATCGGTGGCCTCGCACACTCACTCATCGTCGCCGCCATCTTTCGCTCCGACGGAAGCCATCTCGGCGCGCGCGTCGATTTTGTTCTGCCCTCAGCCTTGATTCAGAGTCAGCCGGCCACCTGGTACGGCGGCGCGCACATCGATCCCCATCGGCTCGCCTCCATCGAGCGCTCGCTCTTCGCGGCCTACCCAACCGTCACCGTCGTCAACATTGCCGATGTGCTTGAGCGTATCGAGAGCGTCGTCGATCAGGTCACCTTTGTCGTCCGCTTTCTTGCCGGCTTCTCCATCTTCGCCGGGCTCATGATCCTGGCCTCCAGCATCGCCAGCACGCGCTTCCGCCGGATGCGCGAGGCTGTCATCCTCAAGACCCTCGGCGCAACCCGCATGAGAATCGTTCGCACCTTCAGCGTCGAGTTCACCCTGCTCGGCCTGCTGGCGGGCTCGGTCGGCGTCCTCTTCGCCAATCTTCTGGCACGCATCCTGTTGCACCGCCTCCAGGTCGATTACCACTTCGACGCGCGCGCCACCCTCGCCGCACTTGTTGGCACGGCCATCCTCGCCGCCGCCACCGGATGGATAGCCAGCTACCGCCTCCTCGGCCTGCGCCCCCTCGAGGTCCTGCGCGAGGAGTAAATCCAGCCGAGAATCCTAATAGCAAGTCGTAACGCCGCTGGCTTTTGTAGCGCCGGCCTCCAGGCCGGCTGTCGCGTGGACCTCCAGGTCCACGCCTGACTCAATACCAACAGAAGAGGTTTCCTATTTATCGCGGCAGATAGATCGTGCACTTGGAATCCTGCAGGGCAATCCGGTAATTCTGCTCGATCGCATTCAATTCTTCGTCGGTAAACCGCTCGCTCGGACGGCTCATCTCCCCCACGGGCTCATACGTCTGGATCGCGCCGAACTCCTTCCTTGTAATCCGTGCAACCAGCACCCTCCCGTCCAGCTTGCCCAGGCGCACCAGCGAGGTGCTGTTGAAGGGATCGATCTCATACGGCTTGCCCGCATCGTAACAGCGTAGCGGGCTCTCGCACAGAACCGGACCGGGCTCGGCGGCTATCAGCGCCACCTCCGCCCGATACTCCTTTGCCGCCGCCCTCAAGGGATGCAGATGCACCGGCGGAATATCGGCGCACGGCACCTGGAAGAGCAGCAGCGGCGCGGCCCATCGCCACGCTCCGCCCTTCTGCAGCCACTGAATCTCCGACTGCCAGATCCGGTCCAGCAGAATCCCCAGGATGATGGCGATCGCCAGAAAGCAATCGAAGAACATATTGACGGTCGTCCCTCCGCCCCCGTACAGCGCAACGCCCAGCGTGAGCGAAAGCAGGAAATAGATCGCAACGACCCGCATCTTGCTCGCGCGCCGCATCCTGCTCGCGCCGAGTTGGTGAATCGACCACGCGCCGGCCAGGATCAGCGGCACGGCGAGCGGCAGCAGAATCCGCGAGCTGTCCAGAACCCTGGAGAGCGAATAGCCTCGCGGCGTCAGCATCTGCGCCACAAAAAACTCTCCGCCCAGCCACCGGTTCAGATAAATGGAAGCGACCAGCAGCGCCACTCCCAGCAGCGCAAAGCGAGCCGCCTTGCTGCGCGACCTCAGCAGCAAATCCACAAAGACGGCCAGCGGCAGGGCAATCAGGTTGTGCTTGATATTGCCCGCCAGCACAAACAAGACAGCCACCGCCGCAATCCTTGTGTTGCTCGCCGGGGCTTCCAGGTACACAAGAAACCCAATCAGGATGCAGACCTGGGCCATCATCTGCGGATCGTCCATCGCCACATAGCCGGTCGCCATGGCGATAAACATCCACAGGCTCAGGGTTGCCGCAAAGACGCTCGGCCCCCAGCGCCCGGTCAACTTCCTCACGATCCCGCCCACGCAAACGCAGACGCCGACGAGCGAGATCAGCGAGAGCACGCGCCCGATCCGCACGGCACTGCCAAAGATCAGCGACAGCCTTCCAACCAGATAAAACGAGAGCGCCGGATAGTTGACCGTCTTCCAGCCGTACCGGTATGGATACAAGTTGTGGTGTAGCGCCGCCTGCGCGTTGTAGGCATTCCAGCCCTCGTTGTAATTCGCCTCCACGGGAAGAAAGGCGCGCACCACCGGCCCCGCCAAGGTCAACAAAACCATAAAAAGCATCAGCCCCAGAACCACCCAATCCGGCACGCCGCCCTTCCATGCCGCCGCCTCCGGCTGCCTTCCGTTCTCCGCCGCTTCATCCACGCCTTCGGGCATGCTCATCGTTCCCTCTCTCTGTTTCCGCCGTTCCCAGTATTCTAACCGTCCCTCATCACGAATCGGTTGCAATCTTGCCGCGCGCCGGATCGCCATCCGGTAAACCTCTACCCCGTTTATGAGAAACTGGAAGAGCAGACTTAAAAATCCAGCAATCTTCGCCCCGCGTGGCTTCAGCCCGCCGCGCCCCCATCAGGAACCGGATAAAACATGATCAGTGTCAGCAATGTAACCATGCGCTACGGCTCGAAGATCCTCTTCGAGGACGTCAGCGTCAACTTCATCCCCGGCCGCCGCTACGGCCTCACTGGGCCCAACGGCAGCGGCAAATCAACATTCATGAAGATCCTCACCGGCGAGCTCGACGCCCAAAAGGGCACCGTCGTTCGCCCGCGCAAGCTCGGTGTCCTGCGCCAGGATCAGTTCGCCTTTGATGCCTATCGTGTCATCGACACCGTCATCATGGGCAACAAGCCCCTCTGGGCGGCCCTCGAAGAGCGCGACCGCATCTACGAGAAGACGGAGATCACTGACGCCGACGGTATGCGTCTCGGTGAGCTCGAAGGCACCATCGGCGATGAGGACGGCTACACAGCCGAGGCCGACGCCGCCATTCTTCTCGACGGTCTCGACATCGCCGAGTCCCTCCACGAGCGCAAGATGTCCGAGCTGCAAGGCGGCCAGAAGGTCCGCGTCCTGCTGGCTCAGGCTCTCTTCGGCCATCCCCAGGCGCTGCTGCTCGACGAGCCCACCAACTACCTCGATCTCGAATCCATCCACTGGCTCCAGGACTTCCTGCAAAACTACAGCGGCACCCTGATCGCCATCTCCCACGATCGCCACTTTCTCAACTCGGTCACCACGCACACGGCCGACATCGACTACCAGACCATCATCACCTATACCGGCGGCTACGACGAGATGGTCATGGCCAAGACGCAGATCCGCTCCACGCTTGAATCCCAGAGCGCCCAGCGCGAGAAGAAGATCGCTCAGCTCAACGACTTCATCGCCCGCTTCGCCGCCGGAACGCGTTCCTCGCAGGTCACCAGCCGCCGCAAGGAGGTCGAGCGCCTCCAGACCAACGAACTGGCCCGCTCCAACATCGCCCGCCCCTACATCAAATTCGATCAGGTGCGTCCCAGCGGCAAGCACGTCCTAGAGTTCAAGCACATCACCAAGCTCTACGGAGACCACACCGTCATCGACGGCTTCAGCGCCAATCTGCTGCGCGGCGAACGCATCTGCCTGATGGGCCGCAACGGGGCAGGGAAGACCACGCTGCTCAAGAGCCTGCTCGCCAACTATCCCGGCCTCGCCGACAAGGAGTTCTCGCTCGACAACGGCACCGTCTTCTGGGGTCACGAGGCCCAGGTCGGCTACTTCCCTCAGGATGTCGGCGCAACCATCGAACATGGCCTCACCGTCGCTGAATGGCTCCATCGCTGGAACCCCGCCGCCCACGTCGAAGACATCCGCGGCATCCTCGGCCAGATGTTATTCTCTGGCGAAGAGGGCGACAAGCAGACCAAAGCTCTCTCGGGCGGCGAACAGGCCCGCCTGGCTTTTTGCAAGCTGATCCTCACCAAGCCCAACATCCTCATCTTCGACGAGCCCACCAACCACCTGGACCTGGAGGCCATCAACGCCCTCAACATTGCCCTCCAGCGCTACGAGGGGACAGTCCTGTTAGTAACCCACGACCACGACCTGATCGACGAAGTAGCCACCCGCCTCTGGGTCTTCAAGGAAGACGGCATCGAAGACTTCCAAGGCCCCTACGAAGAGTGGAAGGGCAAGCACAATTAGTGCCGGGACTGCTTGGTTGTGTAATTCCGGGATTGTAGCGACCGGCTGTCGCGCGGGCGTCCTCGCCCGCGCCTGTCTAAACTTTCAATACCTATTCAAGCGGTCAAAGCCGGTGGCCCAGGCACAGATTTTCAACCCTCGGAATCCTCGAATCACAACACGCTGGTAGCGCCGGTCTCCAGACCGGCTGTCGCGCGGGCGTCCTCGCCCGCGCCTGTCTAAACTCTGAATACCTATTTATGCGGCCGTTGGCCCAGCTCTCGATTTTGAGAGCCGTGAAACAGTGAAGCCCGCAATTCAAAAGAAAAATCAAAGATAACCGTCGTTGAACCAGTAAGATATGGTGGTATTCCAATCGTTTTTTCTGCCGCCTTTTATGCCACATTGTGAGATAATTGCCTGTTTGCCAAGTGGCCAAACTCGCCAAACTCTCACCCTGAAACGGCAGCGATCATGTTAGACTGGCCGTGTCCAATTTCCCCGCAGGACAAAAACCACCATGCAGAAGCGCAACCTCGAACCCCGTCTCGGCCTTTATGTTTACGCCGCCGGAGCCATCTTCCTCGGCCTCCTCGGCCTGGCTTCGGGCGACTTCGCCACCAACTGGCAGCGTGTCGGCCCAGGCGTGCCCTTCCGCCAGCCGCTCGCCTATCTCACCGCATCCGTCGAGCTAGCCGCCGGCTTCGCTCTCCTCTGGCGCAGTGCCGCCCGCGCCGGCGCGCTGACCCTCTTCGCCCTCTACTCCATCTTTGCGCTCTTGTGGGTGCCAGGCATTCTTGCAGGCAACAGCGGCTTCGATCCAACCGGCAACTTCTTTGAGGAGTTCGCGCTCGTTACGGCTGGTGCGGTCCTCTTTGCGCGCTTCTCACTGGAGACATCATTCATCGCACGCCGCGAGTCTCTCTTCGCCCGCCTCTTCGGCCTTTCGGCCATCTCCTTCGGCATCGTGCACATCGTCGATATGCCCGGCCTGGCGGCTTGGGTTCCTCAATGGATTCCGCCTTCGCAGCTCTTCTGGTGCTACGCAACCACCATCGGCTTCTTCCTCGCCGCCGCGGCCATTCTGTCGGGCATTCAGGCTTCGCTCGCCTCGCGCCTGCTCACCGCCGAGATCGTCGCCTTTGAATTCTTTGTCTGGATTCCCAAGCTTTTTGTTGGCTCTCACGACCACTTCACCTGGGCAGCCAATGCGATCAATGTCGCCATCGCCGGCTCCGTCTGGGCCGTCTCCGATTCCATCTGTCAGGCTAGGAACGCAGCGGCCTACGCCAACTCCGCATCCGTAGCCGACGCATCCCTCTGAGGAGCGAATGCATCTCGTTCGGCTTCAACTCCTCACGCCGCCGCGTTCACCGTCAGCTCCTCTTCGCTGAATGGCAGCTTCTCAGCCCGCGCATCGATCTTCGCCTTCAGCAGCGGCAACGCCACTGCCAGCACATCTTCGACGTGGCTGGCGTAGTGGATCTCGACGCCATTGATCAACTCCGGCGTCAGATCTTCCTCCACATCCTGGCGGTTCTCCGCGGGCAGAATGATGGTTTGAATCCCGGCGCGACGCGCGGCCAGAAACTTCTCCTTGATGCCGCCCACCGGCAGCACGTTGCCGCTCAGCGTAATCTCGCCCGTCATCGCGGTCAGCGGGCGCACCGGCGTATCGGTCAGCAGCGAGACCAGCACCATCGCCATCGTCACGCCGGCCGAGGGACCATCCTTGGGAATCGCGCCTGCCGGCACATGAATGTGCAGGTCCAGTTCTTTGGTGAAGTCGTCGGCCAGATCCAGCGCGGCCGCGTTCGAGCGCACCCAGGTCAGCGCCGCCTGCATCGACTCCTGCATCACCTGGCCGATCTGTCCGGTCATCGTGAAGTTGCCCTTGCCCTTCATCTTGTTGGCCTCGATGAAGAGGATGTCGCCGCCAGCCGCCGTCCAGGCCAGACCCACGGCCACGCCGGGGCGCTTCACCCGCTCGGCCACCTCAGTGTCCACACGCACCTGAATGCCGCCCAGGAACTCCTTGACCACCTCGCGCGTCACAATCAGTTTTTCCGCATTGCCTTCGACCACGCGCCGCGCTTCTTTGCGGCAGACCGTGCCCAGCGTCTGCTCCAGCTTCCTCACTCCAGCCTCGCGCGTATAGTGGCGCACAATGTAGCGCACCGCGTCCTCGGGAAATTCGATCTGCTCGGCCGTGATGCCGTTCTCCTTGATCTGCCGCGGAATCAGGTAGCGGAAGGCGATGTGCATCTTCTCGTCCTCGCTATAGCCCTGCAGCGGGATCAGCTCCATGCGGTCCAGCAACGGCGGCGGAACCGTGTCCAACTGGTTGGCCGTGCAAATGAAGAGCGTCTTCGAAAGATCGAAGGGCACGTCCAGATAGTGGTCGCGGAAGGTGTTGTTCTGCTCCGGGTCCAGCGTCTCCAGCAGCGCCGACGCCGGATCGCCGCGGAAGTCCCTGCCCAGCTTGTCGATCTCGTCCAGCATGATCACCGGATCGTTGGTCTCGGCCCGGCGAATGCTCTGAATGATCTGCCCCGGCAGCGCGCCGATGTAGGTGCGGCGATGGCCGCGAATCTCCGCCTCGTCGTGCATTCCGCCCAGCGAGATGCGCTGGAACTTGCGCCCCAGCGCGCGCGCAATCGACCGCCCCAGGCTGGTCTTGCCCACGCCCGGAGGCCCCACAAAGCAGAGGATCGGTCCCTTCATATCCGGCTTCAACTCCAGCACGCTTAGATAGTCGAGAATGCGGTCCTTCACCTTCTTCAGCTCGTAGTGGTCCTCGTCCAGAATCTCCTTGGCCTTCAGGATATCCACCTTCGAGCCGGAGCTCTTCGCCCAGGGCAGTACCGCCAGCCAGTCGATATAATTGCGCGTCAGTGAGTAGTCTGCCGCCATCGGCGACATCCGCGACAGGCGCGCCAGCTCCTTCAGCGCCTCCTTCTTCACATCCTCCGGCATCCCCGCCGCTTCAATCTTCTGGCGCAGTTCGTCGATCTCGCGCTGCCCCTCGTCCTGCTCGCCCAACTCTTTTTGGATCGCCTTCAGTTGCTCGCGCAGATAGTAGTCGCGCTGCGACTGCTGCACCTGGTCCTGCACCTCACTCTGGATCTTGGTGCGCAGCTGCTGCACCTCGATCTCCTTGGCCAGATGGCTGTTCAACTGCTCCAGGCGGGCGGCGATGCTGGGCGTCTCGAGCAATCGCTGCTTGTCGTCGGTGGTCAGGAAGGGCAGCGACGAGGCGACAAAATCCACCAGCCGGCTCGGCTCCTCGATGTTGGCCGCGATCGTCCGCAGCTCATCCGAGAGCGTCTGCGACTCGCTCACAATCTGCTGGAACTGGCTGATCACGTTGCGCACCAGCGCCTCGGCGCTCGACGTGGCTGCCTGCTCCGTCTCCTCCAGAACCTCCACCTCGGCTACCATGAAAGGCTCAGTCTGCGTAAAGCGCACCAGCCGCACCCGGTCCGTGCCCTCGGTAAAGACAAAACGGCTCTGGTTGGGCATGCGCACAACCTTGTGCACCGTGGCCAGTGTTCCCACCACATGCAGGTCGGCCGGTTTGGGCGCATCCTGGCGCGGATCCAACTGAGCCACAACGACGATCGAGCGCTCATCGCCCAGCGACTCGATCAACTGGATCGAGCTCTCCCGGCCCACCGTCAGCGGTAACACCGCATGGGGGAAGAGAACCGTATCCCGCACAGGAAGAACGGCAACCCGGCGCACTCCGGGCGTCTCCACAATGGAAGTCGTTTTAGAAGAGGGCGGTATGGAAGGATGGCTAGGCATTGAGTGTCCTCGTATCAACTTTCCTTCATTAGACGACGAAGAATTCAAAAAGTTTCTGGAATTCTCCTTTTCCGGTCCTTCCTCCTCCTGCGAGCCGGTCAATCCTCTCTCTACGGTTGCTCCTCACAAGCAGTTCCCCTTGCCTGGAGCCGAACCAACAATCGATGCACACTTGCTCGTTGGATGTATCGGCCAATCGCCGAGGAAGGTGAGCCTCCCGTGGCCTCACCCAGCGGCGAATCCGTCCACCGGGAAAACCCTCGTACTCAGAAAAACTCAACACAAGCGCATCCCCATGGAATCAATCTCTTGCCCGGTGCCGCTGCACCGGGCGCTCTTCCTCGTTAGTATAGGGAGATGGTTGTCTGTGGAAGGTGAACTGCGGCAGAGTCCATTCGAGCATTCGGAAAACTGTCCACCGTTCACTGTCCACTGTTCACTGACATAGGAGATCAACGCTTGAAGGCAGGGCCAGCGGTGCGGTGCGGCAGGCGGCCGGGGTATGGAGTCCAACTGGTCTGCCTCGTTGTCTGCGGAATCGGCTCCGCCGCCGCTCTCTGGAGCCAGCCCAACCCTGCCCCTGTTCCATCCATTGCGCCCACCACTCCCGCCGATGCCTTGCCCGCCGATACGCTCGCACAGTTTGCCGGTTTGCCGGTGCGCGGCATCGCCTTCGCCGGCGTCGCGCTGGATCGTCTGGCTCCGCTGCCCGGCCATCTGGCCCAGGTCGAGGGAGCGCCGCTCGATCGCGAGGCTTTGCGCCAGAGTCTGCGGCAGCTCTATTCCACCGGCCTCTTTGAAACCATCACGGTTGAGGGCGCGCGCTCAGGCGATGGCGTAGCTCTGGTCTTTCGCGGCTCACCGCGCTCCTTCATCGGCACGGTTACCGTCGTCGGCACCAAATCCATCGCGGTCGACACACAGTTGGAGCGCGCCACTCAGCTCGCTGCCGGCACGCGCTATTCGCCTGCACGGCTCGCTCAGGCCATCGAGTGGATGCGCGACCTGCTTGCTCAGGATGGCTACCATGAGCCCGTGATCGCGCAGAGCCTCACCACTCATCCCGACGAGCAGTTGGTGGATATTGCCTTTCATGTGCAGCCCGGCCCGCAGGCGAGCGTCGGTGAGGTCGTCGTCACCGGCGACGCGGGCATGACGCTCGATGATTTCCGCCACTCGGCTCATCTCAAGCCCGGCCAGCGCATCGATCGCGAGACCGCCAATCGCGCCCTCGGCGGCGTGCTCAAGGTCTACAGAAACGAGCAGCGGCTGGAGGCCGAGATCAAGCTCGAATCCCAGCAGTACTCCGCCCAAACCCATCAGTCCAGCTTCCGTTTTACCGTCAATCGCGGGCCGGTGGTGATTGTGCTGGTGGATGGAGCCAAGGCCAGTCCTGAGCGCCTGCGCCACGTCATTCCCGTCTTCGAGGAGGGCAGTGTCGACGACGATCTGCTTCACGAGGGCAACCGCCGTCTGCGCGACTTCTATCAGCGCATGGGCTACTTCGACGTCAAGGTCGAGCATGAGCTCCAGAGCGCCGATGCCGGCCACGTGACGATCCTCTACAAAGTTCAGTTAGGTCCGCGCCGGCGCGTCGAGCAGGTCTCGGTAGCCGGCAACCATTACTTCGACTCCGCCACGCTCAAGGAGTTGCTCAGCGTGCATGCCGCCGGTGCCGGCGACCCTCACGGCGCTTACAGCCAGGCGCTGGTCACATCCGACATCGGCGCCCTGCAGTCTCTCTACCGCAACAACGGCTTCTCCGCGGTCCGGATCACGCCGGAGACCAGCGCGGAAGCTGCCAGGGATAGGTCTGCGGCTCCGCTATCGGTCGTCTATCGCATCGACGAGGGCAGCCAGATGCGCGTCGGCGCGGTTCGCCTGGAAGGGAACGACCACATCGATGCCGCCCGGCTCACTCCATTGATGAACACCGTCGCCGGGCAATTGCTCTCTCCCGGTAATCTAGCCGGTGACCGCGATGCATTGCTGACCGAGTACCTCAGCCGAGGCTACGACCTGGTGCATGTCGAGGTCGCCCAGCAGATCGAGCCTGCCGATCCGGATCGAGTCGATGTCGTCTTCCATATCAGCGAGGGCCGGCAGATCTTTGTGCGCAAGGTGCTGCTGACCGGCCTGCATTACACCCGTCCGGATACGGTCGCCAAGGCCATCACCCTCCATCCCGGCGACCCGCTCAACGAGAGCGCGCTGATGGAAACCCAGCGCAATCTCTACAACTTCGCGCTCTTCAACGAGATCGACACCGCCATCGTCAACCCAACAGGCAACGAAGCCTACAAGACCGTGCTCCTTCAGGCGGTCGAGGCGCGGCGCTGGGTGCTCACCTACGGCGGCGGCCTCGAGGTGCAGACCGGCACGCCGCAATACAGTTGCGGCGGCCCGCTTGCCGCCGGAGAGCCCTGCAATCCCAACGGGCGCACCGGCGTCAGCCCCCGCGTGCTGGCCGACATCACGCGCAACAATCTCTTTGGCCGCGAACAATCGGTCTCGCTGCGCGGCACCTACGGCTTGCTCGAGCAGAAGCTCGATCTGCTCTACCAGTATCCTCACTTCGCCGGCCATCGCAACTTCGGCATGACCTGGTCCGGCGGCTATGCTAACTCCCTCGACGTCAGCACTTATGTTGCCTCCAAGCTGGCCACCGGCGTGCGCTGGACCGAGCACTTTGATTCCGGGTCCCCGGCGACAGGGCTTCGTCGCGGGGGGGGGGGCTCTCCCGGCTCGCACATCTCCAAAGCCAACACCCTCATCTACGAATTCAACTTCCGCCGCGTCAAGGTCGAGGCCGGCAGCTTGCAGGTCTTTCCCGGCGAGATCGCCGCGCTCTCTACGGCGGTGCGCGTCGCCGGTCCCTCGCTCACCTGGATTCGCGACACGCGCGATTCGCCTCTGGACGCGCATCGCGGCACCTACACCAGCTTTCAGGAGTTTGTCTCCGACGATCACTTCGGCGCCGAGCCGCAGTTCAACCGTATTGATCTGTCCAACTCCAGCTACTACGGCTTCGATCGCGGCCGCTACGTCTTCGCCCGCAACACGCGCTACGGCCAGGAGCGCTCCTTCGGCAAGGTCGAAGATCAGTTGATTCCCCTGCCCGAGCGCCTCTACGCCGGCGGAGCGGCCTCGCTGCGCGGCTTTGGTCAGAACTCGGCCGGCCCGCGCGATCCGGAGACCGGCTACCCCATCGGCGGCGCCGGCGAGCTGACCAACAGCGCCGAGCTGCGCCTGCCCCCTCCCACGCTGCCCTGGATCGGCAACTCCGTCAGCTTCGTCCTCTTTCACGATATGGGCAACGTCTTCACCAACGCGGGCGACGCTTGGGCTAGCGCCTTGCGCGTCCGTCAGCCCGAGCGCGGCACCTGCTCGATCGTTGCGAATCCCGCCAATCCCGGCAGTTACATTCCCACCGGCCCCGTCACCTCGACCGGTCAGCAAGGCCTCTGCAGCTTCAATTACTTTTCCCATGCGCCGGGCTTGGGTTTGCGCTACCATACGCCGGTCGGACCCATCCGGCTGGATTTCAGTTACAATCTGAATCCACCCATCTTTCCGGTCAACTACAACTACTCGCTCTCGCAGCCGGGCTCCGTGCCGCACGTCGGCGAGGGCAATCACTTCAACTTCTTCTTCAGCCTGGGAGAATCCTTCTGATGGGCGCGCTCGCAACATTCCGGCTCACTCTCGCGCCAATCTTCTTTTGTGCAGCTGCCGTGGCGCTCTCGCTGCCCGCTGCGGCGCAGAATCCAGCCCCGCCCGCTGCCCCGGCCGTGGTGCTCGACCGCGTCGTCGCCGTCGTCAACAATCAGGCCATTCTCTCCAGTGATGTGGACGATGAGCTGCGCCTGGCGGTGCTCGATCCCGGTCGCGCCGGATTGGGCGATCTCACTCGCCGCCAGGCCCTCGATCAGTTGATCGGCCGCGCGCTGATTCAGCAGCAGATCCGCCAGGAAGATGCCGAGGCCGTTGCGCCGTCGCAGACCGAGGTCGATGCCCGGCTCCAGCAGATGCGCCGCGAAATCCCCGCTTGCCTCCAATACAATTGCGCTTCGGAAGATGGCTGGAAGGCATTTCTGAACGCGCACGGACTCACCTCCGAACGCGTGGTAAGCTATCTGCGCCACCGGCTGGAGATTCTTCGTTTCATTGAGGAGCGCTTCCGTCAGGGAATTCACATCGCTCCCGAGGAGATCGACAGCTACTATCGCCAGACGCTGATTCCCCAGTACAAGGCAGGTCAGGCCGTTCCGTCTCTCGCCGATGTGGCCCCGCGCATTCAGGAGATTCTCCTCCAGCGCCAGGTCAATGCGCTCTTCGACGACTGGCTCAAGAGCCTGCGCAAGCAGGGCGATGTCGAGGTCCTCGATCCGGCTCTCGAATCCCCTCAGATTCCAGAGCAGCCAGGGAAGGGAGGCGCATGAGCGAGCCCGACGAAAACGCCCCCGAACTTGCCGCCTCCGCGCCCGCCCCGCCGCCCCGCCGCAGCCGTCTGCGCCGCTTCTTCCTGCGCCACTTGCCCGTGGCTCTGGCCTCCACCGTGGTGCTGCTGGCGGTGGTGCTCACGAGCCTCTATTTTGTGGCCAGTTCCCCGGGTTTCGAGAGTTATCTTCTTCGCCAAACAGTGAAATGGATTGAGACCGCCATCGGAGGCCGCGCCGAAATCGCCTCATTTCACTGGGATATTCTTCATCTTGAGGCCGAAGCCGATGGCCTGGTCATCCACGGCCTGGAAGACCGAGGCGAAGCTCCCTACGCTCAGGTCGATCGTCTGCGCGTGCGCATCAGCCTGCTCGGTCTGCTCTCTCCGCACATCCGCTTGCGTTTTATCGAGATCGTTCGTCCCCACCTGCACCTGATCGTCTACGCCGATGGCTCGACCAATCAGCCCCAGCCCCGCACTCCCCAAAAATCGGGCAAGCCCACTCTCGACAAATTCTTCGATCTGAAGGCCAACGCCATCGCCGTCGAGCAAGGCACGCTCTTCTACGAAAACCGCGCCGCCACCTTCGACTACCAGGACCGTTACATCCCGCTCGACTTCTCCGCCAACGATCTCTCCCTGCGCATGTCCTCGATGTCATCGTCGGCCTTGATTCCAGCAAACGACAAATCCACGCACCCGTTGGCTCACACTCTCGGTGGCCGCCGCGTCGAGTTCTACCGGATCGAAGCCGCCGTTCACGATCTCCGCCTCGCGCGCGGCCCCTGCGCCGCTCCCTGTAAAGCCTCTCCGCCCGCGGTCGAGGGCTTCTTCCAGGCCTCGCTTGATCTCTCCCGCTCCTCGGCCATCCTGCGCTCACTGCGCATCACTGCCGGCGGCCACGGCATCAAGCCGCACACATTGGAGATCTCCGGCTCCGTTGACGATTTCTCCCATCCCCGCTGGCAGGCCAAGCTTCTGGGCGATCTCGATCTGCGCCTGGTCGATCCCATCACCGGCTACCCCTACGCGCCCGACGGCCTCGCCCATCTGGATCTCGCCGGAGCTGGCGCAGCCGGTGCCTTCCACGCCGATGGAAGCCTTCATGTCGATCATGGTTCCTACATCGGCACCGGCGTCGTCGCCAAGGACTTCACGCTGGATGCGCGGATTCATGGCGACCGGGACCGCTTGTTGGTCACCTCGATCCTCGTCCGCCTGCCCCAGGGAGGGCAAATGGAGGGCGAACTCGATCTGCATCCCTGGCTGCCCTTCCTACCCGGTACAACCACTGTGCAGCCCACGCGGCTGGCCGGCGTTCGCGCCACCGGGCCGGGATCGCGGGACATCGCCGTTCCTGTTCTCCCTTTCGTGATTCCCGTCAATGGCAAGGTCTCCGCGCAGTTCAAGAATGTGGCGCTCGACACGCTGCTCGATATGCTTGCCGATCCTCCCTACCAGCATCTCGGTTTCGACGCGCGGGTCAGCGGTCCCGCCAACGCCCACTGGAGCAACGGCGATGAGAACACCCTCTCGGTGGACGCCGACTTCGCCCTTGTCCCGCCCCTGATCGCTGCATCGGGGAAGGTTCCGGCCAGCGGCCGCATTGACGCCACTTACACCCAGCGCGACGGCGCCGTCGATCTGCGCAAGCTTGAGCTTGATCTGCCCTCCAGCCAGCTTTTGGCACATGGCCATCTCGGCGCCTATCCGCTCACCAGTCCTTCAGCGCTGGCCGTCGAATTCCACTCCGCCAACCTCGGCGAATTCGACACCGTTCTGCGCAAGTTGGGTCTGGCTCGCAACGCAAAGACGGGCGTCGCCGCATTGCCCTTTGTTCTCGGCGGAAACTTCGATCTTATCCATGGTTTCTGGGCCGGTTCGCTTGACGATCCGCGCATCTCCGGCGACCTCAAGGCCACCGAGATCGCCCTCGATTCGGCTGCCTTCACCACTCTTCAGCCTGGTCAGAATTCCCTGATCCATCTTGATTCGATCGAGGCCACCGGCAGTTATTCCGCTGCCCGCATCGACGTCTCCCGCGGCCAGTTGCACAGTGGAAAGGCCTCGGTTGACGTCAGCGGCAGCCTGGCCGCAACCCCGCCCATCCACCGGCGCGGCGCCGCTCCGCCTGCGGCCTTCGACGCCAACTCTCAGCTGCATCTTCGCCTGCGCGCCGCTCAGGCTCCGCTCGACGATCTCTGGCCCTTCCTTGGCCGCAAGCTGCCCCTCGACGGCGCTCTCGACGCCCAGCTCCAATTCGACGGTCCCTTGCGCGCGCCGGAGGGCTCCGGCTGGGCGCAGATCGACCACGGCCTCCTCTTCGCTGAGCCCGTCGATCGCATCCGCGCACTGGGCACGCTCGCGGGCCAGACCATCACCCTCAGCTCTCTCACCTTGAGCGGCGACGGCGGCACGATCTCCGCTACCGGCAGCTATCGCATCCCCACCCGCGGCTTCCAGTTGAATGCCAACGCCGCCGGCATCGACGTTGCTCGCATTGAAGCGCTGCGCCGTTCCGGCCTGGCACTTAGCGGTAAATTCGGCTTCACCGCGCAGGGCGAGGGAAGCCTCGATGACCCGCGCTTGACCGCCCGCGCCGACCTAACTGGCCTCGCGCTCAACGGCAATCCGCTGGGCGATCTTGAGGTCGACGCGCGCACCGCCGACCGCACTCTCAGCTACCTGCTTACCTCTCGCCTCAATGCCGCCGCGCTATCGGCCCATGGCCAAACCGCGCTCACCGGCGACTTCGCCACGCACGCCCAAGTCGATTTCTCTCACCTCGACATCGGCGAGCTCTTCAAGCTGGCTCATCTGCAAGGCCTCAAAGCCGGCTCCGCGCTCTCCGGTTCCATATCCCTTGACGGTCCGCTCGCGCACCCCGACGATCTGCGCGGCGAGGCGCGCCTCGATCCGCTCACCTTCACGCTTGAAGGCATCAATCTGCGCAGCGACGCGGGCCTTCACGCCACCCTCGACCACGCCAATCTTCATCTCGATCCCTTGCATCTGACCGGCGCTGAGACCGATCTGCACGCCCAGGGTTCGCTCTCGCTGCGCCAGCCGCATCAGCTTGACTTCAGCTCCTCCGGCTCCGTCAATCTCAAGCTGGCCGAGTCCTTTGATCGCGACCTCTCCTCCAGCGGCAGCGCCACCTTCCAGATGATCGCCCGCGGCCCGCTGATGAATCCCGATCTCAGCGGTCACATCGACCTTCAGGATGCCGCGCTCTCCATCGAGCAGTTGCCCAACGGACTCAGCCGCATGAATGGCCGCATGGAGTTCAATCAGAACCGCCTCGAGGTTCGATCGCTGACCGCCATGAGCGGCGGCGGCGTACTCTCGCTCAGCGGCTACCTCGCTTACCAGCACGGCCTCTACGCCGACCTGACGGCCTCCGGCAAAGGCATTCGCGTGCGCTATCCTCAGGGCGTCAGCTCGATGGCCGATGCCCAGCTTCGCCTGCAAGGCCAATCCAGCAATCTGCTGCTCTCCGGTGACGTGCTTATCACGCGCTTTTCCGTCAGTCCCGACCTGGACATGACCGCGCTCACCGCCCAGACCAGCTCCGTTCAGGCCATCGCCTCACCCGATGCGCCCTCCAACCGCGTCCGCCTCGATGTCCACATCAGCTCTTCGCCGCAGTTGAACTTCCAAAACGCCTACGCCAAGCTTGCCGGCAACATCGATCTTCATCTGCGCGGCACTCTGGCCACGCCCTCGCTGCTCGGCCGCATCTCCATCACCGAGGGCAGCGCCATCCTCGCCGGAACCCGTTACGATCTCCAGCGCGGCGACATCTTCTTCACCAACCCTGTGCGCATCGAGCCCTCTATCGACCTGAACGCCACCGCCCGCGTTGAGGACTACGACATCACCCTCGGCCTGCATGGCACGCCGGAGAAGATGGCCGTCACCTACCGCTCCGATCCCCCGCTGCCCGAGGCCGACGTCGTCGCCCTGCTCGCCCTCGGCCGCACCGGCAACCAGCAGCGCCTCTACACCGATCAGCAGCAGCAGGCTCTCTCCAACCCCACCACCGACGCCCTGCTCGGAGGCGCGCTCAATGCCGCCGTCAGCTCGCGCGTGCAAAGGCTCTTCGGCGCAGGCTCCGTCAAAGTCGATCCCAACTACCTCGGCGTCCTCGGCAACTCCACCTCCCGCATCATCGTCGAAGAGCAGTTGGGACGCACCCTCACCCTCACCTACGCCACCAACGTCGACAGCACCAGCCAGCAGTTGCTCCAGGCCGACATCGCCCTCAGCCGCAACGTCACACTGCAGCTTGCCCGCGACGAATCCGGCGTCTTCTCCGTCGTCCTTAAAGCCACCCGCCGCTTCAAATAAAATGCTGGATTTTACGCCGCCGATGAACCCGCGAACTCGCGATTGCAGCTCGACTCGCCGCATCGAGTTGCGTCCGGCATGAACTGTCGCTACAGCATTTTCGATTCTGGTGTATACAGAATCCATGCAGAAAAGTGGCTTTTTCCTCAAGAAAAAGCCACCTTCTACTCACTCTTGATGTCAACAAGTGAAGCGAAAATGCTCTAAGAACTTATCCGTAAATTGAGGGAGTGATGTAGCGCCGGTCTCCAGACCGGCTGTCCGGGCGGCGTCCACGCCGCCAGACTCCGCCTGTGTGTCAGAAGACCCACAGGACAGCCGACCAGGAGGTCGGCGCAACTTATTTACGGATAAGTTCTAACTCGCTCACTTGCTATTTCCGCGAAGCGGAAGCTGACTTGCTGTTTTTATTTCCAAACTCTCTTGTTGATCCGGACCGAAACGATTGCAATATCCCATCACCGATCATCCTGAGCAGTGCATAAAAGGATTATCATCCTGAGCAAAGCAATAAATCGACTGTCATCCTGAGCGAATAATAAAACAACTGTCATCCTGAGCGAGTGAGAATGATTTTGGAAAGTACTGATTCAAATGAGCGTAACTCCATAGATTTTTGCCGTGTAGGAACTGTGCAGGGAAATTGTGCAATTTTAGTCAATTTGGCTGCTACAGGTCCCTTGGGCATGAGGAGCCGGGTGCGTCGCCCCTTCTTCCGAAGGTGAATCTGGGCCAATACGCGATGTCGGTTCCTGCCGTTCATACTGCTAACGATAAATGATCGCAGCGATGGCCGCATCTCCGCCGCATGTTCAGTGAACAGAAACGATGAAACCGAATGTTGATGCCGCAATCAATCGAAGTCCAGCCATGGGCTTCAGGCAACGGATAATCGCATCCGCCGTAGGAGCCTTCAGAGGCTCAGCCCTATATCCATACCCTGACTCTTTTCCTGCTTGGGAGTCTCAGCTATCTCACGTTGCCGCGTCTTCCGGTCGGGCTTATGGGCGCTCTGGTGCGAAACATCATGCCCGAGCGCCGAGCCGAGCTTCTCTCGGCTGTCAGTGAACAGTTGTACATCGTAGGCCCCGCGCGAAACGGCAGCGTAGGCCATGCGGTTATTGAGCAGGTCTTTGGCCCCCAGCTCGGTATCGGCGTGGATCAGCACACGGTCGGCGGTCTGTCCCTGGCTGGAATGACTTGTGACCGCGTAGCCATGATCGAGGCGCGGATGCGTCGCCGGATAAAGCTCGACTACACGGTCTTCTGGGCGGCCTCCGTCCATCTTCAAACTCATCCGTCCATCCTGGCCGATGCCCTCCACGGTCCCGAGTTCACGGTTGGCCAGCTTCAAGTCGGGCGAGGGCGCGCATAGCCTTGAGGCAACGGAGCAGGGCAGGGCGCTTCGTCGTGGCTCCTGACAAGCCCTCGTCCTTGAAAAGCGTCTTGCATCCGGCCCGCTTCAAGGCAGCGAGCTGTAAGGCCGCACTCTGGTCGTCAGTCGATACGCGGGCATAGCCGCATTTCATGGTTCAATCATGGCCCTGACATTTGACCCATGCAAGCCCTTGAAAACGCGGGGCGGCGGTCGTGGGTCAAAACTTACCCCTCGTGCCCCAATGCGTGCATGGATGAGCGGACCCACCTAAGGGAGCTTAGATTCCCGTTTCATTTTCCTGCCGGTAAGCGTAAGACAATGATAAAACATAGGTTATATCTTGACATGATCTTCGTATCCGAGGATGATGAGCTTGTGTTCATCAGAAACCAGGACCCGCGCGGCGTAGAGCAAGGCGGTACGAGCCCTAAAGGAGAAACGACATGGCAGTCTTCAAAGTAGCGCACGCTGGATCCTCGACTTCGACGCACATCAGAACGAAACCGCCGAAGGCCAAGAAACGCGCGCAGGTAGCACCAGTGGGGCGCCTCACCTTGCCGATCACCGTTCAATCTGAGGAACCCAAGGCCCGTCCCACCATCCGCAGCGACAAGAGTGAGGCCCGAGGGAAACGCCCCCCGGTGACCAAAAGCCTGGCCCGCGGAAAGTGACGAAAGACGCAGCAGACGTCTATTCCCGCGCACCCGAAGAGCCGTAGCAAAAGCCCCGGAAGAACCGCATCGGTAGACTTTCTGACGATTGTTGTGGAAATCGCAAACCAGATTGGCTCATCATGTAGCTGAAAGGGGCAGCAATGAAATTTGGTGAAGTCGAAGTGAAAAGGATTCCGGTTGACAGGGATATACAGTGCGATAAGGAATCTCAATCTCATCATCGGTTTTCCGTGGCGTATTACAATGGCCAACCACTCTGTGGGCAGTGCTTTGTTCATGAATTGCTAGAAGTGCCAGACGCTCGCGAGCTTCTTGGACAGCTTCTCGCTGGCCTTATCCCAGACGAACCGAAAGAACTACCACGGCCACTCAATTCAGGGTTCCAGACAGTAGTGCCCTGATAAGTTCAGGCCCCGAACTTGCATGAAGGGATGCCTATGAGCAATGAAGCCCCGCTCTCACGAGAGCAGATGAATCGGTTTCTCGAAAAGATCAAGGAACCTTTCAACGAAGCCGAACAGCGAAAGCGCAGGAGCGTCGAAGTCAGCGCAGGATTTTTTGAAAAAATTGCCGCACTCAGTGCCGGTTCCACCGCTATCTTGGCTTCGATCATCTTGGCGATTGCGAACAAGTACAGCATTCATACTGGGTGGGCTCAGATAGTCGTTCATCATCTTCTTTGCATCGCCTTCGCTCTCGGAGCGTCTCTCATTCTCGCTGTTCTTCACAATTTTTTTGCAGCATTGGTCGCAAGGGCAGATGCGGCCATCGCCGATTCTCAGCTTTTGCAAAAGATCATCGCGGAGTCGCTACCGCTGGTTCAAGAGACGACGCCACAGGTAAATGACGCAACCATGACGCAGATCGAGGAAATAATGGGTGCTCAAATGTCCCCAAGGTTCAGGAGGCAGATCAAATCGAGGAGCATTTTCTACATGGTTGCGACTTGGGCGGGTAGTTTATCGATGGTGGCGTTCATCGTCGCCTTTTCGCTGGTGATTAAGTATCTCTGGAAACTGTGGTAGAGCCAACAATGCCGATGGAAAGGAAAGCCGATGAAGTTCTCGGAGATCGCTAACCGTCTGACGGGAATCTCAACGCCATTTGGCGGGGCATCTTGGCAGTCTGCCGAGATGGAGATCGCAGCGGCCCGCCGGGCGATCGCCTTCCTGGAAGACCGGCGCGTACTGTACGAGCCGAGCGAGATGGAGGTGCCTTTATGGCCTTACGCGTGAACTCTTCATCTGCTAGCAGCATCCCCGACAACGTCATCGGTGCGATGACGATCTTGAATTCACAATTCCCTGACAAGTGGCAGGAGGAATGGTTGGCGTCTTTGATCGACGCTCAACACAATAACGACTGGGAACTGAAACTTACCAGCAAGGACGGGATTTCGCAGTGTCGCATTCTCTCTGTCGGGCAGCAAAACAGTAGCGCAGTCTGCGTAAGTCTTCTTGAACTCCGAAACACCTGGAGCAGATAGGGACGATGGCGCGGAAAACAGCGTCGCAAATGGGCAGCATAAGGCGATGAGTTAGCTCATCTATCCCGCACGGCAATAATTTTGTAAGTTTCTGATTCAAATGTCTTACCGTCTAGGCTCACCGGCCAAATGAGTTTAGCGCTTTTGCCTTTGAACTCGACCTGAATGTCGTTCACGAGCGGCATCCGACAATCTCGCCGGTTGATGTAGTCAAATTTCTCATGGAACTTGCTTTCGCAGTTGACTACCGCGATTCTTCCGTCTGGCAATAGAAGGGAATACGTAGCTCCCGATACGTCATATGAAATTTCTCTAGGTGCCGTGCTGTAACCGTCCGTTCTGGTCCTGCCTGAGCAATTCACGCTATTTGAGTACGCATAGCAATTCAAGTTGGTATTTGACGACGAATGCGAGTAGGCAGGCACGACGTAGCTGTAGCCCGTTTCGCTGGTCTTGCGGTCAATAATCTTTACAGGCACCGCTTTCCCTGATTCCATCAGGGATTTGTAACCGAGCAATTCTATGGCCCTGGAGTTACCTTGGTATGCGGCCTTCTGATACCAGACAATCGCCTGCTCGTGGTCCTTTGGGACACCTTCGCCTTGATCGTATTGGAAGCCGAGTTTATATTGTGCCTCCGCTAGTCCCTGCTCAGCAGCTTTGCGAATCCATACGCACAAGATCGCCTTGGTGTAGCGTATCTTATTTTCCCCGGCTTCCCGCATGACTACGCGAAGGCAGCAGATTGGTTTCGCAAAGCTGCTGAGCAGGGAAATACCGAAGCACAAGTCCATCTTGGCGGACTGTATGAGAACGGTAACGGAGTGCCGCAAGACTCTGCGCAAGCCGCACAGTGGTATACCAAAGTGCCGCCTGGGTGTAATCCGTGGAGACTCCCTCACCATGGTAGTACGCATGGCCGAGATTGATTTGTGCGCCGGCATGCCCCTGTTCGGCTGCCCTGCGAAACCATGTCACCGCCTCGACGTAGTCCCGCGAGACGCCTTCGCCGTAATAGTAAGAATAGCCGAAACTGTTTTGAGCACCGGCGTGGCCGAGATCTGCTGCTTTGCGGAACCAATCTGCCGCCGCAGAGTAGTCTTGTGGGACGCCTAAGCCACGGTAATACGAATAACCATGGGTGTATTCCATACTGCCGTCGCCATGACTGGCCAAGTCCGATTTGTTCGCTGGCCCACCCTCTGCGGGCAACTTTGGTTCCGGCTTGCGGGCCAGGATGCTGGAGGCATCATTTCGGCCACGGGCAATGAGACTGGAACGCGGCTCCGACGGGGAGATCGACAAATTCCCCTGAGTTGGCAAACGCTGGATGTCATGTTTATTGCTCATGCTTTTCTCGACACCTTGCATACACTTCTTGATTCGCTTGGTAGTACCAGCAACGACCAATGTCAACCAAGGGTAGGTTTCCACATAGTCTGCTGGACACTATGGCCTTCACCTTAAAGAGCGCGGAGCTTGAATATCGCATTCTCATTACCCTGCGCAGCTGCCTTGCGAAACCAGACTACAGCTTGCGCGTCGTCCTGCGGAACGCCCTGACCGTTGTAGTAGAGCATGCCAAGGTTGAATTCTGCCCGTTCATGGCCTTGTTCGGCTGCCTTGCGAATCCAAATTTCCGCATGCGCGTAGTCTTGTGGCACACCGTGGCCACGGTGGTACAGGAAACCAAGGTTCAATTGCGCCACAGCATTGCCCTGATCGGCTGCTTTGCGATACCAAGCTGCGGCTTGCGCGTAGTCCTTCTGTACTCCGTTGCCCTTCTCGTAATGCTCCCCGAGGCGGTACTGCGCATCAGCGTGTCCCTGATCAGCTGCTTTGCGAAACCAAAATGCCGCCTGCGCACTGTCTTGCGGGACGCCCAGACCAAAGTCATAGAGCAAGCCAAGGTTGAACTCTGCCCGCGCATGCCCCTGGTCCGCAGCTCTTCGATACCAAACTGCTGCTTGTTGGTAGTCCTGCGATACGCCCTCGCCATCCTTGTTTCGAAATCCGAGGCTGACTGGTGCGCTGGCATTCCCCTGATCGCCAGATTTGCGAAACCAAACTGCTGCCTGGGCATCATCCTCCTGGGCGCTTTTGCCGTAGTAGTGCCTTTCGCCACGGCGGAATTGCTCATCGGCATCACCCTGTTTATCAAGGTCCGACTTTCCACCTGACATGGCCCCAGCGAACAGTTTGGGTACAGGCTTGCACGCCATGATGCTGGCAGCGTGCTTACGGCCACGCGCAGCAAGGATGGAACGGGTCTCCGAAAGGACAATCGAAGAGTCGCCCGATCGCGGTAAGTGCAGAAGTTCAACCTTATCTGCCATATCTCCTTACCCTTTGGCCAAGAGTCCACGAGCGTAAAACAAATCTAGATTGGATTTTGCCTCGGAATGTCCTTGACCTGCTGCTTTGCGAAGCCAATACGCTGCTTCTTCATAGCTCTGCGAGACACCTTGTCCCAGGTCGTATAGGCGACCGAGATTGTATTGCGCTTCGGGGCTACCCTTTTCTGCTGCTTTGCGATATAAAATTGCCGCCTCTGTATAATTTTGAGGAACGCCTCGGCCGGTGTAATAAAGCCAGCCGAGGTTATATTGCGCCATCACATCGCCTTGGTCAGCCGCCTTGCGATACCACGATGCCGCCTCCGCGTAGTTCTGCGGGATACCTCGACCGTCATAGAGCAAAACACCGAGGCCAAATTGCGCTCTGGCATCCCCTTGATCAGCTGCCTTGCGATACCAATTTGCAGCTTGGTCAGCGCTATGAGGGATTCCCTCACCTTGGTTGTAATGCCACCCAAGGCTGTATTGTGCCCCTGCATGGCCCTGTTCTGCTGCTTTGCGGTAACAAATTATCGCCTGTGCGTAGTCCTTTGGTACACCGTGACCGAGGTCGTACATCACGCCGAGCCGAAATTGAGCGCCGACATAGCCCTGCTCGGCCGCTTTGCGAAGCCAAAACGCTGCTTCTTCGTAGCTCTGCGAGACGCCTTGTCCCAGGTCGTATAGGCGGCCGAGATCGCATTGCGCCGGGGCATAGCCTTGTTCTGCCGCCTTACGCGACCATACTGCCGCTTGCACGAAATCCTTTGGTACACCGCGACCGAGGAGGCACAACATAGCAATACTGCATTGCGCTGCGGCATAGTCCTGCTCAGCAGCTTTGCGATACCACGCAGCGGCCTGGGCGTCGTCCTGTGGTACCCCGTGGCCGTTATAGTACATCACGCCAAGCCGAAATTGAGCGCCGGCATAACCCTGCTCTGCCGCTTTGCGATACCATGCAGCGGCCTGTGCATAGTCCTGCGGAATACCCGCGCCTTGGTTGTAAAGCCAGCCGAGGTCGTATTGCGCCGTGGCAAATCCTTGGTCCGCTGCCTTGCGATACCAAATTGCTGCTTGTGAGAGGTCACGCGGCACGCCTTGCCCTTTGGCGTACCGAATGCCGAGACCATGTTGTGCCCCAGTATCGCCCTGCTCGGCTGCCTTACGATACCAAAGCGCTGACTGTGTATAGTCCTGCGGAACGCCTAAGCCCCGGCTATACGCAGTCCCAAGATTGATTTGTGCCCCAGTATGGCCCTGCTCGGCTGCCTTGCGAAACCAAATTGCGGCCTGTGGAAAGTCCTGTGGGACGCCCTCGCCAAAAAAGTAATCGCAGCCCATTCCGAATTGCACTATGGCATCGCCCCGTTCAGCGAAGCCCGACTTTTCCCTCAAACCGCCTAAGGCAAGCAATGACTTGAACGCCGAGAGCAATCTCGGCTCCGATTTGCGCACCATGAGGCTGCCAGCGTCTTCGCGGCCACGAGCAACAATACTAGAACTGGCCTCCGACAGGACAATCGAAGAGTCGCCGTGATTCGGCAGAATGAGAAGTTCATGTTTATCGGTCATGCTTCTTTAACTCCACCGCGATACCGTCATGCTTTTTCTTCGCGTCGGCAATCCGCACTTGAACGCTGGCCTCAAGCTCCGCAAGAAGGTCTCGCCCTTCTTTTTCGGCCTTTTCAACGTCCTGCTTCAATTGCGCAATTTCGCTGGCACGCAGGCTGCTCAGTTCATTCTCGATTGCCGCGATGTTCTTCCTTGCCTGATGAATCTGGCGGATGATGCGAACCAGCTCAGCCCCGACCCCTTCGCCTTGCACAGATTCAGGCGAGTTCCCAAACTCATCGAGAATGCGCTGGAGAGCCTCGGCGTCGCCTTGGCTGTACGCCGCGTTTGCCTGAGCCATCAGGCGGGTGCGGAGCAGCCGGTCGGCTTCATCCTTCGCAAAATCGGGATGAAGGCGCTTGGCGGTTTCGCGGAAGAGGCTCCTCAGGTCCGCCGACGGCTGAAAGTCCCGCGCCTTGGATGCCTCCCCATGAGTGGCCTCGTGGGTTTCTTCCGCCCGCTTGCGCGTTTCCTGCGCTTGCTGGCTTGCGGTCGGCGAAGGTCTGAGCGAGGCTTCAATCTCTGCAATTTTTGCTTCCCAGTCGTCCAGTTCGGCGTACAGGACGCCAACCTGCCGCAGATAGCGGCCCTCGAAGCTCTTCAACTGGGTGCGCAGGTCGGCCAGTTCCAACTCGCGCTCGGCCAAGGCGCCACGAACGCCGGCCAACTCCTCACGTTTGCGGAGAAGCTCCTCTTCCTCCGGAGTCAGTTTTTTGACAATCTCACGAGACATTGCTCTGTTCCCCTGCTATTACAATTATCTTAAGGCACAGGCTGCGGATGCGTCTCTGCGACCGGCAAGGAAATGCGAGAGGTGTGCGGTCCACCCATTGCCGACCCGTCGATTTGAGGCTTAGCGGCCTGTACGGATATTGGTGTTGAGCGACTGTCTCAATCGCGCACGCAGCCGCGAGCGGGAAACCAAGAGAATATGGCTGCAAGCCTCACTTTGTTATGGTCGCATTTCCAAACAAAGCGTAGCGTTCGATTAGTAGAGCTTGGAGGAAGCTCATGACCTGCGTCAGGCGAAGAAGGATCGAATACGGGATTGCAATCGGGATCATCATTGTAGTCATAGCTTTGTGCATCTGTGCATGGTGCTACTGCCAATCGCTCTCCAATGACGCGGCAATTCAGCGTCTCAACGCAAGCGCCGCCGCTGTAGCGGCAATCGGGGCAGTCTTTGCCTTCTTGATCTTAGTCGTATATACAATCGAAACGCGTCTCTTACGGATAGCGTCCGACGAGCAGTTGGAGGGAGGCATAAAGCCTGTGGTACTCCTTGAGATTGCGTCAGGAGATTACGTCGTGGGTGAGCGGACGAGCATTAAGACTCCTCAGTTCAGAAACATCGGAATGGGACCTGCCTTCTCTGTCGCGGTCGAACCAATAGTCGGTGGGCAAAACTGCACTCTTCGCATCGATAGCGTTCCTTTGATTGAATCGAGGGGGACAGTGCCGGCTGTTTGGTCCGCGGTCGAAAACAACCAACCGAGTGGGATGGCACACGTGGATGCATTCTTAGACAACTTGTTCGCCACAGGTAAATTTCCAGATGGGACTCGGGTAACGGTCACCTGCAAAGGTCTGTCAGGAAAGCGATACCGCCTCCATCAAGTGATCCGCCACGATCCCTTTACAGGCATCACTTGGACGGAATTCGACCGAATTGAGTCGAGTGGAAAATAAACATCTGTGTGGGCTATATCTGCCGGGCATTGAAGCTGCATCCCATATCTCTATTTCGAGATCTGGGATGCAGGGTTTTGACACTGGCCCCGCATGGATGGGAAGCGGAAAACGCCCGGTACTATGGGCGGTTGCAGCGGCGGAAGGGCGGAGCATCCTTCCTGGGACAATGAGGTTGGAACTGCACTAAGTACAGCCGCCAGCGGCGGCACGTGCAGGGTGATTTGCCGCTAAAAACGCCCCAGCGGGGCAGCGGCAAATCAGAACAATCTTAGTGAGGTGCGTCCGGGCCGGACATCTGGGCGATTACCTCCCTACGCCAGCCTCCGCCAGCGGCTCCGGCAAAACGGCTTCGGATGTTCACGGTCAACGCGGCTTGTTGCGCTGACCTCTTTTGGATTTATCGTGGGTCTCTGCCGCTTTCGACGCCTTAGCCTTGGCGTCGTCCGCTTGCGGGAGTTCCCATCCCGCCATGCCTTGTAACACGCGATCGGCGTGCTTGATCGTGTTCACGTGTCCATAGTGGTTTTCAATCATGTTGACAGAAGTTCCCATCTGCTCGGCGAGGAAATACACGTCCACGCCCTCCTGCAATCTGAGCGTGGCGTAGGTATGCCGGAAGGAATAAGTCGAACGCGAAACGCCCTGCGTGCCTTCGCGCAGATTCGCCTCGTCCAGAAGATCCGCAATCAGCGAGCTGTAAAGAGTTATTGCGGGCTTGCCTGTGACATTGGTGAACACGCTGTCGTCCGGTTCTGTGGCTTTCGAGATTGTGCGGATGCGTTCTAAATAATCTCCGACGCTCTTGGGCGCGACCAGCTTGCGCGATTTGTCCTTGCCCTGCACGAACAAGACAACCATCTCGCGGCCCTCGCGGTCTTTCGTGGGCATGATGTCGCGCCAGCGGAGATTTTTCATCTCCACCGGCCTCATGCCCGTGTTGCAGGCAATCAGGATCATGTTGTAGGTAACGGTGCGATACCAGATGCTCGAAGGCTTGTCCGCCTCGCCAATCCACTTGCGCCCGACCGTGTGGAGTTTGCGGTACTCCTCCAGCGTGAACTCGTCACGCCGCATCGTCTTGAGCTTCGGGCGCTCGTCGAAACGCTGGCTTGCGGGAACATAGCGCTTCTTCACCGCATAGTGCATGATCGCCCCGAAAATCGACATCTCGAAGCGGATGGTGGAATCGCTGATGAAGGGAACCGCGTGAACATCCTTCGGTTTGACAGCAATCGGTTTCAAGACCCGGACGCCTCTCGTGTGCTGGACCTTGGTGCGGCGTGCGGATTCATGGTCCGCGAAAGACTGCGCTGCTTCGGCTGTGACCTCCCGAACGCCGTTACGCTTGTGGCGTCCCGCGCCGTTCTCCCGCCGCCATGCCGGATAGCTGCCCCAGCGTTCGTCGCCGATAAGATGTACCTGCGTTGAACCTGCATACCTGTCTAAAGTGCCTTCGATGACGGCACGGAGTTTCTTGGGCCGCGCGGCGCTGATCTCTCCGCGTTTCGCCCGCGCCTCCTGCGTCAACAGATACTCTCGCGCCACCTCGCGGAAGGCGCGATTGAACACGGGAACGTCATGCTTGATGCGAAACCGGATGTCGGCATCCTGGTCAAAGGCGCGTTCACGAGCCGCGCCGATATCGGTCGTCTTGAGCGAAATCGTCTTATAGCGGTCGGCCTTCGGCATCTTCATGCGGCAATACCACATCCGGTGCCCCACGTCGCCGCGCCGGAAGAGAATCAGGCCGGGTTTCAGTTCCTCTTTCTCGGTAAGAAACGCCATGTTGCCTCCTGCTGTTTATTCCGTTCTGTGCAGTTTCCGTGCAGATTTTCCGTGCAAGTCATTGATTCTTCGTGGCTGTGCAGGCTTTGTATAGAACATCATAACATAATATGTTGTTTATTTATAATTATTTACGATATATCTCTCATCCTGAGCGGAGTTTGGCGCGCACTTGCGCCAAACGCAGTCGAAGGACCTGCGACTCCAACTCACAATTTCTTCCATGAACCTTGGATTGACCGGCCTGTTCCCTATTCCCTATTCCCTGCATTATCCGCCTTCCACACATACGCGCCCGGCTGCGGCAGACCGATATGCCCGAGCACACGCGCGACAAACTGCCGCGCCATCTCGGTCGAGTCGATGGGGTGATTGTAGAAGGCCGGAATGCAGGGAAAGATCACTGCGCCTGCATCGGCGGCAATCTGCATATTTCTCAGGTGAATGCGATTGAAGGGCGTCTCCCGCACGCAAAGAATCAGCGGCCGCCGCTCCTTCAGCGTCACGTCGGCTGAGCGCGCAATCAGCGAGTTGGCCAGCCCCTGCGCAATCGCCGCCAGCGTCCCCATCGAGCATGGCAGGATAATCATTCCATTGGACGGATAACTCCCCGAAGCAATCGCCGCGCCAATATCCGCGTCCGAGTGCTGCACGATCTTAGTGCTTCGGCCTCTCAAGATTGGGTGCCCCAATGAATTGTCATTCTGAGCGAGCGCAGCGAGTCGAAGAACCTGCGGCTGATCATTGCTCTCAGTGGGGGATTCGTCGGATTCAGCGCCCAGCAGTTTCTCCAGCAAATCGTTGCGCCCACTCACTCCCAGTTCCTCGGCCATCACCCGCAGCGAGTTCTCCGAAGCCACAAAATGCACTCGCTCCACGCGCTCGTCCGTCTCCAGCGCGCGCAGCATCTCGCGCCCAAAGACCGCCCCCGATGCCCCGGTAATCGCCACGGTGAGGTTCATCAATCGCTCCGCCTAACTATCGCTCTCCGCCCACTCCTCCAGCATCCGGGAGTACTCCTCCGAGTGCCCGACGGCCGTGAAGCGTTTCACCTCATCGAGTGCATCGTTGCGTTCGCCCGCGGCCCACAGTACGCGAAAGTAGAGCAGCGAAACCCGCTCCGACTTGGGCGCCAGTTGAATCGCCACGCGCCCATGCTCGATCGCCGCGCGATGCTTCTCTCTGAGCGAGGAGATCCACGCCAGATACCCATGCCCGAGCGACGAGCGGGGAAACTCCTCGACCAGCGCCGTCAGAATCAGCTCGGCAAAGCCGGCGTCGCCCTCTGCCTCCGCGTTCACCGCCGCTGCGATGACCGCCGTCACGCGCGGAAGATCGTCCTCAGGCCGCTCGTTCATCGCCGTCACTCGCCCAGCACGCGCCGGAATATCGCGTCCACATTGCCCAACTGCCGCGTGTAATCAAAGGTCCGCGTCAGCCTTTCCGGCTTGAGCAGCGCGGTGATCGCCGGGTCCTGTGCCACCTCATCGCGGAAGACCAGCTCTTCCTTCCAGGCGCGCATCGCGTGCTGCTGGACAAGTTTGTAAGCCTCCTCGCGCATCATGCCCGCCTCGGCCAGATCGAGCAGCAGTTGTCCCGAGAAGATCAATCCCCCGGTCGATTCCAAATTCTTTTTCATCCGCTCCGGATAGACCAGCAGCCGGTCGATCAGATCGGTTGTCTTGGCCAGTAGATAGTCGATCAGGATCGTAGAATCGGGAAAGATCACTCGCTCGACAGAAGAATGCGAGATGTCCCGCTCATGCCACAGCGCGACATTCTCGAAGGCCGCCTGCGCATTGCCGCGCACCACGCGCGCCAGTCCGCTGATCTGTTCCGAGGTGATCGGATTCTTCTTGTGCGGCATCGCCGACGAGCCCTTCTGCTTCTCGCTGAAAAACTCCTGCGCCTCGCGCACCTCGGTCCGTTGCAGGTGGCGCACCTCGACGGCGATCTTGTCGAGAGTGCAGGCGATAATCGCCAGCGTCGAGATGTACGCCGCGTGCCGGTCGCGCTGGATCACCTGCGTCGCCACCGGCGCGGGCTTCAATCCCAGCCGTGCGCAGATCTTCTCCTCGTGCTCCGGCTTCAAATGTCCGAACGTCCCCACCGCGCCCGAGAGCTTGCCCACGCGCATCTCCTCGGCTGCCGTGTCGAAGCGAACCAGATTGCGCTCCATCTCCGCATACCAGTTCAGCAGCTTCAATCCGAAGGTCGTCGGCTCGGCGTGAATCCCGTGCGTGCGTCCAATCGTCGGCGTCTGCTTGAATTCAACCGCCCGCCGCTTCAGCACGGAGAGCATCCCCATCAGTCCCGTGCGCAGCAGCGCCGAGGCCTCGGCCACCTGCAATGCCTGCGCCGTATCCACAATGTCGTTGGAGGTCAGCCCGTAGTGCAGCCAGCGCGATTGCGCGTCCAGCCCTTGCACTTTCAGCGTCTCGGCCACGGCCGTCGTAAAGGCGATCACGTCGTGCTTGACCTCGGCCTCGATCTCCTGAATGCGCGCGACGGTAAAACTTGCTTTGGTCGCAATCGCCTCCGCCGCATCGGCGGGAATCACCCCATCCTCAGCTAGAACTGTGCTGGCCGCCGACTCCACCTGCAACCAGCAGCGGTACTTGTTCTCTTCGGTCCAGATCCGGCCCATCGCCGGGCGTGTATAGCGGTCGATCAACGCTAGCTCCTTTTGCGAGCCGCATCCCGCGGCCCCGCCCCAACTCTCCATTGTACGAGAAGCGCAGGATACTCCGGTCCCGATGAGGAGCCCGAGTCTTCAGCTGCCCGACTCACAATTGCAGATTGCGTAGACAATGAACCCGCCAACTCGCTAACTTGCGATCACCGCGAAGCGGTGGCTAACCTGCTAAATAATTCACCAGTCTTGCAAGTTTTGGCGAAAGAATTGAGAAGTCAGAGCCTTAACCAGTTTTGTCCATAGGGAACCGGTCAACCACCTTCGGCGCACCCATGTTTTTGCGCCTAAGGTGGGATCAGCTCAGCCCCGCGCCAGCCCCAACCGCTCGCACAGTTCATCCTCCAGCAGCCCGCGCCCCGGCCTGTAAGGCTGGAACCACTCGCCATCGATCACCAGTTGCGGCACGGCCCGCTTGCCCACCTGGCTCACCAGCTCAGCCGAGGCCGCCGCGTCCTTGTCGATATCGATCTCCGTGAACTCGACGCCGTGATTCGTAAGAAATCTGCGCGCCGCGCGGCAATCCCCGCACCAGCTCACGCCATACATCTGCACCTTCATGCGGAGATTGTACAGCCTCCGCGCTGCTACCATAAAACCAGTAGTGGACCAATAACCAGTAGTAGACCAAAAAATGAGTAGTGGACATATTTGAAGGGTACGGGCTTTAGCCCGTACATCTGAATGGATGCAACAGCCGGGGCTTTACAGCATTTTCGATTCTGGTGTATACAGAATCCTTGCAGTAAAGTGGCTTTTTCCTCAAGAAAAAACCACCTTCGACTCACTCGTAATGTCAACAAGTGAAGCGAAAATGCCCCCGAGGGAACCTTTGTTAGGCTGACTCACTAACCAAAACCATGACCGCAGATGAGATTAAATCGCTGCTCCAACTAGCGCCGCACCCGGCCGAGGGCGGCTTCTTCCGCGAGACATGGCGCACGCGCGAGCGGGTCGATCTGCCGCGCGGCCCGCGCTCCTTCGGCACGGCAATCCATTATCTATTGGAGCCGGGAAACTTCTCCGAGATGCACATGCTCGCCTCCGACGAGGTCTTTCACTTCTATCTCGGCGATCCGGTCGAAATGCTCCAGCTTTTCCCCGATGGCAGCTCCGCCGTCTTCACGCTCGGGCAGGATTTAGCGGCTGGCCAGCACGTCCAACTCGTCGTCCCCGCCGGAGTCTGGCAAGGCACGCGCCTCGTCGGCAACGGCAAAATCGCCCTATTAGGCTGCACAGTAACCCCCGGCTTCGACTTCGCCGACTACCGCAGCGCAACTTATGCCGAGTTAGCCGCAAAGTGGCCGCTGGATGCCGCGCACATCAGAGAACTCACAAGAAGATAGAACGGTTCTTCAATTCACGTATCCTGCCGGTCTCGACAAATATCCTGCAAGTCTGGTCGAAGGTGATTGATTCAGAGGCTCCATGGTTTTCTTCGGTAGGGAGTATTGATATTCGATTCTAGGGACCTTTTCTGGAGGTGTATTGATATCAGGCTCCAAGCTTACTCCCGGAGGGAGTTTGAATAATAGCCCAGGGAACCTCTGATTAAGTCGAAATTTTGAAGGGTACGGGCTTTAGCCCGTACATAAATCCAGCAAAATCAATGTTGGGCTTTAGCCCCCGAGGGAATGCATGCTCAATAAGCACTTTGATCAGAGGTTCCCCAGGACAAGCGCAGCGCAGTCCTGGGTAAGCGTCAATAGATGACTCATAGTCCCGTAGGGACGGCGCGAAATACCTACCGCAATCCACCCAGAAAGTGAAATACTCTTGCCCCTACCGCCGCTCGCGAAAAAAACTCCTCAATAACTCCGCCGATTCTTCCGCCAAAATCCCTTGCTCCATCTGCATCTGATGATTTAGTTGCGGATGATTCAGCACCGCGAGCACCGACCCAGCCGCGCCCGCCTTGGGATCGGCGGCGGCATAAACCATGCGGTCCAGCCGCGCATGAATCATCGCTCCCGCGCACATCGCGCACGGCTCCAGCGTGACGTAGAGTGTGCAGCCCAGCAGGCGATAGTTGCCGACAAAGGCCGCCGCCGCGCGCATCGCCACAATCTCCGCATGCGCCGTCGGGTCCAGCGAACGCAGCACACGATTCTGCCCCCGCGCAACGATCTCCCCCGCGCGCACCACCACCGCGCCAATCGGCACCTCGCCCGCCACCGCAGCCAGGCGGGCCTCGTCAAGCGCAACTTGCATGAAGTCGAGATCAGTCATGGCTTCCCTGGTTGCTGCTGCGTCATGCAGTGCAGCGTCCCCAATCCCCACACCAGATCCACGCTATGAATGCCGATCACCTCGCGCTCCGGAAATAACTCGGCCAGAATATTCAGCGCCACACGATCATTGGGATCGTGAAAGGTGGGAACCAATACCAGATCGTTCGCAATGTAAAAGTTCGCATAACTGGCCGGCAGCCGCTGGCCTCGAAAGATCACTGGCCGTGGCAGTGGCAGCTCGACTAAGTCAAAATGCTTTCCGTCGAGTGTGCGCGCGGCCTTTAACCTATCCAGATTCTCAGCCAGCGGCTCATGATTCGCATCGTTCTTGTTCGGCTCGACGCAGGTGACAATTGTCGCCGGACCAACGAAACGCGCAATGTCGTCGATGTGCCCATGCGTGTCGTCGCCCGCAATGCCGCGCCCAAGCCAGATCACTTGCTCAACGCCGAGATACTCATGAAAGGCCCGCTCCAGTTGCACGCGGCTCACGCCGGGGTTGCGCTGCTGCACCTCACTGAGCAAACACTCTTCCGTCGTCAGCAGAACTCCCGCGCCGTTCCCATCGATCGATCCGCCCTCCATCACCAATCGCTGTTTCAAGCCGTCCGCTAACTCAATCACCGGCTGCCATTCCGGTAACGCGAGTAACTCTGTCACTCGCCCCGCCACCCGGTCGTCCAGCGGCCAGTCGTCGTACTTGGCCCAGGCATTGAAGCGCCAATTCGTAACCGCTATCTTACCCTCCGAGTTACGCACAAAGATCGGTCCGGAGTCCCGCGTCCAGCTGCGATTCGTCGGCCACGCGTGCAAACTCACGCGCTCCAGATTCGCTCCCGCGCGCTCCAGAATTCCCAGCACGCGCACCTCGGCCTTCGCGTCCTCCACGAGAATATGCACGCGCTCATGCGCCGTGAGCAGGCGCACAATCTCCGCATAGAGCCACGGAATCGCCTGAAACTTTCCCGGCCAGTCTTCGGGATTGTGCGGCCACGCCAGCCATGTCGCTTCGTGCGGCTCCCATTCGGCGGGCATCCGGTAGCCCAATTCGCGCGGCGTCTTGTCAGCTTGCGAGGACATTATTTCGCGTCTCCGTCCGCACTCCACGAATGCACCGGATCAATATATCGCTTGCTGATCGGCTCGTACGCGTCGATCCTGCGGTCGCGCAGGAAGGGCCAGTTGCGCCGCGTCTCTTCGATCAGCCCCAAGTCGATCTCGCCGATCAGAATCTCTTCCTTGTCGTGCGCGGCCTTCGCGATCACGCGCCCAAAGGGATCGGCCAAAAAGCTTCCGCCCCAGAACTCGATCCCCGCGCCCTCCACGCGATTGCCCAGCACATCGCCATGCTCCAAGCCCACGCGATTCACGCCCGCCACATACACTCCGTTGGCAATCGCGTGCGAGCGTTGAATCGTTTGCCACGCCTCATATTGCGCCGCCCCGTACTCGGCCTTCTCCGCCGGATGCCAGCCGATCGCCGTCGGATAAAAAAGCGCCTCTGCGCCCTGCAATGCCGTCAGACGCGCCGCCTCCGGATACCATTGATCCCAGCAAATCAGCGTGCCCACGCGCCCAAAGGCCGTATTCACCGCCTGAAATCCCAAATCCCCCGGCGCAAAATAATATTTTTCGTAGAAGAGCGGATCGTCCGGTATATGCATCTTGCGATAGACGCCCGCAATCGCCCCATCGCTATTCAGCGTCACCGCCGTGTTGTGATAAAGCCCCGGCGCTCTGCGCTCAAACAGCGATGCAATCACAGCGACGCGCGCCTCACGCGCCACCTCGGCCAGCCGTTCCGTCGCCGGCCCCGGAATCGCCTCGGCCAAATCGAAGAGCCGCAAGTCTTCTCTCTGGCAGAAGTACTGCGTGCGGAAGAGCTCCGGCAGGCAGACGACCTTCGCCCCCATCCGCGCCGCCTCGCGAATGCGCTCGATGGCAGCCGCAAAGTTGGCCTCAGGATCGGCGCCCATGCGCATCTGCACTAGCCCTACATTGAATCTGCGTTGACTCGCCATGCCTCTCTCAGCCGTCTTTCCGGATGATCCCCGCCGACGGCCCTCCAAACCCATACTATCCCGTTCCCGCGCAGGCTGGCCCTCCAGCCGCCGGATGATTTACCCTCAAAGGCGATATGAAACTTCATCACTCGCTTCTTTTGCCCGTCCTGGCCGCAGCCTTTGCCGCCGCGGCCTGCGCTCAAACCCCCAGCCTGCCCGACGCGCCCGCCGCCACTCCAGCCGCTCTGATCCATCCCAACGGGCCCACCGCGGTCATGGACACCTCGCTCGGTCGCATCACCTGCCAGTTCTATCAGCGTCAGGCTCCCGTGGCCGTCGCCAACTTCATCGCTCTCGCCGAGGGCACTAAGGACTGGACCGATCCGCGCTCGCACCAGTTGCAGCACGGCAAGCGCTTCTTCGACGGCACTACCTTCCATCGCGTCATCCCCGAGTTCATGATTCAGGGCGGCGATCCCAAGGGCGACGGCACCGGCGATCCCGGCTATCAATTCAACGACGAGTTCAACGGCTTCCTCAACTTCGACGTTGCCGGCCGTCTCGCCATGGCCAACAGCGGTCCCAACACCAACGGCAGCCAGTTCTTCATCACCGAGGCGCCCGCCACCTACCTCGATCAGCACTACACCCTCTTCGGCCAATGCGACGAAGCCAGCGTCGAGGTGGTCAAGGCCATCGCCCGCGTCCAGCGCAACTCGAACGACAAGCCGCTCACCCCGGTCGTGCTCAAGAAGGTCACCATCGTCCGCGAGGGCCAGCCTCTGCCGCCCGCGCCCCCAGCGCCGTCCGCAGCAGCCGCGCCCAAGCCGTAAACAGCTCATAGCTGAACGCAGGAATTCAAGAGACTAAGGAGCAAAACATGACCCTCGCAGCAGGTACCTACGCCGTCTTCTCCACCACCGAAGGCAAGATCACCGTCCGCCTCTTCGAGTCCGACGCGCCCATCACCGTCAAGAACTTCATCGAGCTGGCCGAGGGCTCCAAGGAGTGGACACACCCCACCACCCGTGCCAAATCCAAGGACAAGCTCTTCGACGGCACCATCTTCCATCGCGTCATCCCCGACTTCATGATTCAGGGTGGCGATCCCACCGGCACCGGCATGGGCGGACCCGGCTACCGCTTCGGCGACGAGACCAAGGGCTCGCCCCACAAGTTCGACAAATCCGGCAAGCTCGCCATGGCTAACTCCGGCCCCGGCACCAACGGCTGCCAGTTCTTCATCACGGTCGCCGCCACCCCCTGGCTCACCGGCAACCACACCATCTTCGGCGAGGTTGTCGAGGGCCAGGAGATCGCCGACAAGATCTCCAAAGTTCCCCGCGCCGCGCAAGACAAGCCCAAGACCCCCGTCATCCTCCAATCCGTCGTCATCGAACGCGTCGCCTAGTTGCGTGACCGCTTGAATTAAGTAATTGCAGGAAAGTGCCGCCGTAGTGTAGCGCCGGCCTCCTGGCCGGCTCTAGCGCGGGCGTCCTCGCCCGCGCAGGCTGCCCCGCCCGCGCAGGCTGCCCC